>Ga0256407_10014087_pt1 | contig 10585 bp, 7 predicted proteins | sample RumenRJG_04DNA_FD_193489 | JGI IMG/M metagenome (GOLD analysis project Ga0256407, IMG submission 193489) | Bovine rumen microbial communities from Lethbridge, Alberta, Canada - RJG_04 | ecosystem: Host-associated > Mammals > Digestive system > Stomach > Rumen | place: Canada: Alberta | collected... | reverse complement strand
GCGTATATAAACTGGTTCTGGCACTTGGCAAGAAAGTCCTACCACGACGCCAACTGGTTGCAGACGTAGGATTGAGACAGAAGAGCCGCTGTATCTTTGTATATAACTACTGGAAACCGTGTTGGGAGCGAGGTCTGATTGACTTCGCTTACGCATCAGTACCGAACAAACCCGAACAAGCCTATCGCCTTACAGCGAAAGGTCTTGAACTCTTTGCCCAACTCACCGGCGAATCAGAGTAATGCATTTCTTTGGCTTGTATTTATTTTGTCTTGTTTTAATCTTTTGCTTGTATTCTTTTTTGCTTTTCCCCATAAGGTGTTCGCTCTGCTCACTGACTTTGTTTATTGAGTTTTTCCCCCTTTTAATAAGGTGCTCTCTTCGTTCGCGGCTTGTTGGTGCGGTAAACCGCGAGAAAGAAAGTCGTGAAGGGAAGAATCGTTTTCAAAGAATGAGGACACAGCAAGTTTCTTCCTGGGAGAGATCAAGGAAATAAAAGGACAAGCGTAGTAGAACCAACTATTTTTTCGTAGCAACAATTTCTATCGGGCCGCTACCGCTGAGGACGACACCTAGGTAAGTCTTTTACTGCGTAAACTCCGGGTGGGTCCCTCCGAATTTACGTTCGCATCCTTGTGCGAACTCCAACTAAATCGCCAAAAACCTGAATTAATACAAGCATTATTCATTTTTTTGTCAATTTATTTGGTACTTCCAAATTTTTGTTGTAAATTTGCAGCCGGAAAATGAGCGTCGGGGCTCATTATACATGACAAACGCGATTAACAAACTCTAATACACAATTCATTATGGGACTTTTTAGCAAACCAATCATTGACGTTGTACAATGGCAACCGCAGGGAGATGAGGTGATTTATGCGTACCATCATCCGGAGCGAAACCTCTCAACGGCAACGCAGTTGTTAGTACACGAGAGCCAGGAGGCATTGCTCTTCTCCAAAGGGCAGTTGCTCGGCAAATTCGGGCCGGGTAAACACCAGTTAAAGACCGAGAACTTACCTATCCTGCGTACGCTGTACGGTTTTCCGTTCGGCGGTGTGAACCCGTTCACCGCGGAGGTATGGTTTGTGAACAAAGTACAGACCTTTGCCATCGATTGGACGATTGCGAGTCTACCCTATTTTGACGTGGACTACAACACGCAGTTGCCTCTGATCGCGAGCGGTCAGTACGGTCTGAAGATCGTGGACTCGGAGAAGTTCATCATTAACTTCGTAGGCACGCGTTATGAGTTCACCCAAGACGATATGACCAATCAGTCGTACGGCGAGATATGCTCGAAGGCGAAGTCGATGATTCTGCAATATATGCTGAATAACAAAATCGGCTTCATGCAGATCTCGGCTTTCTTGGATAAGTTAAGCGAGGAGTTGCGGAGCCAGATTGCCCCGTTCTGGAGCAACTTAGGTCTGGAGTTGGTGAAGTTCTACGTGAACGCCATCGAGATCGACAAGACCACGCCGCAGGGTCAACAGATAGCAGATGCTATCTCGCAGCAGGCAGCTCAGAAGATCACGGGTCGCACCTGGCAACAGGAGCAGATGTTCGACACGGCAAACAATGCCATCGACGGTTTCTCGAACATGGGCGGCAACGGCGGTGGTCTGTTAGGCGGTCTGATGGCGGTTCAGATGATGAGCGGTATGGCCAGTGGCGGAGGCGGTGTCGGTGCAGGTATGATGCAGCCGGCGTATAACCAGCCAGCGATGGGCGGCGCCGGAAATGCCAATGCAGCGGGAGCGGTAGCAGCGGGAGCAGCCACCGTAGTGCGCGATATCTACTGCGGCGCATGCTCGAAGAAATATAAATCGAATCAGGCTTTCTGTCCGCACTGCGGCCATAAATACAACCCGTGTCCGAAATGCGGAACCGACAATGCAGACCATGCGAAACGATGCGTATCGTGTGGTACGCCGTTAGCAGCAGGCAGCGGTATGGCGAATGTGTGTCCTTCGTGCGGTCAGCCGGTCGCTCCGGGTGCCCGTTTCTGCGGTAGTTGCGGTGCTGCCATTCCTGTTCAGGACGTGAATGTATGTTCGCGCTGCGGTGCGCAGTTGCAGCCGCGTGATAAGTTCTGCCCGGTTTGCGGACAAAAGCGGGGGTAATTGATAATTGATAATTGATAATTATGAAACGTTTTTTAGGTATTCTCATATTGCTCCTGGGGCAAGCGTTCATCGTAGCAGCGATGTTGCTTTTGCCGCACGGATTGGAGCAGAACATCATGATATTGGACACCGTGGTGCTGAGCATCATCTGGTGGGTATTCAGTTTTGACCTCATTCGTCCGATCATCAGTGAAGGCGACCACGCACCGGAGGTAGGCAGTCTGGGTATTCGCTGGCAGGGTCAGTTGCTGTATGCGTTCTTAGCGATCGTATTCGGTATCCTCGCGGCGTATTACAGTTTGAAATTCGAGTACCAGTTGTTAGGTCAAGGCGGTCTCTTTGGCATCTTGGTGCTGACGTGGCTCTTCAGCCTCATGGCCAAGAAGAAAGTGAGCGAAGTAGCGTCTGCAGAGACGAAAGCCTTAGACGGCCGTGCGCAGATGAAGATCGCTGTGCGCGAGGTACAGGACGCGCTGTTCGATAGCCCCGATGCGCCGGACGATATCCGTCGTGCGATCGAGGAGATCGAGGGTCAGTTGCGTTATATCACGCCTTGCTCCAATCCCGAGGCTCTGGCCTACGAGCAGAAGTTCATCCAGTTGGCGCACGAGATAGCTATCGGACTTCCTCACGCCAAGATAGAGGGCGAGAGTTTGCGCGCGAACGTATCGCGCCTGCAACGCACGCTCGCGCAGCGCAAATCTATATTGAATTAATATATTAACCAATCTATATCATGGCTACAACAGGTAAAATTTTTCAAGAATCGAGCAACATCTACCAAGACGAAGCCAAGGTGTTGTTCTCGTACTATCAGCAAGCCGCAGAACGCATAGTGCGCGAGGAAGAGCGTATCGAGAAAGAGATCGCTAACTTAGAGGCTAAGAAACACGAAATCGAAGTACAGGCTTCCACATGCTGGAAATGGTTCTTTACCATCATCCTGTTCTTCATGTACTGGGTGCGTAAGAACAAATACGCGAAGCAGATGGCAGCTCTCGATGTGCGTATCAACGAGTTCCATAAGCAGCACGACGAGATCTTCCGCGACTATAAAGTAAACAAATTAGGTGTGGTTTACGTACCCATCGCAGACCAGATCAAATACGAAGACAAGAGTTTCATCGTGGACTATACGGGTCAGGTACCGAAGTCACAAGTGACGCTGCAGATGAGTCGTCAGAACGACCTGCTCTGCAACACGATCGAGGAGATCAAGCAGTTGAACACCGAAGCGCCGATCGTAGAGACTTCGCAGGAAGCCGAAGCGGTAGAGACCGACGAGTACTCGCTCTCGATGCAGGAGATCTACCAGAACGACTATTTCGGCAAGTTGGACCGCTCGCTGCGTACCATCTCGTACTGCATGAACGACCTGGACACTTCGTCCGTTTCGCTGCCTCTGGTAGCCGATAACAGCAAGCGTCTGGAAAACATCAACGAGTTCACCACTTCGCAGTTGCCCAAGGACGCCGTCGTGCTGCCGATCTTCGACACCGATCAATACAACGACGATATCGCTAAGTTCGAGGAGTTGAATAAACTCAAAGACTCACTGAGTAACGAATCGGAGCAGTTTGAGGACGTGCTGAAGGACCTGATGAAGACTATGGCTGCTTCCGTGCAGACGATCTCGATGCTCAAGCTCTCGAGTACGGATAAGATCGTGAACGCGTCCAACAGTCTGCTTTATAAGATTCTCAAGGCGCCATATAACCATTATTCGCCGCTGTTGGAGGCAGAGGAGATTCAGCGTATCCGCGATGAGAAATTCGATTACTCCGACTCCGTTCAGGGCTACCAACCGTTTACGCTGCGTCAGAGTTCTCGCGTACGCTATAACCTCGTCACGGATCAATGGACGGCCGAGGACGGCAGTACAACGACTATGCCGTTCGGTATTCACCAGATATACGAAGAGATTGTAGCGCCGATGGTAGAGAAACTGATGCAGGAAAACCGTATCGAGCGTCTGAAGATCTACAACCATATCAAGGACCAGAAACTATCGTACCTCAATAAATGGCACCAGGATACGGATAACTTCTATCTGTCCAACCGTGCTCAATCGGCGGATCTGATCAACCTGATGCAAGGCAGTCTGCGTGAGTACGTAGCGAAATACAACACGCTCGTGCAGTTGCAGAAGACCCAGCAGTCGTTGAACAGTTCGAAGAACCTGGAAAGCGGTATTGTAGAGATCGAAGATAACAGCGCCGAAGCCCTGTTGGCCTTCGAGACACAGGCAAAGCAGTTTGAGCAAGTTCAGACAGACTTCGAGGACTATATGGATCGCCTCAAAGAGGATATCGACCAACGCGCCGAGGAGTTCGGTCATATCGAATACTACGATGCCCGTCTGCAGGACGGTCACTCGAATGAGTTAGCCGTAGCTACGAACGAAGTTCGCGATATGGATGAGCGTCGTAAATCGCTGTCGGCTGTGAACCCGCTGTTGGCGAAGAAATCCGACCTGCCGCCGACTCCTCAAGTAGAGGAAACCGTTTACGAGCACCTGTCGCTCAACCTGCCGTTAATCGCCAAGAATGCATTGGAAGAACTGGCGGCCACGGAAAACGAAGATCAGCAGATTGGCTATGAGCCGAGCGAAGAAGTGCCGTTCGGCGAAGTACCTTCGGCTGACGAACCCGCAGAACCCGACGAGGAAATGGAGGAAGAACTGAACGAAGAGCTCGAAGAGGAGGCAAAGGACGAAGAATTCGAAGAAGAGGAAGAGGAAGAGGAAGAGGAAGAGGAAGAGGAAGAGGAAGAGGAAGAGGAAGAGGAAGAGGAAGAGGAAGAAGAGGATGAAGAGGATGTGGATATCTCCGGAGACTGTACCGTTCGACTTGTAGAGACAGGTCCTCAAAAACTGATGCTTGTAAAGACCATCAATGAATGGTTGAAATGCGGTTTGAAAGAAGCGAAAGACTTCGTAGACAGTGCTCCGGTTGATCTCATTTCGGATATCAACGATGAAGCGGCAGAAGCCTTTGCAGAAGCACTTCGTGAGATAGGTGCTACCATAGAAATCACTAAATAAAGGAGGGCTGTATGGAATATATCAATTGTAGAGTCGATACGCAACCGATGGCGGACGAACTGCATTCCGTCAGCCGTCACGTTACCGGCACGACGACCGCAGTAGTGGCCATGCAGGCCGCTGTTATTCAAGCGGATAAAGAAGCAGCCGAACGGGTTTGTAACGATGTGAATCGTGGTTTCCACGCGCTGATGAGTTCTACTCTCTCGCAGAAGATTGCGAACCTGCAGAGCGAAGTGGACTCGTATCTGATGCGTCTGAATCAGCAGACGAAGCAGTTGCTGAATATCAAACGTCAGATGGAGCGCGATTATATGCGTACAGCACAGCGTTACACAAAGACCTTCAACTCGCTTAACAAAGAGTTGCGTCAACGCGTACAGGAGTTAGATCAACCTATCTTCCGTTTTGCCACAACCGAAGTGGAGACGACCCACAACCGTATGACCTCGCTGACCGCCACGGTTCCCGTAGGCCAGTCAGAGAGCGTAACCGATGCACAACGGATCCTGACTTCGAATGTGAAGTATCACGGTATTCAGGTGTTAGAGGCTGCGAAATCGTTTGTCGCCAGTATGGAGGACCAGAAAGCACTCACGAATCGTATTCTGCTCGCGAATCAGAAAGCCGAATCGAAAGTGTTGTATATGCCGGTAGTGATCTCGGAGCGCTGTTTTGAGCAGGGTTCGTCTTCTCTGATCACCAGTTGCGACGCCTTACTTTCCGCGCAGAACACGTCTTCCGTTCGCGGCGAGTTGATGCAAGTAGCGAGCACGATGCCTTGGCATGAGTCGGCGGCGGACGAGAAAGTGACGAATGAATTAGTTCGCCTCATGGCAGAGTCCGATGCGCCGGAACGTATTAAACGGACCATCCAGAAACTCATGGAGAAAGCCCCGCAGTATCAAACCCTTTAAATGAACGGCTATGAGTTATACACGAACCTATAGAAAAACGATCCGAATCCCCTACTCGGGAAGCGTTTCGTACTCCTACGGTCCTTCTCAAAGCGGAGGTAGCGGTACAGCGTATTATAGCGGTACAGCCGTAGAAGAAGTGGAAGTGGATATCGAAGTGGATACCGTTCCTTTCGACCATAGTGTAGCGACCTGTAACAACCATGTAGATGCTCTTACGGGCAGCGTGGTAGCGACGCAAGCCGCACAGGTAAAGAGTATCAAAGAGAAGGCGAAGAAAGTAGGAGACACGGTAGTCAACGGCTTCTTTGAAGTCATCCGATTCGAGATCAGCAACCAGATTGTTGAGCTCCAGAAGACCGTAGATGCCCTGCTGCTCGACATGCGTGAGTCGCAAAAGAAACTGATGGCTCTCAAAGCGCAGATGGAGAAAGACTACCATCGTAAATCCGAGCAGTACGCCAATATCTTCAATGATCTGAATAAGGAATTGGACAACCGCGTACACGCGCTGGATCAGCCGGTGTTTGTGACGGCAGCGAATATGTATGCCGCAGAGGACCGCTTCATGGAGAGCGACATGCTCAATATCGTAGCGTTAGCCGGTAAAGAGAACGCTATTCTCGATGCCCAGATCGGTACTGCAATTGCGAAGACCCATGCCCGTCAGGCACTCAACGAAGCCAATACCTTCCTTTCGAAGAAACTGGCAACGGAGATCACGTTGAATCATTGTAAGTTAAACGACAATAACGAGCGGACGTATTATACGCCTGTATGTTACGCATCTCTGACCAATGAGCACAACGTGCAGGACGAGCATGTATATATCAACGATATGCTGCCGCAAGAGCGTAAGAGCCAACTGGCGGACAAAGCCGGTGCAGCCAACATACCGGACATGAGTGCGGAGGAGAAAGAGAACGTAGATGCATACTTCCAGAGCATGCTTAACGAGACCAATCCGACCGACGAACATGCCATGCGCGTTAAGAAACTGATTGCTAAACTTTATTCCCTTTAATGCATTATGAAAAAACTAAAAGAAATACATATCAACGAGACCAATATTCTGCTGGACGGCAGTCTCGTTAAAGGAGGTATCCTCCCCAGTAAAATCTCGGAACTCACGCGTATCGTGACCGTACAAGGCGACAGCATGATCGAAGGTCCGCTATACGCTGCCCAGTTGGAGATTCAGAACGGCGAAGCGCATTTCCAGGGCGCCGTATTCACGCAACGTGAGTTACACGTCAACAGCGACGCGAAAGGCGTCATCGACTTCCAAAAATGCGTAGCATCGTCTTCGTCGGTGGTATCGCGTGCCCGTAAGTGCGATGTATCGTTCCATTCGGATATCAATGCCAAGAGTGTAGCACTCGTGAACGCTTTCATAGCCGGCAGTATCTATGCGGATGAGATCACGTTAGAGAACTGCGTCGTGATTGGTGGTATCTTCGCTACGCAATCTGTCGACCTGAATAACTGTATCATCGGTACCTTCAATGCACCGAGTATCCATGTAGAGGGCACGATACAGATGTTGCTGCCTACAGCTTTCTCTGTAGAGAAGATTCATTTCGTACCGGGCACGAAGATGTACAACCTCAGTCTGGCGGATCTGGGCGCACTCTATCGCGGTTTACCGCAATCCGGCGACTCGGGACGTATCGAGATGAACCTCGACGTGGATGCTATCCGCACGACCCTCACCGACGAGCATATCCAAAAGACGCTGTACAGCTATACCGTAGTAGGTAAAGTGCTGGCAGCCGACCTGGTGGATTACGATAAGTTCCAGAACCATTTCCTGCTCACCGCAGCAGCCCTTGGTCCGCAACTGCTCCGTACCTACGACTTCGGCACAGACGCAGACGGCAAAGCCAAACAGTTGACTTTCGATGAGATCCGTGCATTCTTCTTTAACCTCCTTTCCGGCAAGATCGAAGCACAGGAGATGACTGGTACCTTTAATATCTCGGACTTCACTCGTTAAGACAAAAGACTGCCAATTTGGCAGTTTTTTGCTTTTTGGTGCATTGTTTGTAGGTTGTTGGGTGACCGGTGCTCTCGGGCACCGGGACAATTAGGAATTATTAACTAAACAAAACATACAACTATGAATCAGAACAGTAACAACGAAAACCTCAACAAATTCGCGATAAACCTCTGCGAGAGGGCGCGCGAAGGTAAACTGGACCCCGTCATCGGTCGTGATGACGAGATTCGGCGTGTATTACAGATCTTATCCAGACGAACGAAGAACAACCCGATTCTGATTGGTGAGCCGGGTGTAGGTAAGACGGCTATTGCGGAGGGTTTGGCGCATCGTATCATGCGTGGCGATGTACCGGAGAACCTAAAGAAGAAACAGATTTACTCGCTCGATATGGGTGCCCTTATTGCGGGTGCGAAATATCAAGGTGAGTTCGAGGAGCGTCTGAAAGGCGTAGTGAACGAAGTGGTAGCATCGGCCGGAGAGATTATTCTTTTTATTGATGAGATCCATACCTTGGTAGGCGCCGGTAAGAGTAGCGGCGCGATGGATGCGGCCAATATCCTGAAGCCGGCGCTGGCACGTGGAGACCTGCGTGCGATCGGTGCGACGACACTGGACGAATATCAAAAATATTTCGAGACCGATAAGGCCTTGGAGCGTCGATTCCAGAAAGTGATGGTGGATGAGCCGGATGAGGCTGCTACGATTTCTATTCTGCGTGGACTGAAAGAACGCTACGAGACCCATCATAAGGTGCGTATCAAAGACGACGCGATCATAGCAGCCGTGACGCTGAGTGCGCGGTATATCACGGATCGTTTCCTGCCGGATAAAGCGATTGATCTGGTGGATGAAGCTGCAGCCAAACTGCGTTTGGAAGTGGACTCCAAACCGGAAGAGATCGATACGCTGGACCGTCAGATCAAACAACTGGAGATTGAACGCGAGGCCATCAAGCGAGACAAGGACGAGGCGAAGTTAAAAGCCATTGAGGAGCAACTCAAGGACCTGAAGAAACAGTCCGAAGAACTCAATGCACGCTGGAACAAGGAGAAAGGCTATGTAGCTACGATCCAGAACGAGAAAGCGCGTATCGAGACCTTGAAACGTCAGGCCGAGGTAGCAGAACGCGAAGGCGACTACGGCAAAGTGGCGGAGATTCGGTACAGCCAGATCCCTGCCGCAGAAGCGAATATCAAAGCGGCACAGGATTCCTTGCATGCCATCAGCAACGAAGCCCTCATCAAAGAGGAAGTCGATGAAGACGATATCGCAGAGGTTGTAGCACGCTGGACGGGTATTCCTGTAGCGAAGATGATGCAGAGCGAGCGCGATAAGTTACTGCACCTCGAAGAGGAGTTGCATAAGCGCGTTATCGGTCAGAACGAGGCTATTGCAGCCGTGAGCGACGCTATTCGCAGAAGTCGTGCCGGTTTGCAAGACCCGAAACGACCTATCGGTAGTTTCATTTTCTTAGGTACGACGGGTGTCGGTAAGACGGAGTTGGCAAAGGCCCTGGCGGATTACCTCTTCGACGACGAGAACATGATGACGCGTATCGATATGAGTGAGTATCAGGAGAAGTTCTCGGCCACCCGACTCATCGGTGCACCTCCGGGATACGTAGGATACGATGAGGGCGGTCAGTTGACGGAAGCTATCCGTAGAAAACCCTACTCTGTCGTGCTGTTCGATGAGATCGAGAAAGCGCACCCGGATGTATTCAACGTGCTGCTGCAAGTGCTGGACGACGGTCGTCTGACGGATAACAAAGGTCGTGTTGTGAACTTCAAGAACACTTTGATTATCATGACCTCTAACCTGACGGAAGAGCAACTGCGCGCACAAGTTCGGCCGGAGTTCATCAACCGTATTGACGAGATCATCCACTTCAGCGAGTTGACGGAAGACGACATCAAAGCGGTAGTTGGTTTGCAGATCGGTCGCATCCATAAGATGCTGGAGAGTGAAGGCTTTGACTTACGTGTTACCGACGATGCGATCAGCTATATCGCCCGCGAAGGTTACGATCCTCAATTCGGTGCACGACCCGTTAAACGAGCGCTGCAACGGTTGGTATTGAACGAACTGAGTAAACAGATCATTGCCGGTAAGGTAGATCAAGCCAAACCGATCATCGTGGAACTCAAAGACGGGGAGTTGCAGTTTAGAAATTAGAGTTTAGAGTTTAGAGAAAAAAAGCGTCCTTGTGAGGTGACCCCAAAAAGTTGGACGGATTATTAAATCTATTTGACTTGATCTTGAAAGTGAGTTCGGTATTGTACCGGGCTCATTTTCAATTTTAGTTTGATACGTTCGTTGTTGTAATACCTGATATACTCTTTCAGCGCTACCTTAAAGTCATTAATATTCTCCCACCGGTTATTATAGAGCAGCTCGTTCTTCATCAGACCGAAAAAGTTCTCCATAACTGAGTTATCCAGACAATTACCTTTACGGGACATACTTTGCGTAATCCCATGTTCCTTTAACAGAT
>Ga0256407_10014083_pt1 | contig 10587 bp, 9 predicted proteins | sample RumenRJG_04DNA_FD_193489 | JGI IMG/M metagenome (GOLD analysis project Ga0256407, IMG submission 193489) | Bovine rumen microbial communities from Lethbridge, Alberta, Canada - RJG_04 | ecosystem: Host-associated > Mammals > Digestive system > Stomach > Rumen | place: Canada: Alberta | collected... | reverse complement strand
TTTAATACGCCACTCTTGCGCTGCCTAATTGTTAAATAGCTCGCAGGTCTATGACCTGACTCGCCGCCGTTTCAGCAAGGCGCATTCGAACGCCTCGACCGCAAGCGACTGTGGAATGATAACACGCTTAATCCAAACGTCAACCCCTTATTCCAATTTTTCAAAAAATTTTCTCTACGCGTAAATCTAAAAAATGGTCATTCTAATCAAAGCATACTGTTCACGCGTCAAAAGAAAACTATCTTGTCCGTATTTCGGCGTCGATATGACAAATAGTAAGTCGTTTCTGATGTTACATCGTCTTTCGAAGGGCTTGCTTGAACGCTCTTTCCAATTATACTTTCTCGCGACGGTCGAGTTTTAAAATAGTCGCCTTTCAACAAACGAGAAATTTCATGACGCCATCTGCCAATACTGAAAGACCTACGGAAGTTCTCATTCTCCGCAGTCCTATTTTCCATAAAACCGCCGCTCCTGCGGCGTTCGACGTCATGATTCAAGACGGTTCGTGGCTCCCGCTCCTTTTCGGCGTAATCAGTTCTGTCGTCGAACGCCATTTCTTCGAGCTCTGCGAATTGGACTGGGACTATGTCAACAACGAATCAGACGTTCCCGACGGTTATGTACAATATAAATCTTGCTTTAGCAAGAACCTTAACGAAGAACAAACGCGTTTCGTCGAAAAATTCGCGGACGAGTTGGAGGAGGAATTAGCCGCCGCCGCTCAAGAAAGTCTCGCTGCCAGAGAAAACGAAAACGAAGCTGACGGCTAAATACGAAATAACAGACGCCGCGCCGGATTCTAACTCCGCTACGGCGTCTGTCAAATGACGTTTTTAAACTAGACTCTCTTAAACTCGGTACAGTTCAGTACCGCATAGTTTTTGAGAAAACGTCGTTGTTGTCGTCGGGAATCTCAATTCTTTCGCGACGCCCGTCGTGAGAAGACCCCAGTCCGCGACGTTCGTTTCTGCTTCCGCCTACGAAGGAACCGTCGTTTGAAGAGTTAGCGGGAAAAGAATCTGCAGGCTTCATCGAAAGCATCGGCGGTTCAGACGAGGAATCTGAGCCGACTCCGTTTTCAACGTCGACGTACTCGCCTGCTCCGTCGAACGACGACGGATCGGCGGCGTCCGGCGTTATGAAACCGGAACTCGTCGTTTCCTCAAAGGGGCGGAAAGAGTCTTCCTCCTTCGTCGTTTCATTCTGAACGACGCCGGCGGACGCGTTAAACGTCTGCGACTTTTCCTTACTACGCCACTTCGCATAGCCGTTAATTCCGCCTGCGACAATAACGAAAAGCAAAGCGCATTTGACGCCCGAAACCAGCCTTCCGAAACGCGCGCCTCTTGATTTGATTTTAACTTGAACCTCGTTCCGGCTCGCGTCGCCCCTTCTCTTATCGACTCGAGCGTTAACTCGAACGCTTGGATCAGGCTTGACGTCGATCACAGGTTCTTCATACGGCGAACGAGCCGAACGACCCGCGTTTTTATCAGAGTCGCCGGCAGTTTTCTTCGTTTCTTTTAGCGAAACAGTGGGCGGTTCTTCTTCCCACGCGACATAATAAAGTTGTTGGCGGCAGTTTTGCGGAACAACCGGCGGCTGAGGCAAACGATTGTTTAGGATGTCGTAACAGTCGGCAACCTCGGCAAGGATCTCGGGCGACTCGTCGCAAACGCGCTCATACTCTTCTGATATTTCCGACGAATCAAGTTGGCAGTCGAGATACTCGGCGACGATGTTAGGATCAGGAAACGACTCGTCGGCAAAAACTTCTGGCGCTTTTCGGAGGGGAGTGGACGTCGTCTGACGAATCTTACGGAAAAACTCGACGCTACGCGCGTTTTTTCTCAACTCGTTTTCTATTCGCGTACGTTCGCCGCCAGTAAGATCCTTGTCGTGGCCAAACAACGCTTGAAGAGCAAGACGCATGACGCTCACCGATTGCTTTCTAACAATATTCCAATTTCCAAACAGGAAAACTGTCGGCGAGTATAGAAAAAAACAGCGCCTCCGTGCAAGAGCGATTTTGACGTCGTTTGACCGCTTAGAAAGAGTCGTCAACGTTCGTTATTCGCTAGGTTGCGACGAGGTTCCAAGCGTTGATTCATTTTTCGACGGTTCGACGTCGTTCGACTTCTTTTTTTCTTTAGCTTTCTCCTTTTCCAAGAGCGCGGAGGTCCAGGCGCGGATTTTCCGTTGGACGGTCTGCGATTGTCTGATAATCCAACAACCGTTTTCAACGTCGAGCCAAATAGCGACGTCAGGATCGTTCCATCCCTCGGGCGCAATTTCGCTTGTCATCTCTTTCGTAAGTTTACGCGCCTGTTCGAGCGTCTTGGGAGCCTCGAGCGTCGTAAAACCGTGAATCTCGACCGTTCGATACGAGTCGGCTTTTTCGTTAGTCGTAATTAGGATAAGTTTTTCGTCAAGGATTACGTAATTTAGCCGAAAAGGCTCAAGGACGTCCGATAGAACTTTGACGACGGGCGACGACGCGATACGGACGTTCGTCGTCGAATCTCGTCCAACCCCAAGCGCGTTGAGCGCGGAGTCGTCCCAGATCGCAAGAAAATTGAATTTACCTTCGAGGATTGAAACTGCCTGCTGGAGCGAAATCGGTTTGATCAGATTAAACGGGGTCTTTTTCGATAGAGTTTCCCACCCTCGTAGTTCGGGCGCTAAATCCTCCGTCGCAAATCGACGTTCGTCGTCAAGTCGCCGCAAAACGCGAAGCTGTTCCAAAAGAATTTCGACGGATTTACGAACGACCGAATCATGAGCGACGACAAGTTCTGCGCCGTCGACGGTAATTCTCCCTTCGCCATCGTCGTCGCCCCATCGATTGGGGGCGACTAGGGATTTGACAAATTCGACAAGAACTTCGGGAGACGTCGAACCAGGTTCGGAGGAATCGACAAGATCGCCGACTTTAACGGGAAACGGCGTCGCGTCGCCGAGAATGTCGGCGACGTCAAATCGTTGCTCGACAACTTCTGAAAGCTCGTTCGATTGAGGTTCTATGACAATTCGATCCTGCTCTCTAACAACGTCCCATTTGAGCATTTCCGCTTCTTTTTCAAGCGCCGCGGCAACGTCGACGTCGTCAAGCCTAAGATCAAGTCTCTTGTTAAGAGACGGGCGCAACAGCACGAAACGATCAATATCAAATTCGATCGGAACGCCGGAAAATTCCGAAAGAAGTCTGACTGCCGCAGCTGGCGATTCTGGAAAGACGATCGAATGAATCTCAAGCGCCATTCTTGCGTCAACGTCGATTTCAACGGGTTTCCCCTTCAAGGTTGGCAACGAATCCTGAAGCGTGACGTCAGTCGTCGAAGCGACAGAGCCAAGATCCTCCTCGTCGGATTCGGTCGTTTCTTCCGCCGCTTGATTCTCACGTTCAAACTCAGCTTCGTCAAAATCCGTCGGAATCGCGTCTTTTTCAGCCGTTTCTTCCTCGTCGCCGGATACGTCGTCTGGAGCGATTTCTACGTCGTCTAGGTCGCCCAACTCGTCGTCGACCAAGCCCACGTCGAGCGCCCCGTCGTCGTCCTTGTTTTCGTTTTCGGCGTCTTCGTCAAGCGTTCCGCCGTCTAACGTCTCGCTGGGAATCACCGAATCGTCTTCGACGTTCACGCCGCTGTGAAAGTCGTCTAAATTATCGTTGGAAAGGGCTGCTTCATCGTTTAACGCGTCGGTGTTTAACGCGTCGTTTTGTTCTTCGTCGTTCGAAGGTTCATGGACGTCCACGTCTACTGCGTCGTTTTCTTTTACGCCGGTTAACTGGGTCGTCGGAGGATTTCCCTGTTCTTTGTCTGAGGGTCGCGCGAACAGAGCTAACCCAAGCGCGACAATCCCCAGAACGCAGACGGTCCCTAATAGCAACCAGACGCGCCGTGTATTCTGTTTGGCTGAAGAAGGATCGGACGCCGAAAACGCTTCAGGAGCGATAGACGAATCCACGTCGCTCTTTTCTGAAATATCGTCAATAACCGGAGCCACGACGCGCTCTACATGTATCGACGCGTCGGAAATAGGCGGTTGCGTCTCTTGCCCCTCTGAAGTCGGCTTACTTTCGAGCGATTCTTGCGTTTGCGGAGAAACGGAAGAATCGTCGCTATCTGAAGGCGGCTCTATCATCATCATTCCGCCACACTTCGGACACGCGACAATTTGACCAATCAGAGAAGGATCGGTTACTTCAAAAAGCGTCTCGCAGGAGGGGCAGCCGACTTGAAAAGTATTGTCCTTCATTTAGGAAATCTCCCTGGTTTGCGACTCCGCAAAAAAACACATACGACCTCGACAAAAAAAACGCCGCCTATATATTTTACTATCGACATGGGACGTTGTAAAATACGGTGAAAAACAGCGAACCTGCAGATAAATCCGTCCGGCGGTCGTCGTAAGACGCGCCGACGGTCAAAAAAGGATTTGATTACGATGGATCAGAACACGCTCAAGATTGAATGGATCGACGCGAGAAAAGACGACGTCCAGTCTAAAATCGACGCTTTGCGTCAGAAACTCAGCCTCAAGGGCAATATCGTCAGCGAATCGGGAAAACAGCGCACGATTGAAATCTTTGGCGCGCCTCTTACGCCTCAGCAGGTCGTTGAGAAAATTTGCGCCGACGTCGACGAAAAGGGCTTGCCCGCGCTCCTCGATTATTCGGCCCGAATCGACCGCGCGCAACTTTCCGCCGCCGAATTGCGCGTTCCGCAACATGAACTTGACGACGCGCTTACACAAGTCGAACCGAGCTTTCTTGAAGCGGTTGATCGTGTTCGAGACAACGTCGCGACCTTCCAACGCGCAATTCTCCACAAGTCGATCCGAATCGAACGCCCCGGCGGTTGGCTTGGTCAGCGTTATCTTCCGCTCCGACGCGTCGGAGTTTGCGTTCCCGGCGGCGCGGCGGCATATCCGTCAAGCGTCATTATGACGGTCGTTCCAGCTCAGGTCGCAGGCGTTAAAGAAATCGCCGTCATGGCCCCGCCCACGCCTAACGGCTCATACAACAAATATTTGCTCGCGACATGCGCGAGACTCGGCGTAACAGAAGTCTACCGCATGGGAGGCGCGCAAGGGGTCGCGACCTTTGCTTACGGGGTCGAAGGTATTCCGCGCGTCGACAAAATCGTCGGACCGGGCAACATGTTCGTCGCGCTTGCGAAAAAAACGGTCTACGGCGCAGTCGATATCGACTCAATCGCAGGTCCGAGCGAAGTCGTCGTTATTGTCGACGAATCGACCCGCGCGGATTACACGGCTTACGACGTTCTCGCACAAGCGGAACACGCGCCAGGTTCGAGCATTCTCGTCGGTTGGGACGAAAAGACGCTACGCGCCGCGCTTGCCAAGATCGACGAAACGCTCAATCAAATTGAACGCGGCGACTTAGCGCGTCAAGCGCTCGCAAATTTCGGGGCGGTTATCCTCACGGAAAACGCCGACGACGCGTGTCGCTGGACGAACCTCGTCGCCCCGGAACATTTGCATATTGCGACGCAGAACGCGGAAGAACTCGCGGAAAAAATTCCTTGCGCCGGCGCAATCTTCTTGGGAAACTACACCCCGGTGGCGCTCGGCGACTACGCGGCCGGTCCGTCGCACGTTTTACCGACAAGCGGCTCGGCTCGATTTGCCAGCGGGCTAACGTGCAACGACTTTATTCGCGGCAACAGTCTTCTCCACTTCACACAGGAAGGACTCGATCGTCTCGCCGACGACGTCGACCGAATCTCGACCGTCGAGGGGCTGACCGCGCACAGAGGAAGCGTCGACGTCCGTCGCTCAAAAGAGTAAACTCGAGAAGCGTCCTCTTCTCCCCCCCCCTGTTTTTTAGGAGCCCTCCATGAAAAAACGTAATCTGCTCGCTTGTTCTCTCGCCCTTGGAATTATCGCTTTTTCGAGCGTCGTCGCCGTTGGACGCGATCTCGTCGTCCCGAAAAACGAAAACGAATCGTACGGTTACTCTGACTCTCCGAAGCAACCTTGGAGCGAATTTCGCGTTCACGATCCGAGTCGTCCGATTCCGAAAAAAATCAACCCGACCCCGCCGACTTACTTCCAGCCTGCGCCCGTCGACGCAATCGTTCTCTTCGACGGTTCCAATACCGACGCGTGGGAACCGACCCAATGGAAACTCGTCGACGGCGTAATTGAATGCACCGACGGCGCGTTCAAAACGAAAGAGAAATTCGGCGCGTTCCAACTTCATCTTGAATGGCTTTCCCCCGCCAATTTCGAAGGTCCTTGGGGCAACCAAGGAAACAACGGCGTATCGCTCCTCGGCGCGTATGAAATACAAATTTTTGACTCCTTCAAGGTCAACAACTATCCCGACGGCGCCTGCGGATCTGTTTATGGTCAGACTCCGCCTCTTGTCAACGCCTGCACGCCCGCCGGAAACTGGCAGACCTACGATATTTTCTTCACGCCGGCTAAGTTCGAAGGAGACGAACAAATCGCAGCGCCCCGCGTCACGGTCGTTCAAAACGGAATTATGATCCAGAACAACACGGAAATTTACGGTTCGACGAACCACTTCAATCTTCCCGGCCCCAATCCCAAGGGTAAAGGGCCGATCGTTCTAAGCGGTCACGGATGCCCCGTTCGATTCAGAAACATCTGGATTCGTTCTTTTGACTGATTCTAACTAACTCCAATAACCCCATTGAGATTTGTCATGAACGAAGTTGTTCATTCGTCAAGCGCGCTCGGCGAACCTATTCCACGTCATATCGCGATCGTTATGGACGGCAACGGTCGTTGGGCGCGTCTGAGGGGACTGCCGCGGCAAGAAGGTCATGTTCGGGGCGCGGCGATCGTTAGAGACGTACTCGACGCCGCTAAAGATTTCGGAGTCGAGCGCCTGACGCTCTATTGCTTCTCCAACGAGAACTGGAAGCGTCCGCAGGAAGAACTCGACGCGCTCTGGGCGCTCCTCAAAAAATATATGATCGAAGAACGTCCGACCTTCATGGAGAATAATATCCGTCTTAAAGTCCTCGGACGCCGCGACCGTATCCCCGAGGACACGGTTCACGAGATGGAGAAAACGCTCCGTTTGACCGCCGCAAACACAGGGTTGACGCTCGCGCTCGCTATTAACTACGGGGCGCGTCAAGAGATTGTCGACGCGATTCGTAGCCTCGTGCGCGACCTCGTCGATCCCGAAAAGCGCGACGCGGCGCTCCGCGCAGCGGGGCTCGATTCTGTCGAACAACTTGTCGATGAAAAACTTATAGCTTCACGTCTTTACGACGGCGAGGCGCCTGACCCGGATCTTTTCATTCGCACAGGCGGCGAGTTACGCTTAAGCAATTACCTCTTGTGGCAGCTTAGTTACGCTGAATTATGGTTCACCGACCTCTTATGGCCCGACTTCACCGCCGAAACGCTGAAGGAAGCGATTCTAGCGTTTCAAAGACGGCGGCGACGATACGGCGGACTCGACGAAGATTCGACAAAATCAAAGGATAACATCCAGTGACTAAATCGGGTTTGCACGTTTTTCTAAACGACGTTCAAACTCTGAATTCCTTCGGAGAATAGCAAAATGAAATTCCTCCTTCCTTTTGTCGTAGCCGCTTTTGCCGTCTTCGGAGCTACTTGTTGCGACGTCGCACAAGCCGACGTCCCCGCGCCGCCCCGAATTGCCAAACCTCAGTCGAAAGTTCTCGTCGTGTACTTCTCACGCGCGGGCGAACAATACAACGTCGGCGTTGTTAAAAAGGGCAACACGGCGTTTGTCGCCGAGGAAATAGCGCTTCAGACGGGCGCCGATCTTTTCGAAATCAAACCGAAGAAAGACGTCTATCCCAAAAAGTATGACGATCTTACCGACTTTGCAAAAAAGGAAATGAACAAGAAGGCGAGGCCCGAATACGCCGGCAAAGTCCCCGATTTGAAACAATACGACACAATCTTTGTCGGCGGTCCCGTATGGTGGGGCGATTGGCCGATGGTTATGTACACGTTCTTTGAGAAGAACGATCTTTCGGGCAAAAAACTCGCTCCCTTCTGCACGCACGAAGGAAGCGGTCTTTCGGGCTTCGATAAAAAGCTCCAGAAAGCGTGTCCGAAAAGTTCTATCTTGAAAGGACTCGCCATAACGGGAACGGTCGCGCAGAAGAATCGTCAAAAGACCGCTGAAAACGTTTCAAAGTGGCTTGACGAGATTAAGGTAAAGAAGATTGCCGAACCCAAGAAATTGCCATAACTTCGCATAGCGTGGCGACAACCGTTTACTTCGAGGACTCTACGTTCCGCAATCGCTTTAGGACGCCGTTCATTATTGCGGCGTCCATTCTTTTTTGTAGGCGTACTGTAAAGTTTTCAGTATAATGGAGACGTTGGCGGCGCCTCTTCTTCAAAGAGAACTTAAACGAGAAATTACGCAACGACGCCGTTTATGATTAGGAGTTGTCCATGAACCCCCGCTTGATCGTTCTTCTTTTGATCGTTTCAACCTTAACAGTCCTTGGATGCGATAAACACGCAAAAGAACAGACGCCAGAAACTAAGGAAGAGCCTCGGGTAGCTGCGACCGACAAATCGATCGTCGTCTATTTTTCGCGCGCGGGAGAACAGCTCCACGTCGGCTATATCGCAGAAGGAAACACGTCGATCGTCGCAAAAATGATCGCTCAAAAAACGGGAGCCGATCTTTTCGAAGTCAAACCCAAGGCTGACAAATACAATACGCCTTATCGGCAACTTGAAAACATCGCCAAAAAAGAGCAAGACGCTAAAGCGCGTCCAGAGTACGTCGAACCTGCGCCTGATTTATCTCAATACGACGTTATTTTCTTTGGCGCGCCCGTCTGGTGGAACGATTGGCCGATGATCATGTATACGTTCTTTGAAAACAACGATTTGCAAGGAAAAAAACTTATTCCGTTTAGTACGCACTCAGGAAGCGGACTCTCAAAATTTGACTTTAAACTCGCTAGATATTACCCTTACTGCACAGTTCTCAAGGGAGAATCTTTCTTGGGCGAAGACGTTCAAAAAGATTCGAACCGAATCGTTCCCGATCTTGACCAATGGTTGATAGGCCTCGGTTTTACGCTTCGTCCCAACGAAAACGAGAACGAAGCCCCAGAAACGGCCGACGCAAACGTCGCAGAGGCGTCGTCGGAAACGCCTGTAGAATAACGCGTCAGAAAACAACGCCAATCGCCGTCTCTTAAAGCAATGCGCGTTTTCGAGACAATCTGCGTGTGACAACTTACCGCGTAAAGTCGTCCAACGGGACGCTTTGGAGACAACATGGAAGATAAAGACTATTTCGAAGACAGGGTTCAACATTTCAGAGTGAAAGATGTGGAGTTGTTGTTCAAATGCGCGTTGATTATAAACGCTTTAGCGTTGCAGGTGTCATGGATTGATCTTGCCCGCCTTTATGGCAACCTCGCTTTTCATCTTCACCTCTACGTTCCCGCGTGGTTAACAGGAATTACCTGTTTATCTTTCGTGTGGGTCTCGCCCCTTCTTGGATGCGTCGTCTTCGCATGTCACAAGAAGCCGTTTGTTACGAAGCGTTTAAAAATTCTTTGCAGGTTGAACCTTGTCGCTTGGCTCTCGGGCTTTGTCAGTTTGTTCATCTGGTCCCATTACATTTAGACGACTTTGCGTGACAACGCTTCATGATCCAACGGTCGATTTGAGAAGTCTTTCTTGGGGAGGACGCGGCTTCTCGCCGATGTGATCGAATCAGTCTTCTACGAACCGCCTCCTCGTCTCGATTGTTCTTAACAGAGATATAGCGCCCTCTTTCTACGTCGAGACGATTCAGCCCTGCGTTTCGATCGACGCCTTTTTTAAACCTTACGGCAACCCGCTGTAAAAGGAAACTTCTCCCCCCTTCCCCAGCGTCTTGACGGAGCCATATCGAAAAAATACAATCCAGACGAAGGGTCGGTTTCGACGAGAATAGAACGTGTTTCTATCGCGTTCCGTCGTAGCGGGCGATTCTTCGACTTCCACGTCGGTTCAATCGTCGTCGACATTCAACCCATTCAGAGTTCGGCGCAGGAGAGAATAACACCCATGTCACGCCATCCCCGAAAGACACGCATTTCCGCAAATTTTTATCACGTTGTCGTTTTGTTTCTTACTGCGTTCCTTGCGTCGACGATCGTTGTCGATTCGACTTTTTCTAAAGAACCTTCTAAACCGTCGATTATGATCGGCGACTTTGAAGGAAAGGACTATGGAGATTGGACGGTCGAAGGAGACGCGTTTGGAACGGCGCCCGTCTGGGGGTACAAACTCGGCGGCATGGGACCCGTTTTCGGATATCGCGGCGAGAAACTCGTCAACACGCTCGTCCCTAACGGCGACGCCGCGACGGGAACGCTCACGTCCCCCGAATTTACGATCGAACGCGACTATATCGTCTTCCGTATCGGCGGCGGCGCGTTCCCCGGCGAGACGGGCGTAAGTCTAATTGTCGATGGGAAAACGATTAAAACAGAAACGGGACTCTTCAATCAGTCGCGAGTCGGTCACGAAGGACTTGAACCGCGCGTTTGGAACGTCAAAGAGTTTCTCGGGCGGAAGGCGAAAATC
>Ga0256407_10014082_pt1 | contig 10587 bp, 6 predicted proteins | sample RumenRJG_04DNA_FD_193489 | JGI IMG/M metagenome (GOLD analysis project Ga0256407, IMG submission 193489) | Bovine rumen microbial communities from Lethbridge, Alberta, Canada - RJG_04 | ecosystem: Host-associated > Mammals > Digestive system > Stomach > Rumen | place: Canada: Alberta | collected... | reverse complement strand
TTATAATATTTAAAGAATTTATCAAATAATTATTTATTTTAATGAAATAAAAAATATGAAAAAAATTTTAAATATATAATCAAATATACTAATAAATAATACATTCATATTAGATAATATATATAATTCAAATTTTTGATGAAAAAAAATTATTTAAACAAAAGAGAATATATTAATTAACAAATAATAAAATAAAATTTTAAATCAAATAAAAATTAATCAATCATAAAAAATTAAAAATTCAAAATGAATGAAGAAAAACAACAAAATCAAAATAGATTAATATCATTAATAACATTAGGAGAATCCTCAGTTGGAAAAACATCATTAATATGTAAATATGTAGATAATTCATTTGAAAATTCAGTAATTTCAACAGTAGGAATTGATTTTAAAATAAAAAAAATTAACAAATTTGGAACAAATATAAATTTAAAAATATGGGATACTGCAGGACAAGAAAAATTTAATACAATTCAAAATCAATTTTATAAAAATATAAATGGAATTTTATTAATTTTTGATGTTACAAATAATAGTTCTTTTGATAATTTATATAAATGGTATGAAAAAATTCAAAACGAAAGTCCAGAAAATTGTATTATTGTTTTAATTGGTAATAAAATTGATTTAATTGATGAAATTCAAATTAGTGATGAAAAAGCAATTAATTTTGCTCAGGAACATTCTATTAAATTTTTTCCTATTAGTTGTAAATATGGTTATAATGTTAATGAAGTTTTTGATTATATTATATTTGAAATTTTAAAAAATCAAAAAGATGAAAAAAAAAATATCATAATAGAAAAAAAAATTCTATTAGATTCTAAAAAAAGTATAAAATGTTGTAAATAATTTTGAGATATTTTAAATAAATTAATTGTGTTTCTATTTTCAAAATAATTTATTAATAAATAAAATAATTTTTTATATATTTATTTTTAAATCAATGTCAGATATAAATTTAATTGATAAACCAACGGGAAACAATAATTTATTTGATGAAATTGATAGCCAAATGTTTGAAAATACATTATATCCTATTAGGAAAATAATAAGTCATAAAGAAAAATTCAATTTATTAGAACAATTAAAAATTAATAAAACAGGATTGAAAATTTTTTTATATCAAGCATTAATATTTATAACATACAATATTAATGTTAATCATTTATATTTTAGTTTTTTAGTATCTAAATTAGGATTATTGATACCTTTATTATTATTAATTTTTATTGGAATTTTTTGCTTTTTATTCCAAATAGTATTAATAAAAAATATGGAAAAAAATGAAATAGAAAATTTATTATTAATGTTAGAAAATCATTTTGGAAATTATTGTAGTTTAATATTTAAATATTTTTCTTTTGGTTGGATTACTTTAAATTATATAAATACTGTTTTATTTTATATTCATTTTGTAATTGAATTTTATTTTGATGATTCTAAGAAAAACAATAAAATTTATTTTAATGAAAATTGGAAATTTTATATTATTAATTTTTCAATTATTATCTTTATTTTTTTTATTTTAAAAGTTCTTCAAAATTCTAATTCTTTTGATTTTAATCTTTTTTTTAATTTGATATTAAATCTTTATATTACATTTTATATTGGAAAAAAAATATATGAAGGAAATCCAATTAATAAGGAAAAAAATGTAGATTTAAATAATGATATTATAAAAAATAATTTCATAAAATCAATTTATCTTATTCCCAATTCATTTAATAATTTACTTAATTTATTTTTAGTGAATAAAAACTTAAAATTATCTTTATATCCAATTTTAAATCATAAAAAATTTTTATTGTTTAGTCATTTTATTGTATTTGTTTTTTATTTTCTTTTTCTTTTTTTAGGAAAATATTATGATTTTAAAGAAGAAGAAGATTTGTTAATGTATATAATAAAAAATGGTCACTTAAAAGAAGTATTAAATTTTATTTTTGTAATTGGAAATTTGATTTGTCAAATTTTAAATATTCATTTTTACTTATATACAATGAAATATGTAATACTAAAATCAAATGATAAATTGAAATTAATTGGTTTTAAAAATTTTATTTTTACATTATTGTTTTTAATAATAGCAAATTTTATTGCATTATTTTGTTATTTAAATGATATTTTTCCAAGTAAAATTATTTTGATTAATAATTCAACTTTTGGAATCTTTATAAACTTTTTATTTCCTTCTTTGTTTATTTTAAAATATACTTTATCAGTTCCAATTTATTTCATTCTAAGTATTATATTTTTTATGTATTCAATATGTTTAATTCATGTTTATGATTTTATAAGAAATAGATTATAAATAAGTTATGTTTATATAAATCAAAATTATATAGAAAACTAGTTTAAAAAATAGTTAATTAATATTTCAAAAAAAAATAATATATTAAAATGAATATCAAATAAATAATAAAATATAAAAAAATAATCAAAAAAAATATTAAAATTATATATCAAATCATTTGACATATATTTTTAATATTCATTAAAAAAATTTATATTAATGAATTTTATCAATTTCCATACTTAATGGAGCAAAATGATTTGCAATTTTAATATTATTATTATTTTGATTTTGTTTCAATAATCTAATTCTAGAATTAATATTGTTATTAACTGTTTTTTTTGGAATTGAATTATTTTTTTTATTTATAATTGTATTTAATAAGGCTTTTGAAATATCTTTTTCTTCTAAACTATTATGATTATAGAAATTATTTGTCGTATGATAAAATTTTTTTTTAGTTTCAACATTTATTTTACTTAAAATAGATTTTAATTGTTCATTTATATCATTTAATTTTTTATTTGTTCTTTCTTCAAGTAAATTCATTTTAATTTGTGTTCCTTCAATTTTTTTTATTAATTCATTAATATTTATTTTATTTGAATTAAAAATGTTTATATTATTATTATGATTATCATTAACATTATTTTTTATATTATTATTAGCATCTTTAATATTATTTATAAATAAATCATTATATTTAATTTTTGGTGTTAAATTATCTACAAGTTCATTAATTTCTTTTGTATTTATATTTTCATCGTTTTCAATTATTTCTAAATTAATCTTTGCTGTTTTATTATTTCTTGAAAAACTAGTGTTTAAAATTTCATTTTCATTTGTTCTTTCTTTTTCTTTTTTATTTAAATTATTTTCATCAAAATTAGATTTTTTTTTTTTATTATCACTTATATTTAAAAATTGTTTAACTTCATTTATTTTATTATTATCTTTTGAATAATATTTTATTTTATTTCTATTTTCTGAATTTTCATTATTTATTTCATAAATATTATTATCTTTATTTTCATTATTATTTTTATTGCTCCTATCTTCAATTAAATTAATTGTATTATTTTCATTTGATTTAATACTTTTATTATTATATAATATATTAAAATTAGCATCATTTGTATTTGAATTGATTATATTAAAATTGGTATCGTTAGTATTGTATGTTTTTTTATTAATATTTGCATTAAAAAGTTTATTTAATTTATTAGTTTTTGATTCGTTTTTCATTAAGAAATTTGAATATGCATTATTATTATTTAAATTATTATTTTTATTTTTTGTTTGATTTTCATTTTCATTATTTACTAAATTTGCAAGGTCGGCATAAGTTAAATCTTTTTGTTCATTATTATTATTATTTTGTTGATTTTTATTACAATTAATAGAAGTTTTTTCATTATTATTTCTTAAAGTATAATTCCTTTTGAAATTTTTGTGTTCATGAATGTTTTCATTTGGAGCTGTATTCATTCTATATTTATTATTATACATTTGGGTTTTATTTCGAATTTTACCACGTTCTATTTTATTATCAAAATTATTTTCTCTTGTTGCATATACCTCTGTTCTATTATCCATAGTATATTCAGAAAAATTTTCATTATTCATATTATTATTATATACCTCTGATTTAGAATCAAAATTATTATATTCATTATTTGTTCTGTGACTACTATAATTATAATTATTATAATAATTATTTTGAATATTTTTATTATTTTTATTGTTATAATTATTTTGAATATTTTGATTATAATTTTTATTATAATTTTCTGTAAAATTTCCTCCTTGACTAGGTTCTGTTAAAGTTTTACTATATTTATAATTTCTCCTAAATTGCTTTTCTGATTTTGTATCATTATTATCATTATTATTACTATTATTATTATTTTTATCTTTCAAACGAGGAAGATCATAATTACTTTTATATCTTCTATTATTTACATTTGGCGAATTTTTATTATCTTTTACTTGAGATTGAAAACTTACAACTTTTACATTATTTTGATTATCTTCATTATTTGTTTTCCTATGAAAATCAGACTCAATATATTTTTTAATTTCACTTTGAACATTATTAAAATTTAATTTATTATTAGTGATTTTTTTTTTATCATTTTCCTTTAAATAATTTTTAATATTTTCTTCATTATCCATAATAAAATCAGGAACATCAATATCAAATTCATTATAATTTATTTTTTTATTATCAAAATCAATTTTTTTACTCATTTCTCTAAATTCTTGTATTTTTACAGTATCACCAATATTTTTTCTAAATCTAACATTTTTAATAAATTCACTTAATTCAGTAAATTTTGATTTAATTACTTTGAATTCCTTTTCATATTCAGTAAATTTATTTAATAAATTTTTATATAATTCATCCTGTTTTTTTAAATTTTCACTATATCTATTTTCTAAATCATTTTTATATTGATCTAAATCTTTTTGTTGAATTTTTAATTTTTCACATTCATTAACTAATTCTAAAGTAAATTTACTATTCTCAATTCTTAAAGTTTGTACTTTTTCATCAGTTTCTTCACATCTTTTCATAAATGTTTCTTCACATTGTTTTAAACTATTACTACAAAATTCTTTAAATTTATTTGTAACATTATCAATTTGTAAACCAAAACTTCTAATATTAGTTTCTAATTTTTCTTTATAACTTTTTAAATCAATATTATTTTTATCTTTATTTGTATTTAAAGTTTGTATTGTTTTATTTGTATAATCTAAAAATTCTCTTAAACTTTTAAATTTACATTTTTCTGTTCCTATTATTCCAGGAAGTGTTAAATTCCAATTTAATATTTTATCAAATTTATAATTTGTGTTATCTATTTCATTTTCTAATTTATCTGTTTTAATTCTTATTTTTGAAGTAAAATCTTCCATAGTTGTTTTAAATTTTTGTAATTTTTTAATTTCTTCATTCTTATCTTTGTCATTATTATTATTTAATAAATTTGTTAAATCATCAAATTTTTCTGATAAAGCTGTATTTTTTGTATCATTTTCATTTAATTTTTCTTTTATTTCCTCAATTGATAAATCTATTTTACCATTTAATTTAGATTCTAATTTTTTTAAATCTGATAAAATTTCATTTTGAAAAAACATTAAATCACCTTTTGTTACTTCTGTCATTTTTTTTATTTTTTTTTTTTTTTTTTTTTTTTTTTTTTTTTTTTTTTTTTTTTTAATTTATTTAATTTTTATTATTTTTTACTTATTCAAAAAAAATAAAAACAAAAAAAAAATTTTTTCATATTATCTAATTTGAATTTTACATTTTTAACATCATACAATTTTTATTAATTAATTATAATTTTACCATTTTAATATCCCTGTATAATAAATTCATGTATACATTTAATTTAATTTAATTTAATTAAATTTCAAACTCAAAAAAACTGTTTTAAAATTCGAAAAGAGAAATTGAAATCTATCAACAATTTTTTTAATTATTTATAGTATATACAATATATATTAACCTACAAAAATAAAATCCTACAATAATAATTTTTAATAATTAATTGTTGATAGCTTCATGTTTTGTTTTTATATGATACCTTAATGAAGATTTTGAAGGAAATTCACATTTACAAACTAAAAAAAAGAAATTAAAAAAAATATTTTACTATCTTTAAATGGACATTTATAAGGAAATATTTTTGTATGAAATTTTCGAACATGATATAATTTACCATTTCTATGAGAAAATAAACAATTACAAAATTCACATTTATATGGTTTTTTTCCTAAATGAATATTTTTATAATGTAATATTAAATTTTCTTTTGAACGATATATTTTTCCACAAAAACATATAAAAAGTTTTAAATTATATTTTTTTTTTTCATTCATTTTTTTATCATCTTCATAGAAATTTTTTGGAAGAGTATTAAATATATTATTGTCTATTATAGATAAGGTATTTTCATTATTTATAATAATAGTACTATCAGTTTCTATTATTTCTTCGAAAGGAATCTTTTCATAAATATCATGGGCTAAATCATTTATTCCAAAGAAATCCATTTTTTTAATTATTTATTTTATAATCTTTTTTTAATTTTATTTTTAAAATGAAATATACCTTAATATAATAAATATTTTTTTTATTATTCATACAGTAGGAACATTTGTGAATAATTTATATTTAAAAAAAATAAATTATATTTATTTAAATTAAATAATGTAAAAAAAAATAAATTAATCACTTAAATTATTTTTATCATTAAATTTAAAATTTAAAAAATTTAGGTTAATTATAATTTTATGAATTGATATAATAATTGTTTCATAAATATAAGAAAAAAGATATATTTTTTAAATATTTTTAAAAACATTCATAATTATTAATTATACTTCAAAATTTATTATTTAAAAGCAATTAAAAATATATTTATATATTATATATATATAATTAAAAAATATAAAAATAGTTCAAATAAGAATTCTTTAATTAATTATTTGTTGAACAGTGAATTTATTGGACCTTTTATCCATTATTTTTTATTTTAATATAATATATGATATGGAAAATAATCATTTGAATATGCAAAATATTAAATAAATTTTTTATTAATCAAATTTTTTATAATTTAAAACTTAATTTTAATATATTTCTTTACTTGTATTATATTTATATAAAAAATATGGATGTTTTATTCTTATTATTAATATATTTAGAAATTAAAAATGATTTATTAGGATAAAAAATTATTAAGGAAAAAATAAAATATTTTCTATATTAATAAAAAAAATGAATTTAAATGATTATCTTTAATATTTAATAAAAAATTAAAGAATAAAGAAATTTTTAAACTACAAAAGAATATTTTTGCTAATTTTTGAATTATTTTTTTTGAAAAAGTAATATTTTTGGTAAATAGTTTTAAATAAAATAATTAATTTATAAAATTAAACATATTTAAAAATTAATTTCTATTAATCATATAAGTCTTTTATTTCTTTAAAACAACTTTTTTAAAATTAATAATATTTATTTCTTTAAAAAATATACATTATTAAAATAAATATAATGAATTGTCTTTGTAATAAATGTCAATTTCATGATAATAATAATAAAAATGATATATTAACAAATATAAAAAGTCTCCACAAACCTTCTAGATCCAAAAATTTAAGTATTCAATCTATTCATTTAAATATTCATGATTATATTCCAAGTTTTGAAATTCAAAATTATACAAAAAAAGATAATATTAGAATTGAAAAATATAATAATGATAATGATTATTTAGAAATAATTGAATATCCAGAATTAAAAATAAAATCAAATAAAACTCCTTTAATTTTAAAAAATGGATTAAATTTAAAAAATAATTTTGTGAACTTTCATAATGAAAATAAAAAGAAAATTATAAAAATAGAATCATTAAATGTAGAAGATGATATTGACAATAAAATAACTGAAAATGAAACAATTACAATAAGGAAATTTGATAATTTTCCAAATCAAAATGAAGAATATTTATATAAGAAAAATAAGAACTTTTTAGAATTAAGAAAAGAAATTGAAAAAAGAAACAAAAACAAATTGCAAGTAAAAAGTGATACATTAAAAAATTATTCAAAACAAATTAATATGTATTCATATAAAAATAATTCTGTTTCAAGTAATATTTATAAAAATACAACTACTTGTAGTGATTTATATAATCATAAGAATAATTCAATTAAAATTGAACATAAAGGACTTGAAGAACAAGTATCAATTATTAGTTCTGATTAAGATATATAATATTATAAATATAAATATTTATATTGTTGATTAGATAATTAATATTAAGAAAATTTTTGAAAATAAAACATTAATTATTGAATTTATTATTCTTTTTTAGTATTTTATAAATAAAAAAAAATTCAAATTTTTATTATTTTTTTTTATTATAAAGAGCATTACTTTATTAATTTAATATATATTAATTAATATTTTAAATTTTTACATATCAATTTATAAATATTCATTTTAAAAAAAACAAAAAATCAATACCCAAACATCATATCTTTAAATTCCTGAAAATCAATTTCTCCATCTTTATTACTATCAATTTCATTAAAAATATTTCTAAAAACATCTTCACTAACTTTATCATCAACGAAAATTTTTTTAATTTTCTCGACTGAAATTTTTCCAGTATTTTCTTTATCAAAAAAATTAAAAGCATAAACTAAATTTTCATCAGATAACAAAATTTTTTGATCAAGAGTAGCTCTTAAAAATTCTTCATATTCAATAAAACCTCTATTCGCCCCATCTAATAATAAGAAAATATCATCAATTTCTTTTTTAATATTTTTCTCATCAAAATATTTAATTAATCCATTAAACAATTCTTTTTTTGATAATTTCCCATCATCATTCATATTAAACATTCTAAAAATTTTTAAAATATCTTTAGACTCTTCATTATTAGGAATATTATGTACAATAAAAGCAAGAACCATTTGTTGAAATTTACTATTAATTTTAAATTCTCTTAATCGATTTAAATAAATAATAATTTTATCCTTTTCAATATTACTATATAAACTTTTCCCATTAAATTTTTTAAACCAAGGATGTTTTAATGCTTCAGCAGAACTTAATCTTTTACTAACTTTAACTTCTAATAATTTTTTAACAAGATCTTGTACTTCAATAGAAGAATTTATTAATTTTTTATGTCTTGAATTAAATTCTCCTTTTTCAATATTTTCTAAAATTTCCTCATCATTTTGTCCATCAAATGGCGCTCTTCCGACTATTAACATATATAAAATTACACCAATTGACCAAGTATCACATTTTTCATTATAATTCTTATGTAAAACTTCAGGTGCTATGTAATATGATGAACCTACTAAGGCTTTTTCATTTTTATTTTTTTCAAATATTTTTGCAGTACCAAAATCTATTATTTTTACCCAGAAATATTTTTCGTTTGTATTTTTATTTTTTTCTATTTCTGATATTAAAATATTTTCTAATTTTAAATCTCGATGAACAATATTTTTAGAATGTAAATAATATAATCCTGAGAAAACTTGATAAAATAAAACTGCTAATTGATTTTCTGTATATTGGTGTTTAATTTGATTATATAATTCACCACAAGAACAAAAATCAGTTATTATATAATATGCTTTAGGAGTTGAATAAAATTCAATTATTTTTACTATATTAGGATGATCTAATTTTTTTAATATATCAATTTCATTTTTAATTGCCATATCATCAATTTCATTTTCTTTTACTTTTTTTATTTTTTTCATTGCAATATTTTGTTTTGTCATAATATTTACTGCTAAAAAAACTGTTCCATAAGAACCATCTCCTAATTTACTTAAAATTTTATATTTTTTTGTTGGTAATCCTGTATTTTCTTCTATTATTGTATTTATTGTTACTTTTAATTTTAATTCTTCTTTAAAAATTTGAGAACCCATTTTTTTTTTATCTATTAATGAAATTGAACGATTATTTCTTCTTTTAAATTCATTTTCTTTATTTAAATTATTATTTGGAATATCACTTATATTTGTATTTACTAATTTGTCTTTTATATGTAAATATGTATCTCCTACACTTATTGTTTTTCTGTGATTTCCTTTTATATTAAATTCTTCATTTTTTTTCTTTTTTTCTTTGTTTTGTTGTTGAGATCCTTGAAATTTAATTATATTTGTTTCTTTTTCATTTGATGGCTTTTGACTTAATATTTTGTTATTTGAAGTTTCATTGTAGTTTACTTTTAGTTGTGGATTATTTATATATATATTTTTTTGGGTTATAATATTATTTTTTCCTGATGCTGAACATGAACCCATAATATTTTTTTTAATTTTTTTATTTTTTTTATTTAAATATAAAAAAATAAATTTAATATATTTATAATTTGTAATGATAATATTTTTTTTATTTTTTATTTTTCTTTTAATAAAATCTATAGAGTTTATGTTTTTATAGTTTTATAAATATAATATTGAGATTGGGGATTGGGGATTGGGGATTGGGGATTGGGGATTGGGGATTGGGCCCAATCCCCAATCCCCAATCCCCAATCCCCAATCCCCATTTGAATATGCAAAATATTAAATAAATTTTTTATTAATCAAATTTTTATAATTTAAAACTTAATTTTAATATATTTCTTTACTCGTATTATATTTATATAAAAAATATGGATGTTTTGTTCTTATTATTAATATATTTAGATATTAAAAATGATTTATTAGGATAAAAAATTATT
>Ga0256407_10014081_pt1 | contig 10587 bp, 11 predicted proteins | sample RumenRJG_04DNA_FD_193489 | JGI IMG/M metagenome (GOLD analysis project Ga0256407, IMG submission 193489) | Bovine rumen microbial communities from Lethbridge, Alberta, Canada - RJG_04 | ecosystem: Host-associated > Mammals > Digestive system > Stomach > Rumen | place: Canada: Alberta... | reverse complement strand
AGTATCCATCTTTTCTCCCGTATTTTACATATGAGCCAGGTGAACTGGTGCTGATTCATGCCAAATATAAACAAGGCAAATCAGCTTTCCTTATGAACGAAGCCGTTCATAAACTTCAAAACGGTGTTCCGGTACTTGTGGTGGACAGTGAAATGTCAACCAGGCAGTACACAGAACGGCTTCTTGCACATATATCCGGCGTATCCAACAAAAAGATTAAGAACGGCACGTATAATGAGGACGAAAAAGATCGTGTGATGAACGCTTTTGCGTGGTTGAAAAGGCAGAACTTCGTTCATATTTATGATCCGAATATGACAATGGAAAAGCTTTATTCGATCTGTAAAATGCTGAAGCGCAAAATCGGATTGAACTTTGTGGTCTATGATTATCTGAAAGATAACTCAGGAACATCGAGTGAAATCTATAATGCACTTGGTGCGAAGTGTGACTTCCTTAAAAACAAGATTGCAGGAGAGCTTGATCTGTCTGTCCTCAGTGCCGCACAGCTTAATCGAAACGGGGATATTGCCGACAGCTACAAGATCAATATGTACTTGTCCGTTGCGATCCGCTGGGGTTATAAGACACAGGAAATGCAAGTGCGCGATGGTCTTGAATGTGGCAACATGTACGCAAAAATATATATCAATCGACTTGGAGAACAGATGCAGGAAGATGATGACCAGGATTACATCGATTTCTTCTTTAACGGCGATACAATGACGATTGATGAAGCACAGCAGCACGTTCGGGACGAACGATTTTAAGCGGGAGGCGCGAGATCAATGTCAAAATATGACGGCGAAATGCTCAAAGAGATTGATAACCGCGCCGATCTGATTGCATACGTCAGTCAAAATTATGAACTTGAAAAACGTGGGGATAATCTGTACATGCATTGTCCCAAACATCGTGATGATACAGCATCTCTGTCATTCAGCTTAACGGACGGCTTTTATCATTGCTTCTCCTGCGGCAGAAGCGGACGAATGATATGGTGGCTGCACGATTATGAAGGACTGACGTTTGATGAAGCCGTCGAAAAAGCCGCGAGGCTTGCCGAAGTTGACCTGAAGACCATGTGCCAATCAGATTCCATGGTCTTCCTGAAAAAGATACATAAGTGCTTTTTGGATAAGAAGTCTAAAGCAGAACATACTGTGATCAATCCAAAAGAATACGATAAATATAAAAGCTTGCCAGTGCCAGAATGGGAAGAAGAGGGAATTGATCCAGATGTTATGAAGCACTTTGATATCAGAGTTGATGAAAGGCAAAATCGTATCGTGTATCCGGTTTTTGATATTAACGGCAACATGATTAACGTCAAAGGCCGGACACGATATCAAAACTATAAAGAGCTGAAGCTACAAAAATATATCAACTATTACAAGGTCGGATGCCTGGATTACTTCCAATGCCTGAATCAGAACTTGGCATATGTAAAAGAAAAACGTGAAATAATCGTGTTTGAATCTATCAAAAGCGTGATGAAAGCATATGGCTGGGGATATAAAAATTGCGTTTCTGCCGAGACACATTTGTTATCTTCAGAACAGATAGACCTATTGCTCAGTCTGAAGGTTGACATTGTAATAGCGTGGGATTCCGATGTAAGCAAAAGTGATCATGATGTAATTGACAGTTTGCAGAAGCTAAAGAGATTCACAAATGTTTATTACATCTCCGATCCAGAGAAGCTGCTTGGCGGGAAAGAGACGAAGAACGCTCCCGTCGATTGCGGGGAAGAAATCTGGGAAACGCTATACCAGAACAAAAAGAAGGTGGTCTGAATCAGTGAATATAAAGAAGAGATAGATAAAATGCGCTGGTCATATTCAAGACTCAGCTCATTTTGCCATTGTCCGTATGAATTTTACCTGAATTACATCCTGAATGACCAAGATCTATACCTGTCAGAGAACAACTTTTACGCAGAGAATGGCAGTTTATGTCACGAAACACTGGAAAAGATTTTCAAGAAAGAGATTCCGGTTGATGAAGCCGCAGAATATTATGTAAATCATTTGGATGAACTCTGTTACAAAGTTAAAAAGTCCATCATGGACAAAAAAATAAACTCATGTATCGAGTATTTTGCGGGTGTTGATTTTGACTGGCTCAATGCTTATATCATTCTTGGCGTTGAAAAGGAAATGACATTCAAGATCGGCGGCAAGAATTTCGTTGCATATATAGACTTGCTTCTTCAGGATAGAGAAACAAAAGAGATCATTGTAATTGATCATAAGTCGAGCGCATATCCGCTGACGAAGACCGGTAAGGTAGCAAAGAACCATGAAGACACATTTGCCGGATACAAGAGGCAGGCTTACATCTATGCCCATGCGGTCAAAAGCGAGTACGGAAAGTTCCCTGATGTGATTGCCTGGAATTATTTTGCAGACGGCGGTCAGTGGGTAGAGATTAAGTTTAATGAGCAAGAGTACAATGATACAATTCGATGGGCTGAAGATACATTAAAAAAGATTTCAAAGGAGCAGGACTTTGATGCAGCACCGGATTTCTTTTATTGCACACAGCTCTGTAATTTCAGGCATTCATGCGAGTACGCACAGGCCGGTGAATGGTCATGAGGTACAACAACTACCATAAACATGACCATTACGGCAATCCGTGGATTAGCGACGTTGTTGTAAAGCCTGAAGATTATATCAAACGGGCGAAAGAACTTAGTCATACTACGGTTTTTACGACAAATCACGGTGTCACGGGCAGTATCTTTGACTGGATTACGCAGACAAAAGATACGGATTTGAAGCTGATCTATGGCATGGAAGCCTACTTTGTCAAAAGCTATGCGGAAGATGAAGAAGGCAAGCGAGACAGAAGCAACAAGCACCTAATTATCATAGCGCGAAACAACGATGGCGTAATGCAACTGAACGATATCATGAGCACAGCGCACGGAGAAGGATTCTATTATCGTCCGAGAGTTGATTCCGATAGATTATTCGGTTTGAATCCGACAGATTTCATTGTGACAAGCGCGTGTGTCGCCGGTATCTGGGATGATCCAGAGCTTCTGCTTGAGTGCAAAAGGCACTTCGGGGACAATTTCTTCCTGGAATTGCAGGCGCATGACATTGATATCCAGAAAACGGTCAATCGGCAAATGCTGGATTTCAGCAAAGCTTCCGGTATTCCGATCATCCACGCGAATGACAGCCATTACATTTACCCAGAAGACAAAAAATACAGAGAGATCTATCTGCGCGGTCATGATATGTATTACAAAGACGATAACGCTTTGGAAGGCTCGATGATCCTTGACTACCCAGATGACGATACAATTTTTGAACGCTATGATCGCCAGGGTATTCTAACGAGAAGCGAAGCGGAACTGGCGTTAAACAACACTTTGATTTTTGATACATGCGAGAAGATTACTCTGATCAACGATGACATTAAGCTCCCTGAAATATCCAAAAATCCGAATGATGATCTGAAGAAAATAATTAACGACAGATGGCTTAAGGAGCGCGAGACGATTCCAAAAGAAGAATGGCCTAAATACCTGGCTGCAATCAGAGAAGAAGTCAAGGTAGTTGAAGATACGCACATGGCAAACTACTTCCTGATCGACTATAACGTAGCAAAAGACGCGCAGGAGAAGTTCGGCGGGAGACTGACAAACACAGGAAGAGGTTCAGCGCCGAGTTTCTACATCACAAAGATGCTTGGGCTAACCGATATTGACCGAGTGGACGCGCCGATTACGCTGTTCCCATCAAGGTTTATGAGCGTCGAACGTATCCTTGGTAGTAGGTCGTTGCCGGATATAGACCTAAACACAGCAGATAGAACTCCGTTTATCAATGCTACAAAGGCGCTTCTCGGAGAAGAGAACTGTGAATGGATGCTCTCCTGGAAACCGCTTCAGGCTTCTTCCGCTTTCCGTTTGTACTGCAAAGGAAGCGGTATGAACATCAAAGATTATGACGCAGTTGCAAAAGACATTGATGCTTATAGGGAAGATTCCAAATGGCGTGAACTGATAAGAGACAGCGAAAAGTTCATTGGTGTTATTGACAGCGTGTCAGAATCTCCTTGCTCGATGCTTTTGTACTATAAGCCTGTAAGAAAAGAAATCGGGATTGTCCGTATGTCTGGAAGCGGAAAGCTGTGCTGTATGCTGGACGGCTATAACTGCGACAAGTACAAATATCTCAAGAACGATTATCTCACGGTTTCTGTATGGGCAATCATCAAGGATACATGCGAACTTGCCGGTATTCCGATCCCGACAATCCGCGAGATGGATCAGCTTCTCGATGAAAAAACCTATAAAATATACGATGATGGCCTTACATGCAGCATCAACCAGGCTGATTCAGATTTCGCAACGCCTCTGGCAATGCGTTTTAAGCCGAGAAGCGTTTCAGATATGTCGGCATTTGTGGCAATTCTTCGACCAGGATGCGCGAGTCTGCTTCAGGACTTCATCGACCGGAAACCCTACACAACTGGCGTCCCAGAGCTTGATGATCTTCTAGTAGAAGGAAGCCACCGCATGATTTACCAAGAGCTGATCATGAAGTATCTGATCTGGCTCGGCATTCCTGAGACTGGTTCATATGATATTATCAAGAAGATCGCAAAAAAGAAGTTCAAGGAAGCAGAGTTGGCAGAACTGAAAGAGAAGCTTCTTGCCGGTTGGGTAAACAGAGTCGGTAAAGAAGATGGATTCAAAGAAACTTGGGAAGTTGTTGAAGACGCAGCACGATATTCTTTTAACGCCAGTCACAGCCTGTCTTACGCTTATGACAGTCTCTACGGTGCGTATCTGAAGTCTCATTATCCTCTTGAATATTACACCGTTGCGCTCAACTCTTATTCAGGTGATGAAACCAGGACGCTGAAGCTGACAAACGAGCTTCCGTATTTCGGAATCAAGCTGAAGCCTATTAAATTTCGCCTGTCCCAAGCCGGTTATTCTCTTTCAAGAGAGGATAACAGTATCTATAAGGGCATCGGCTCGATCAAACATATGAGCGCGAATGCCGCGCAGGATCTTTATGCGCTGCGAGATAATCATTACGACTCATTCATTGATCTTCTTGCCGATATTGACGAGAAAACATGTACAGACAGCAGGCAGCTACGCATCCTAATCAACCTGAACTTCTTTGAAGAGTTCGGAGAAGCGAATTATCTACTGATGCTTGCCGATCTGTACGACAATTTCCCAGCCAAACAGTTCAACAAAGAACGCCTGGAAGAGTATCATACGCCGATTGATGCGGTCAGACCGCTCTGTTCGAAGGAAACGGCGAAAATGTTTTCCGGTTATAATAAAACTCGTCTTTTATCAGAAATTTCACACTATATGTTGTGTCCAAAAAGAACGTTACTACAAGATCTTGTGGCTCAAGATGAATACCTCGGATATTTTACGATATCCGGCGATCAATACCGTGGTCTTGGCTATGTAAAAGAGGTTGACACAAAATATTCTCCGAAATTGAAGATATACGGACTGAAGCGCGGGGAAATGTTTGATTGCAAAATAGACAAGAGAACGTTTAATAAGAACAAACTTGAAAAAGGAAACCTGATCCGCATTACTGGGCAAGTATCAAAACCGAAATCCAGGCTGAACGAGCGCGGGGAATGGGAGGCAATACCGAATACATCTGATCTTTGGCTGACAAAGTATCAGGTTGTAAATATATGAGGAAGAAATATGAAGGATTTAAAGATAACATTTGATGAATTTGCAAAGCATATCAATGATGCTGTTGCGATCATGACATTGCAGGATAATCTTTATTCGGCTGTTGCCGATTACAATGATCAGCATAGTTCAACAGAGTGTGACTTCGGCTATTTTCCGACGCTGATTGACAACGTGGTTGATCTGCTTGAGAAACTGACGGATGACCATGATAAATGGATTTCCTACTGGATGTTTGATCTCGACTGCGGCAGAGATAATTCTTTACATGCGGAAGATGAGGATGGCAACATTATTCCGCTGAAGACAGTTGAAGATCTATGGGCTGTTCTCAATTCTTAAAGAACGATAAAAAATAATATTGACAACAGGACATGTTTGTGGTATAATCCCCATAGACTTTGAGAAAGGCGGTAACGATATGGATGGTTAGAGTTGAAAGCGACTGTGTAGGATGCGCTCCTGATCTTCCTTGTATCGGCTGTGGTTGTCCATATTATGGGGATCGTCCGCATTATTATTGTGATGAGTGCGGCAGCGAAGCCGATTATGAAGTTGATGGCGAACATTATTGCAAAGATTGTCTTGAATTTATGATCGAGGAAGAGTTTAGCGATCTGTCTTTAGAAGAGAAACTAGATATGCTTGACCATTCGGTTGTAAATTTGTCTGCATAAAATCGCGACAGAAAATAATATAGGAGCTACAAGAGAAAGATGGAAGAGAACATCATTTTATATTCGACCGGTTGTTCAAAGTGCGGAATCCTGAAGAAGAAGCTGGATACATATGGGATACCGTATCATGAGAGCAATGATGCTGATGAAATGCAGCGCCTTGGCATGACAGAAGCGCCTGGACTCATGGTTGACGGCAATCTCCTGAACTTTGGACAGGCCATTCAGTGGGTAAATGCACACGCGAATTCCGGTCAGTAAGGAGTAAGAATGGATATACAGCTTAAGTTATCCAAGGATTTTGAGCGCTGTCTTGAAGAGCTGAAAGAAAAGTATGGCGAGGATTTTGAATACATCAATGGTCTCCATCCTTCACAGCTTGACTTCTCAGAGTTTATCGACAACTTTGTGGACAAGGATACCGTTGCAGATGCAAGCATCGATCCGAACGCAAATGCAAACCACAAAGATATTCGGTCTTTCATGACTGAGAAGGGCAAGGCAGAAGATAAGCTTTTTGGTCTGAACAAGATCTTCATGGAGATCAAGAAGATGTGGGGGCTTCGTACTGCGAAGAAGTGGCTTGAGGCAGAGTTCAGCCGCGCATTCTATCTGAATGATTCCACTACCGCATCGTACTTCCCGTACTGCTGGGCAAACGACTTTACTAGACTTGCCGAAGAAGGTCTTTTCTTCCTGCCCAATTATAATAATGAAGCGCCTAAACATCTGACTACATATTTTGATGATGTAATTGAGTTTGTAAGTTTCCTTAGTAACAGACAGTCTGGCGCTGTCGGGATGCCGAATGTTCTGATTTGGGCTTGGTGGTTCTGGAAGAAGGATGTTGAAGACGGATACTATATGAAAGATCCACAGTATTATCTGCGGCAAAACTTCCAGAAGTTCCTGTTCAGGCTTAACCAGCCGTTCCTGAGAATTGACCAGTCGGCCTTCACAAATGTTTCGATCTTTGATAGACCGTATCTGGAATCACTGTTTGGCGGTGTTGAATTCCCTGATGGGACGCTGGCAATCGATCATATCGAAGACCTGATTGAATGTCAGAAGGTGTTTATGGAAGTCGTTTCTGAGACCAGAGAGATAAACATGTTCACATATCCTGTGCTTACATATTCTCTGCTGTATCAGGAAGGCAAATTCCAGGATGAAGACTTTGCGCGGTGGTGTTCCAAACACAATATCAAGTGGTCTGATTCGAATTTCTTTGTCAGTGATAACGTCGGCGTGCTTTCGAACTGCTGCCGGTTGCTGAGTGACACGAAGAAGCTCGACGCATTCATTAACTCCATCGGTGGCACGGCTCTCAGCGTAGGTTCTTGCCGCGTATCTACCATTAACCTTGTCAGAATCGCTTATGAAAGCGGGATGGACAAGAAGAAATACCTGAAGATTCTGAAGGATCGCGTTCTGCTTGACTGCAAAGCTCTGGCGGCAATGCGGCACATTCTTCAGAGGAACATCGAAAAAGGTCTTCTCCCGAATTATCGTGACGGCGCTGTTGAATTTGATAAGCAGTTCTGCACAATTGGCGGCATCGGCATGTATGAGGTCATGGATCTCTTCGGTCTGATTAATACGGACGAAGTTGGGTGCAAGAGCTACAGCGATGAAGCTGTTGAGTTTGCTACACAGATTCTCGACACGATGAACGAAGTGAAGGACACGTTTGAATGTGACTTCAGCTTCAATATCGAGATGATTCCGGCTGAGAACTGCGCTGGTGTCATCTGTCAGGCAGATAACCTTCTGTTTGAGCAGAACAAATACTTTATCTACAGCAACCAGTGGATTCCTCTGATGGAGAAGTGTACGATCCAGGAGAAGTGCCGCCTTGGTTCTCTCTTCGATCAGAAGTGCGGCGGCGGCTGCATCGCACATATCAACATCGAAAACCGCTTCGCAAATGAAGAGGAAGCATGGCAGATGTTGAATTATGTTGCAGCTCACGGTGTGATCTATTTCGCATTCACCACCAAGATTTCGGTGTGCGAAGACAAACACGCATTCATCTCTGAAAAGAGCTGCCCGATCTGCGGAAAGCCGATTGCAGATACCTATGCGCGTGTGGTTGGGTTCTATACGCCAGTATCCAGTTACCAGAAAGTGCGCAAGGCCGAATTTGACAAACGCCGCTGGATGAACGTTCTCTCCAAAGATGGAGTGATGCAGTAATATGTTGATAAAAGGAATAAAGGATGAGGACTTTGTTAACTACAAAGTCCCGTCCATGTTCATCGCAACAAATGAATGCACGTTCAAATGCGATCATGAAGCTGGCGAAAGAATATGTCAGAACAGCAGTCTTTCCCATATGAAAGCGAGAAGCATACCGATAGATGATCTCGTTGATCGTTATATGAAAAACGATATTACACAGGCTGTTGTGTTCGGTGGGCTTGAACCTTTTGATCAGTATATTGATGTGTTTGATTTCATATCAACACTGCGATACCAGCATGAATGCAAAGATCCAGTAGTGATTTATACCGGCTATAATAAATCGGAAATTGAAGGCAAGGTTGCTATGCTGGCGACAATGCCAAACATAATCATAAAATTTGGACGTTTCATTCCTGGACAGAACCCTCATTTTGATGAGGTTCTTGGTGTGAAGCTGGCATCAGACAATCAATATGCGGAACAAATATCATAGGAGAATCTATGAACGTTCCACTTTTTATAACATTATGTGTGTTATTGTGGCTATTGTTCAATGATAATAGCATGAGACCAAAACACTGACAGGAGATAAAACAAATAATGGTTTACCCAGAAGATAAAGTCAAATTAATTGAAGAAATTGTGAATGGGTATTTTGATAACCCAAGTTCTGATCCTGATTCAATTTTTTGTGTCATAAAAACCATTTGTGAATATGGCGAAAAGGAGATTTCTAGTAAGGTATGACAATTAAGATAAAATATTTTGATCCAGAGATGATCAGACTTGAGAAGATTGAAAAAGGAAACTGGATTGATCTCCGTGCTGCCGAAACAGTGGAAATGAAAAAGGGCGAATTCAGGCTGATCCCGCTTGGGATCGCGATGCATCTACCGATTGGCTATGAAGCGCACGTTGTTCCTCGGAGCAGCACATTTAAGAATTTCAAGATTCTTCAGACAAACAGCTTCGGCGTGATCGATGAGTCTTATTGTGGAGATAATGACCAGTGGTTCTTCCCAGCTCTTGCAGTTGAAGATACTGTAATCCACAAGAACGACAGGATTTGCCAGTTCAGAATTATGGATCACCAGCCGCAGATGGATTTTGAAGAAGTCGAATCTCTTGGTATGCCGGATCGCGGCGGTCACGGAAGCACTGGAATTCTTTGATAAATAACGCGACAAAAAATAATTTAAAACGGGGTATTCAGGTTGAAACATTACGGGGATATCACAAAACTTAATGGAGCAGAGATGCCTGCTGTTGATTGTGTTACGTTCGGAGCGCCTTGCCAAGATCTCAGCATTGCTGGCTATCGCGCTGGGATGAAACACGAAGAACGCGGAGACGATGTAACAACTCGTTCTGGGCTATTCTTTGAAGCAATCAGAATAATTAAGGAGATGAGGAAACATGAAGAGGAATCTGGAAGAACAGGATCAGAGATCAGACCGCGCTTTGCCGTCTACGAAAACGTCAAAGGTGCTTTCACAAGCAACAAAGGAAAAGACTTCCAGGCAGTCCTCACGGAGATCTTCCGCATCGCAGTCCCAGAAGCCCCTGATGTGCCTCTGCCTGATTCGGGAAAATGGCCTCACGCCGGACTCCTGCTCGATGAGGTGGGGGGGGTGTCAGTCGCTTGGAGACTGCATGATGCTCAATTTTGGGGCGTCCCCCAGCGTCGCGAAAGAATCTCGGTTGTCGCAGATTTTGGAGGACTACGCGCCGGACAAATACTATTTGAGTCCGAAAGCCTGCAAGGGGATTCTGACGAGAGCAGAACGACGGAACAAGGAGCTTCCACCGGAACTGAAGGCTGCGCTGATCGCGCAGTCGGCATAAACGGCGATGTTGCCACAACATTAGATTCTCATTGTATGAACACTCCTGGGAATAGGGGGGGCATCGAACGGGATGTTGTTCTGACGAAAAGACATTCTGTTTAGAAGGAAACGGTCAGAGACCGTCACATCATGGTGACGGCTATATCGAATCAGACATTATGTACACATTGAACAGCAC
>Ga0256407_10014077_pt1 | contig 10590 bp, 3 predicted proteins | sample RumenRJG_04DNA_FD_193489 | JGI IMG/M metagenome (GOLD analysis project Ga0256407, IMG submission 193489) | Bovine rumen microbial communities from Lethbridge, Alberta, Canada - RJG_04 | ecosystem: Host-associated > Mammals > Digestive system > Stomach > Rumen | place: Canada: Alberta | collected... | reverse complement strand
GCGCACTCACTTTTTTCTACGCGCGCAAGAACTGGAAGAGCTATACCAAGCGCAACCTGTGGCTCATCTGCATCATCGACATGATCATTGCCGCGCTCTACAACCTGGACATCTACCTGGAACCCACTAGCGAGTACACCAACTACATGCTCACGGAGATCTGGATCCGTCCCACCATCACCTACGGCCTCGTGGCGTGCTTCGTGACGGAAGTAGAAACGGCCAGAAAATAGCAAAGATAACTACACATATTATTAATCAGTGAACACTAATTATTATTAACAAGGTAAACCGAAGCATTGTTATTTTTCATTCTTTTTGTACCTTTGCATCAGTTTTTTCCGGCATAACAAATCAATAAACAACTATATGAAAAAGAAAGTATTACTGATTTTTGCCCTGCTCTGCACAATAGTACAAGGGGCATGGGCTGACGACGACTACGGCTATCCGACAAAGACAAAGCCAGAGTTTCACGCCTCGTATGGCGGAAAGAGCAATGTCGTGGTCATCAACACGGCAGCCGAGCTGGCCTACATCACTGAACACTTCTACGAGGATTCGGGCTTCCATGTCGATAGGGACGACTGGTCGCAACTGGACTACTATCTGAACGCTGACATCGACATGGGTACGGAGCACTCGTGGCTACCCATGGGCGTAGATTCGAACACCGGTTACAGTGGCAAGTTCTGGGGCAACGGCCACACCATCACCTACTATATATGGGATCTCGATGAAGCGGGTCAGGGTCTGTTCTCCACCATTCATACTTATGGGAGGGTGTATGATGTCAACGTGATTTGCAAAATCTTTTCCCACCAATCTCTTGTAGGCGGCATCGCCGGCCAAAGCTGGGGCCACATAGAAAACTGCACGGCAACTGTCAACATCCTCTGCCACGAAGTTCATTGTGTTGGCGGCATCGTCGGCTATACTCATTCGGGTGCCTTCGTGGCAGGCTGTCATGTGATGGGCAGGATAGAATGCACAGGCCCATCAATGCAAGTAGGCGGTATCACAGGCTTTATCGATGGTGCTTACATTACCACCGTACGCAATTGCTGGGTAGAGGCCGATATCATTACCGATGAAGCTCCCTCGCTCTATAATGCCGATGTGGGCGGCATTGCTGGTCAAAATGAATACTGTGTAGAGTACTGCTGCATGACGGGCAACGTGGCGGTCAAAGGAAAGGAAACTGGCGTGGGCGGAATTGTTGGCAGCAACGAGAAAACAGTCAGCCACTGCACCTTCTACGGCACCGTGTCGGTCAACAAAGACCAGAAGAATAAATACGTGGGGGGTGAAGCTCCGGCGGGTTCTAGCGACAATATGTACGACGCGTTCAATCAAGACGAATACAACGATGCCAAAAGCAAAGGCTACGACCTGTATTGCCAAGCCATCAACTCTCCCTATGCCGTCAACGTCAAAAGCTATGGCATCGGAGAGTTTAATGAGATCGCTCCGGGATTTTGTCCAGGACAAACCGTCACGCTGACCGCAAAGTCTGGCTCGCGCGAAGTGAAAGAGATGACCGTGAAGGGGAGATCCGGTCAGGTTATCAGTGTTAACGGCAATGCAACTGACGGCTGCTATACGTTCACCATGCCGAGGGAGGATGTCAATATTGTGGTTTGGTTCGACCAGTATAGTTGGCCGACGGAAGGTGAAGGCACGGCAGAAGCCCCGTACACTATCAAAGGTAATGAAGAATGGAGCGTGTTTGCCAGCAGGGTAGGCAGCGGCGACAATAGCTATGAAGGCAAGTACATCCGGCTGGATGCCGACCTTGACGTTAGTACGGTAATAGGCTACGACGGCTATAAACCCTTCAAGGGTACCTTCCTTGGTAACGGGCACACGCTGACAATCACGCGAGACAGCTATCCCGAACAGGATGACATACCTTGGCAGGGCATATCGCTATTCCACTACATCAGCGGCGCCACCATCAAGGACCTCAAGGTGGCAGGCAATATCACCTCGTCAACTGTCTATACGTCAGGCCTTGTTGGCTTCGCCGAAGGTACCAATCTCATTGAGAATTGCATCGTCACTACCACGCTCAACATCAGCAGCGACTATGCCGGAGGCATCGTAGGCAATGGTCTGAACTCAAACACCACCATCAAGAACTGCGTCTTTGCCGGCACCATCAACGGTGTGGGTGGCGACCGTGCCAACATCGGCGGCATCTGGGGATATTGCAATGGTGCCACACCCACGCTCGAGAACTGCCTGGAAAAGGGTACCTACACCCACATCGCGTCCATGCACCCCGTGGGCTTGCAGGGCGCTTCGGGTACCATCAACAACTGCTACTACGTGACACCACAGATAGGTACGCCCGACAACGCCTGCACGGTCAACGGAGCACAGCAGGCCCGCACCATCAGTGCCAGCGAGGGTGTCTTCATCCGCGGCCTCGGTGAGGCTACGGCAACCTACGGCTCGGACGGCATCACGGCCTATGCCAAGGGCATCAAGTATGACGGCACCTACTACGCCGGCAATGGCGAGACCGTCAGCCTCGAGCTGAGCCATGGTAGCAAGACTGGCTACGCCTTCAGCCAATATGTTGCCTCGGCCGGAACGCTGAGCGGCACCACGCTGACCATGCCCGATGCCGACGTGACCATCAGTGCAGAGTGGACGGGGTTCGCACTCAGTGGCTCAGGTACTGCCGACGATCCCTACATCATCGGCAACACAGACAACTGGAATACCTTCGCTGGATGTGTCAACCAAGGCAACACCTTCACCGAAGAGTATGTGAAGCTGACCGCTGACATCAGTGTGACGACGATGGCAGGCACGGACACTTCCAACTCGTTCCAGGGCATCTTCGACGGCGACAACCACACGCTGACCTTCAACATGGGTACTGCCGAGAGTCCTTTCAGCGAGGCATACTGTGCCCCGTTCCGTCACGTCAAGAACGCCGCTATTAAGGACTTGCACGTCGACGGCACCATCTACACCAGCGCACAGAAGGCCGCAGGCTTCGTGGGCGAGTCGCACGGTTCGCTCACCATCATGGACTGTCGCAGTTCAGTCAACATCAATAGCAGCAAGAGCGGCGACGGCACCCATGGTGGATTTGTCAGCACGCTGAGCGGAGCCAGAAACACCATCATCATCGATGGCTGTGTCTTCGACGGCTCCTTTGCCACCACTGCCGGCACTACCAATTGCGCCGGCTTCATAGGTTGGCCCGTATGGAACAGACCCACCATCATGAACTCACTGATGAAGCCCGGCAGCGTGGCTGCAGGCATACTCAACAATACCTTCGCCCGCAGGCATACCACAGACGGTGTCTCGTACGAGCCTACCATCGACAACTGCTACTACGTTGAGACTGCCAACCTGCCCACCAACCAGGGCATGGAGGCCTTCGCCCTCGCTACCATCCCCGCTAACCTCGGTGCGCCCGCAGCAGACTATGCCGTGGTGAAGGCATACGCGACCGGCATCCTCTACGATGGCACGTACTACATGGCTCCTGCTACTGTCAGCCTGGCCAACGATGTCGACAACAGCACCGTCATCAGCAACGCCGACGGCTATCTGGCCGACGTGACGCTTGAAGGTCGTACGCTCTACAAGGACGGTGCATGGAACACCCTGTGCCTGCCCTTCAACGTGACCATTGCGGGAAGCCCGCTCGCTGGTGCTGAGGCCCGCACGCTTACAAGTGGCAGCATCGAGGGCACAACGCTCAACCTCACCTTCGGCGATTTCGTCACGGAGCTCGTTGCCGGTACACCTTATATTATTAAGTGGACGAAGGCCGACGACTATGTGAACGATAACGAGCACAACCTCGTCAACCCCGTCTTTCATGGCGTGACCATCGACAAGACCGAACGCAGCTACGACAATAAGGTGTCTGGCGATGAGCGTGTCCGCTTCATAGGAACGTACAAGAGCACCACGTTCGACAGTGAGGACAAGAGCATCCTGCTGATGGGCGGCGAGAACACGCTGTACTGGCCACAGTCAGACGCCAGCATCGGTGCCCAGCGCGCCTACTTCAAGTTAGGTGACGGCGCACAACTGGCCCGCATCACGTCGTTCAGCATCGACTTCGGCGACGACGAGGCCACGGGCATCATCTCTCTGTCTACGGACTCCAAGAACTCCAAGGACAACGCCGCCTGGTACTCCCTCGATGGGCGCAAGCTGCAAGGCAAGCCCTCGCGCGCAGGCGTATATATTAATAATGGTATAAAGGTCGTGATTAAGTGAGAGAAATGAGAGCTCGCTCGCATTTCCGAACGTGAACGAGCTCGAACGAAGTTCAAAGTAGTCATTAAATAAAGAACAAACAGAACAATGAAAAAGAACTATATGAAGCCCGCCCTGCGGGTAGTGAGAATCCAACAGAAGTGCAAAATCCTCAGCGGCAGCGTGACCAGTGTACAAAGCGGTGACACCGGCATCGGCTACGGCGGCCCCGGTTCCGGCCCCGCCCGCGCCCGCAGCTTCGACTGGGACGACTGGGACGAATAGCCCCACACAGGCCCGCAGGGGTTCTTGCTAAGGCAAGCGTCCCTGCGGGCCGAGCGCGACTCCCCTGTGGGTCACAAAGACGAAATCATAACAAAGGAATAAGGAATAAACAATTTTAATATTATCTCTTAAACAAAAAACAACAGTATGAGAAAGAAACTGTTCTTCATCCTCGCCCTGCTCTGCGCCATGGTGCAGGGGGTAAAGGCAGACGACGGCTGGGACGTTTGGGACGGCTATTATGATTTTCCCTATTATAGTCTGAATACTTACGGCTATATAGACGGAAAGGAAGTTCTTATGATTAGAAGTTTTGAGGACTTGCTGACATTCTTGTCTCGTTATGATAATTACTACACCAGCAGTATATATCTGGACAAGAACATAGACGTGAGCAAAGGAGATTGGACAGAAATGTCTACAAGGCGATATAGCTCAATGTTTGAACCCCAACGCTCTCTGAAAGATTATCCATACACTGGTACTTTCTATGGCAACGGTCACACTATACGCTTCAGGCTCAATAGCGACGAAGACAACTGTCGAGGGTTCTTCGACAGGATTGGCGAGGGTGGAAGAGTGCAGGATCTCCACGTCGAATGTTATATTGATCTTGACAATTCCAGATTAGTGGGCGGCATCTGTGGCGAGAACTACGGCACCATCAGTAACTGCTGGGTCAGTGGCCATGTGAACTCCGGCTGGACTGGCTCGGGCCTGGCCAAAGTGGGCGGCATCGTGGGCGAGAACCACGGTGGCACCGTCGAATACTGCTGCGTGACGGCCAACGTGTCGAACAAGGACGATGGCGTGGGCGGCATCGCGGGCAGCAACTACTGGAGCGGCAACATCAAGCACTGCACGTTCTACGGCAACTTGGCAGTAGAGCCAGGTATGTGGAATGACAATAAATGGGCGGGCGACGAAAACCCTGATGGTGAGGAGCATCTGTATGACGCGTTCAGTCAGGACGAATACGACGCCGCCAACGGCAAAGATGTGTATCGTGATGCCCTTCAGCATCCCTACAGAGTCACCGTCAACGCCTCTGGGCCAGGCACTGTTACGGCAGATTACCAGGCGACGTACCCAAACAATACCGTCACGCTCAGCGTTGCATCGGGCACGGTGGCGAGCGTCACCATCACTGACGCCGACGGTAACAATGTGCCGCTGAAAGGTCAGAATATCGGAAGCAGCTATTGGTTCGCCATGCCGAATAAGGACGTTACCGCCACGGTCGTCTTCTACTATGACAACTGGGCAACCTCGGGCACAGGCACAGAGGGCGCCCCCTACCTCATCAGCAATGCCGAGCAGTGGGACCGCTTCGCCTACAATGTCGGCCTCGGTCGCAGTTTCAGCGGAGAGTTCATCAAACTGGCCGCCGACATCCGCGTGACCTCGATGGCGGGCACCCGTGAGGGTAACCGATTCTGCGGCACGTTCGACGGCGACGGCCACACGCTGACATGCTACTATAACTCGTTAGAAGAGTGGACAGGAGCAGTGGTTGCCCCGTTCCGCACCGTCAACAATGCCACCATCAAGAACCTCAAGACGGCAGGCGCCATCACCACCGACGCCATGTGTGCCGCCGGTATCGTTGGTGATGTGACCGGCTCGCTGAGCCTTACCAACTGCCACAGCTCTGTCAACATTTCAAGCACCAGACCAAGCATCGATTGTCATGGCGGTCTTGTCAGCTCAAACAATGGAAACGTCACCATCAGCGGCTGCGTTTTCGACGGTTCGTTTGCCGCCACTGTTACCCATACCAACTCGTACGGCACAACATTCTGTGGCGGATTCGTCGGCATGTGTACCGAAAACACGTCAACAACCATCACCAATTCGCTTGTAGCCCCCAACCGCGTTTCTGAGGGCATGGTTAACAAGACCTTCGTAGGCATGGTGGATAAGGGATGCACCGTCAACATCGACAACTGCTACTTCGTCGCTACCGATAACCTGCCCGGCAATGAGGGTACGCAGGCCGTGGCCGCCGCCACTGCCACTGCCAACCTCGGCGCCCTGGCGAAGGACTACGGCATGGTGAAGGCATACCAGAACGGCATCTTCTACGACGGCACTTACTATATGGTTCCCGCCACCCTCAGCGGCAGCGGCACGGAACTTGCCCCATATACCATCAGCAGTCTCTACGAGTGGAACTCCTTCGCTTACCATGTCAACAACGGCACCACCTACAGCGGCCAGTACGTGAAGCTGACCGAGGACATCAGCGTCGTGACGATGGCGGGAGTCAGCGAGACCAGCGGCTTCCGAGGCACGTTCGACGGCGCGGGCCACACGCTGACCTTCAACGCGACGGGCCAGACGGAGAAGTTCATTGCCCCGTTCCGCTGCGTGGGAGGCTCCGCCACCATCAAGAACCTCCAGACGGCAGGCTGCATCAGCACTAGCAATATGTATGCAACCGGCCTGATTGCGTCTATCGAGAAATCTAATGAGAACAGCCCCTCTATCACTGTTGAGAACTGCCGCTCGTCAATGGCAATCAACAACAGCGGCAGCGGCGACATGACCATCAGCGGTCTCGTGGGTCGCATTGAAGGTGCCACGCTCACCATCCGCGGCTGCGTGTTCGACGGCAGCCTGTCGGGTCGTGGCGCCACGGGCAATGCCGGCTTCGTGTCGTGGACTGCACCTAACAGCAACGTCACTATCGAGGACTGTCTCTTCATGCCCACTAACATCAGCACCAGCACTGACAAGTGCGCCACCATTGCCCGCAAGGACGATGACGCAAGTGCCGTGTCGACCATCATTAACTGCTACTACACCCAAGCCTACGGCACGGAGCAGGGCAGGCAGGCCGTCTCCCACAGCACCGTCCCTACCGGCCTCGGCGACCCGGTGCATGACTACGGCATGGTGAAGGCATACAATAACGGCATCCTCAGCGACGGCACATACTATGGGGCTCCCGCCACTATTACTCTGGACGACGACGCCGACAACAGCACGGCCATCAGTGATGCTGACGGGTTCGTGGCCAGTGTCACTCTCACCGGCCGCACGCTCTACAAGGACGGCGACTGGAACACGCTGTGTCTGCCCTTTAGTCTTGACCACCTGACCGGCACACCGCTGGATAAGGCCACGGTGAAGACGCTTGCATCAACAAGCTTTACGGGCAGCACACTGACGATGAACTTCACCGAAAATCTCAATGCCATTGAAGCCGGCAAGCCCTACATCGTGAGGTGGGATCCAGTGGACCTTTCCAAGCTTACCGCTAACTACACGGCGCAGGACGGTGAGGTGCTCACGGGCACCCTCAGCGGCATTTACAAGATTTCCATTGCCCCTGGTGCCACGGTGGAACTTCAAGATGTGACCATCAACGGAGTGCATGACTACTGGGCTGATGGCAACCGTTGGGCGGGCATCAATTGTATAGGCGATGCCACCATCATCCTCAATGGTACGAACAACGTGAGGGGATTCAATTATAATTACCCCGGCATACATGTGGCCGTAGGCAGTACACTTACCATCAAGGGCAGCGGCACGCTCAATGCCAGCAGCAACGGCTTTGGTGCGGGCATCGGTGGTGGTGATGACATCTCCTGCGGAAACATCGTCATTGAAGGCGGCATCATCAATGCTACGGGCGCCGGTCTCGCGGCGGGCATAGGTTCCGGCCCAAACGCTAACTGCGGCTATATCACCATCACTGATGGTGTGACCAAGGTCACCGCACGGCGTGGCGAAAACCACGACTACAGTATCGGCAAAGGCTTTGAAGGTACCTGTGGCACCGTCACCATCGGCGGCAAGGAGGGTTACATCACAGACAGCCCCTACACATACACCGGCACAGGCTCAGGAAGTGTTGATGTAGTCTATCTCAGCAATCTCGTCGATCCTGTGTTCACCAACGTCACCATCAGCGATGCCACCGCCAACGTCTCGACCGACTATGTCGTTTTCGTGGGCACTTACAGCCCCGTGAAAATCTACACCGACGAGAAGACCAACCTCTACCTCGGCGCCGGCAACACGCTCTACTATCCCACAGACGATGGCTTCAAGGTGAACGCCTGCCGCGGCTACTTCCATTTGAAGCAGGGGCTGAAGGCCGGCGACTCCACAGACCCGAACGCCGGCGTCCGCGCCTTCGTGCTGAACTTCGGCGACGACGAGACAACGGGCATCATTTCGGTTCACGGTTCAGGGTCAATGGTTAGCGGTGCCGACGCATGGTACACCCTCGACGGTCGCCGACTCTCGCAGAAGCCCTCACGCGCAGGCGTATATATTAATAATGGTAAGAAGGTCGCGATTAAGTGAGAACAAAGCTGAGCTCGCTCATGCTTTGCCGAGCGTGAGCGAGCTCGAGCTGAAAGCTCAAGGTCGTGATTAAGTGAGAATAAAGCAGAGCTCGCTCATGCTTTATCGAGCGTGAGCGAGCTCGAACAAAGTTCAAAGTAGTGATTAAATAATAGACAAAAAGCAATGAGACAAAAAATTTTCCTATTGTTTGCCCTGCTCTGCGCCGTGGTGCAAGGGGCGTGGGCCGACACCTACGATTATCCTGAGAAGACGAAGCCGCAGTTCTACGCCTCGTATGGCGGAAAGAGCAATGTCGTGGTCATCAACACGGCGGCAGAACTGGCCTACATCACGGCGAACTTCAGCGAGGACTCTGGCTACAAAGTCGACGGCAAAAGCAAGGACTGGTCGGAACTGAACTACTACCTGAACGCCGACATCAACATGGGCAACTCCTACTCGTGGCTGCCCCTGGGCCGCGAGTCCTACTGGGTCACCGAGTACGAAGGCACGTTCTGGGGCAACGGCCACACCATCACCTACATGATACGGGGCCTCGACGAAGAGAACCAGGGCCTGTTCTCCACCATCCATAAGAATGGCAAGGTGTACGACGTCAACGTGGTTTGCGACATCTATACCGAAGAGGATTACGTGGGCGGCATCGCCGGCGAGAACTATGGCCTCATAGAGAACTGCACCGTGACGGCCAACATCGAGAGTAACCATGACGATGTGGGCGGTATCGTCGGCCATAATCTTGACACTGGCACCGTGAAAGGCTGCCATGTGACGGGCTTGGTAAAAGGCACCGGATCAGCAATAAGAATTGGCGGTATTGCCGGAAGAAACAATCACGATATTGATGGTGCCGGTCACCCGTATTATGGCACAATAGTCAACTGCTGGGTGGAGGCCGATGTCAGTTCTGAGTGTCCTCGTAGCGATTACCCAGCCCGTTTGGGTGGTATCTGCGGTTTAAATTTTGCCAATGTAAGTTACTGCTGTATGACGGGCAACGTGTCGCACGCCAGTGGCAATTTCGAAGTGGGCGCAATAGCTGGCTCCAGCGATCGCAGCGATCACGACGTCAGCAACTGCACATTCTATGGTATCCTGACGAACAACTACAATCAAAATAATATATACGTGGGTGACAAGGGTGATACAATGGAAAACATGTACGACACGTTCAACCAGACCGAGTACGACGATGCCGTCAGCAAGGGTCACAGCCTGTACGCCTATGCCATCCACAACGTCTTTGCGCTCACCGTCGCTACCACGGGCACCGGCACCGTGACGGTCAGTGATTTTAATGCCGAGACTATAGACTATGATAAGGTGCCTACCGGCCACTGGATCTACGTGAATATCACCTCGGGCGTCGTGTCGAGCTTCATCGTCAAAGATGCCGTCGGCAACGATGTCGAGGTGACCAGGTATCATCAATACGGCGACAATTACTATATGTTCCCCATGCCGAGAAGCAATGTCAGCGTCACCGTCAACTTCACGACGCAGCAGGGCGACGGCTCGGAGGAGAAACCGTATGTCATCTCCACCGCCGAGGAATGGGAAGCGTTTGCCAAAAATGTCAATGACAATCATAAATCATACGAGGGAGAATATGTCATGCTGGACGGCGACTTCGAAGTGAGTACATTTCAGTGTTTGGGAAACAACATTGGCTTCTCCAATGCTTTCAAGGGAACCTTCGACGGCAATGGCCACACGCTGACCTGCGTCTTCCACCTTTTACCCGCG
>Ga0256407_10014076_pt1 | contig 10591 bp, 10 predicted proteins | sample RumenRJG_04DNA_FD_193489 | JGI IMG/M metagenome (GOLD analysis project Ga0256407, IMG submission 193489) | Bovine rumen microbial communities from Lethbridge, Alberta, Canada - RJG_04 | ecosystem: Host-associated > Mammals > Digestive system > Stomach > Rumen | place: Canada: Alberta... | reverse complement strand
ATTATTTTTTTTAAAATTATTTATTTTTTTTTTTTTTGTAAATTTTTTTTTTCTCTTATCAAAAACAGGTAATAATTTTTTAATATCTTCAATATCTAAATTATCTCCAGAAGGATTACTTTCACTATCACTTTCATTTTCATTAGGATCATCATCATCATCATCGTCATCATCATCATCATTTTTTTCTTGAGTAGTCGAACCATCATCAGACTTATTTGAATTATTAATATTTTCAAATTCTTTTTCTTTTAATTTCTTTTCTTTATTTTCAATATATTGATTAAATTCATTATCAATTATATGAACATCATTTTCAATTTTTTTTTTTAAATTAGGATAATTAATATTTTCAATACCATTTTTCATTTTTGAATGATAATGATAATATAAAATTCCTACACAAATATCTCTTCCAATTTCTTTTAAAGTTTCAATATTAAAATATTGATTTGAATAATCTTTTGTATTACAACCAAATAAAGAAGTTTCTAAAGTAACTACATTATCAATATTAAATTCTTGAAATAAATTAATTCTTCCTGTTCCTTTTTTATATTTTGGCATAGAAAAACCACTTTTTTCAAATGAAATAACTTTACTTTTTTTAGCACAAGTAAAAGGAAAAAATTTCCCATATGAAAAATTATCTTTTCTATGATTACCATAAAAAAAAGAATTAAATGCTCCAAAATGACCATGAAAATCAACAATACATCTAATTTTCCTTTTATTAGAAAATTCCTTAACCATTTCTTTGGCATAATAAATTTCAGGGTGAAAAAATTCATTTGGATTTTTCCATCTTCTATTTAAATCACATCCTGCAATTGAAGTTCTTGTATTTCCTTGTATGACACCATCAACATTAATCATTGGTATAATTTTAAATATAAAATTATCTCTTAAATATTTTGCCTCATCACTTTCTCCCATTAAAAATTCAATAGCTCCTTTTATAGTCCATGATCCAACTGTTTCACTTGGATGTTGTCTTGCAAATAATACAATTCCTTCTTTATTTAATGAATCTTTTCCATAATTTTCTAATTTTGAATTATTTATTGTAATATAATCTATATCATTTCCTAATAATGTTTGACATAATGTTTTCCTATGATAAAAAGGATATTTTGAATTTTCATATTTTGTATAATAATTTAAATCTTTCATTAAATCTGTATATGTATATGGAATACAATTTGCAAAAAAAATATAGTCATTATCATATTTAAATGTAAAGTCAAATGATAATGTGTAATAATATTGTCTTTTACCTTTAAAATTACGAAAAAGGTAATTTCTATAATATTTTACATCTTCGTTTGTATGATGCCATCCTCTGTTATTTTCTATATTTTCTCTTTTACTATAATACCATATTTTTATTCCGTTTTGATATTTAGATTTTTTTCTTAAAAGATTCATTATTGAAAAATTTACTTTTTTGTCTTTTTTTGTATTTGATACACGAAAAAAAAACCATTGACTATATCCTGTTGTATTTGTGTCATTGTGTAAAAAAAGTTGATATTTGTCTATATCTGTTGTTGAATTTTCTTCATCTTTTCTTTCTGTTAAGTATACCATTTGTAAATTTCCACTTTCAAATTTACTTTCAAATATTAGTGTATCTTCTAAATTAAAATTGTTTTTTTTTATTAATTCTTGTGTTGATAATATTTCTTTATTATTTTTTTTTGATTTTTTCTTCTTTTTTTGATTTTCAAATTCACGTAAATTTAAAATATTTTCAATTGTTACTTTATTATTATCAAATTTTTCTTTGTAATATACTAATTTTTGAAGCATTTTAAATGAATTTATATAAATATCAAAAATAAATTCTTTTTCTGTAATTTGAATTTTTTCTCTTTTTGTTAAAATAAAATTTTCTGATATACTATTATCTTTATAATCAAATTGTTCTAAATTTATTGTTTGAAAACTTTTCCCAAATTTTGGTTTATTTAATGGAATAACTTGTCTTTCTATTAAAGGATCAGGAGGTGGAATTAGACTTTTTCTCAAACTAATAGAATCCCAGTTTTCATTGTTATAGTTTCCCAAATGATAAAAAGTATTAAAATTTCTAACTTCCATTTTTTTAAAAAGAAATAAAAACTCAAATTAAGAAAAAACTCCTAAAACAGGAAAAAAATTTAAAAAAAATAAAAAAAATTATATATACAAAATATATAAAATTAAAATTTTAAAAAAATTTAAAAAAAAAACCCAAAAAAAAATGCAAAAAAATGGAAGAATTCCATATTATTTTAAAGACCAACTAGTATATGAATGGGAGCAAAATTTAGAAGAAATAATAATATACATAAAAGCCCCAGAATGCATATTAGAAAAAAATAGAGAAATAATAAAAAAAAATTTAAAACCAGGTCAAAAAATGCCAAAATTAGATATTAAAATAACACCAAATCACTTAACAGTAGGATTAATTGACTTTCCTCCTTATTTAAGTGAAGATTTAACTAAAACTGTTAAGGCAAGTGAATCACTTTGGCAATTAGATGATGGAGAAATTGTTATTACTTTAGAAAAAACTATTAAAGCTGATACTTGGACTTCTGTTTTTAAAGGACATAATGAAATTAATGAGTTTCAAAAAGAAGAAATGCAAAAAAAAATGCTTCTTGAAAGATTTGGAGAAGAAAATAGTGGATTTGATTTTAGTGATGCTGAAATTAATGGACAAGTTCCAGATCCTAAAACTTTTATGGGTGGGCTTAAGTATAGTTAAAAATTTTTTTTTTATTTTTTTATTTTTTTATTTTTTTTTTTTTTAATTATTTTTTTAGGTTTTTCGGAATTTTTATATTTGTCCTTTTTTTTTATTATAATTATGAATTTTAATGAAGCTGAATTAAATTTTATTACTAAGGAGTTTCAAAAAGAAAATGAAAATATTAGTAAAAAAGAAAAGTTAATTGATAATATTTATAAAAATAAAAATGAATTAAAATTTGATATTCTTGATATTATTAATAATTTTAAAAATGATAAAAAAAGTGTTTTATTATGTATAATTTATTTAGGAAATATTCAAAATGAATTTAAATATCAGGCAAAACAATTTTGGAATGATGTTTCAAAATTAAAAGAATTTTATGTTGTATTTCAAAAAATTAAACCTTTAAAATTAAGAAATATTTGGGAAAAATTAAAACAATCTAAAAAAGTTTCTCTTATAACAGAAATAATTCAAAAAGATAAAAATATAATTAATGAATCAAATGGAATTAAATTAAATGTAATTATTAATATATTAATTAAAATATCAAAAGTAGAATTAAATTTAAATAATAGAATTGAAAAATTAAAACAAGAATTAAAAAAACTGTCTAAAGATAAAAAAAATATGTTAATAAAAAAAAAAGAAAATCAAAATTATGAAATTATACAAAATGCATTTAAAGTAAATAATAAAATAAATCTTGATATAAATTTAAAACAAATAAAAAAGAAATTAATTGATAAAAATTCTAAATCTAAAATTTTAAATTATTCCTTATTTACAAATGATAATAACAAAGAAGAATTTGATTTAATAACAAGTGCAATTCAATCTTTAGGAAATTATTTTAAAGATATTTCAAAAGAGGATATTTTAAATGTTTTACATTCTACTTCATTAAATCCAGGACATGCATATTTACAATTGAAATATCCTAATAAAGCAATATATAATTTTTTAGAAAGTGAAGATTATATTATAAGATATATGAAAAATACATATTTATATGATGAATTAGTAATACAAAAAGGAGAAAATTTAATTAAAGAAAGAGAAAAATATTTGAATTTATGTGATTAAAAGAAAAAGTAATTAAGTAAATTAAATAATACAATTTTTTTTGAAAAAAAAATTATTTTTCAAATCAAAAATATATTAACATTTTCAATACTATTTAAAAAATATTTTTTCTTATTTTTTCAAATTTAAAATTTATAATATATTAAAAAATATTATATCATTTTTTAAATATATTATTGTTTTATATACAAAAATCTATTCTTTATATTTTTTTTATTGTTGATATTTGAATTCAATTCTTATTTTTTCATTTTAATTATTATTAAATATATTTTATAATTTTTAATTAATGAAATTAACTTTAAAAAAACATAATTTAGAAACTTCTTCCGACTTTTCGACAATTCAAACAAAATCAAATCCAGAATTAATATACCATAATAATAAATTAAAAAAAAATCTTAAAAATCAATATCCAACTTTATCAAAAAATTTAAGGAAAAATTCAATATCAATTGATATATATTCAAATTTAATTTCTCTTAAAAAAAATATAAGTAATAAATATCATTTCAAAACAACTGAAAATCATTCAAAAAATGAAAAATCATTATTAATGAAAAAATTAGAAAATTGGGATAAAGAACATTTATCAATGTCAAAAGAAAATCCAGATTCATTATATCAAAGATTATCAAAATTATACAAAACAATAAATTTAAAAAAAGAACAACAAAAACTAGAACAAATGAATTTTTTATTAAAATCTAAATCAAATTTTAATAAATTAATGGAAAAAGGAAATCGCTCAAATAAAATTTTAGATGATTTTTTTAATAAAAGAAATAAAGATCAAGGAAGCATTTTAAGAAATAATATAGTAAAAACAAAAGCAAGATTTAATTTTTCTTTATTTTTACCAAAAAATCAAAAAGATATTGAACAAGATATTGGAGTTGATACACAAACAATTAATGCAATGGCATCAGTTGATATTAATAATGATTATTATACTAAAGTTATGAAAGATAAAATTAAATATGAAAATCAATTAAGAGATGAATTAATTTCTGTTAATAATGATATTTATGATAAAAAAAATGAAAAAAAAGAAAAAGATGCTGAATTAAGTGCAGTTTATTTTAAACAAAATAAATTAACAAAAGAATATAATGTTTTATTTAATAGAAGAAAATCAATTTTAGAAAAATTTAAAGATGATTTAGATAAACAATATCAAATAAAATTAAAAAAAAAAAATACAAATAATAAATCAATATCTAAAATAAATAACTTTTTAAAAAATACAAGAGTATCAATAAAGAATAAAGAAATAAAAAATTCAATGAATGAAGAGAAAAAAAAATATACAGAAGATATGAAAAAATTACAAAAAGAAAAAGAAACAATAATAAAAGATATAAAAAGAATAGAAGAAGAAATGTTATATTATAAACAAGTAAATGATGAATTAATAAAAGAACATAGACAATATTATATGGATATATTAAAAAATGGATATGACTCAAGAGGAGAAGGAATGATTTGGTGTGTTAGAAATTTATTAGAATTACAAACAAATTTAGAATATCATCATTTTCCAAAATTTTTAACTCATGAAGAAATTGATTATTTAATTAAAATTGCTAATATTTCACTTGAAGAAATTCAATTAAAAATTATTTTAAAAACTTTAAAAAAGAAACAAAGTGAATTAAAAGCAAAAGAAAATGTTAGAAGATTATCTGATATTGATGAATTAATTAATAAAATTAATAATAGAAATGAAAAAAAAAATCATATTAAAATTTTATCTGATTATGATTTACAAAGAATAAAAGTTAAAATGGAAATTGATAAAAAATTTTATAATTTATATACAAGAAATGAAGAAACTATGAAAATGTTTGTTGATAAAAAAATAGAAGAAAATAAAGATGAAGCTTTAATTGAAGGTTTAAAAGAAGATTTATTAGGAAGAAATAATGAAAAAAAACATGAAAGTGAATTATTTAGAATTTTAAAAGGTGATGATAAACAAAAAAATATAGCTGGATTAATTTTATATATTAGAGATAGATTAGATTATTTATATAATCATAAAGAAGAAATTATTGAAGAACAAATTAATAAATTTAAAGAAAGACAAGAAATGAATGAAATGGATCTTGATGTTAAACAATTAATGCAAAAAGAATTAGTAAAAAAATGTCTTTTCGGTTCAAGTTCAAATATTTAAAAATAAAATAAAATTTTATATATTTTTTATACATTTATATATTTTATTATTATTTATAAAAAAATTTTAAAATAAATGTATTTATTTATAATAATTTATTGATTAAAAATTAAAAGAATTTAATTATTCCTATTAAAATATATTCTTTTTTTTCTTAAATTAATTTTTAACACTTTTAGTAGATTTATTTTTTGAAAGTTTATTATTTGATGTTGATGTTATTGGAGTTGTTTTTTTTGATGTATCTTTTTTATCATGAATAGGATTTTCTACTTCTTTTTCAATTATTTCATTAATTTTAGTTTTCATAACATCATAAATTGAACTATCAAATAATAATTTTCTTTGTTGAATACTATTTTCTTTAATTTCTTTCATATGATTAGCATAATGTAATTTAGCATCATTTTTTTTCTTTAAAAACTCATCTTGAATTTCTTTTAATTTCCCTTCTTTTTCTTTTAATATTTTTTCAAATATTGGATCATCGTCATCGAATTTTTTTTTATTTTCATAAAATTCAAAATCATATTTTTCATTAATTACATTTTGTTTATTTATTTTTTCATTATAAATTTCATCTAATTCTTTTGAATATTCTTCTTGTGCTTTTGAATAAGAACATTCAGCATTAATATCAATTTGAGAAAATGATAAACTTAAAGTATTAATTTTATCATTTGATTCTTCTAATATTATTTGAATTTTTTTTTTCATTTCATCTAAAGGATCTGTTTCCTTTTTTTCATGTTTTTTTGTTGTATTTATTGTTTTAGTATTATTATTATTTTGAGTTTTATTATTTATAGATTTATTTGTTGTTTTTGATGTTGCTTTAAATGATGTATTTTGATTTAGATTTGTTTTTCCTTTTTTTGAAGGCTCTGATTTTGGATTTTTTTTTGTATTTGAACTCATATTTTTTTGATAAATAAAAATAGAAAATATTAAAATTAAATTAATTAATTATTTAATAAATTTTTATGAAAGACACTAATAAAGTTAAATTAATTTCAAAAAATTTACCGAAGCATTTTAATTTAAAGCCATCAATTCGAACTTGTATATTTACAATACTATTTTTCTCAACAATATGTTCTCATATGACAATGAGTTTATTTCGTGCATCTTCACAAGTAATAAAAAAAGAAATTAAACTTACTGATTCTCAATATGGTTTTTTTGGTTCATTATATCATTTAGGTAAATTTATTGGAACAATTTTATTGATTTTTGTTATAAATACTCAAAATAGAAAAAGAATAGTAATAAGTGATTTATTTTTTTTAAGTCTTTTACTTTCTTTTTTTAAATTTACAACAAATAAATTTATTTTAATGCCTTCTTTTTTTTTTATTGGTATTTTTGTTATGGCTATTAATATTTTTGTTCCTATTTGGATTGATCAATTTTGTATGATTAAATTAAAAACTATATTTTTAACAATGATTCAATTTGCTAAAGCATTTGGATTAGTATTAGGATTTATTATTAATTACATAATGAAAAGTGAAAATTACAAAAATCAATTTTTATTAAATTCAATTTCAATAATGATTTTTGCTATTTTATTATCATTTTTCCCTATTTTATACTTTTCATCAAGAGTTTCAATATTACAAGAAGTAAAAGGAAATGAAGAATTAAATTTTGTATTAACTAAATCAAAAACAAAAAAAAATGAAGAAATTGAAATAGACAGAGATAGTAATATAATAACAATGTTTGGAATAAGAACATCAAATGAATCAACAGCAGGAATAAATTTTGGTAAAAAATTATATAAAATAATATTTAATAAATTTTTCTTATGTTGTGTATTTGCAACAATGATATTATTAACATCAGTAACATCATTTAATTTTTGGATAATTGAATATATTCCATCAGTATTAAAAATATCAGATGAAAAATATAAATTATATACATATTTAATAATTACAATATCAGGTCCTTTAGGAGGTTTAATTACAAATATTATTTTATCAATGATTTTGGGACAAAAAGAAAATACATATTCACCTTTTTTAATGTTTATTATTTATTTAATTACTGTATTTGCAGGAAATTCAATTACTTTAATAGAAAATAATTACATTTTATTCTTAATTTCTAGTATTATTTATTCAATGGGTGCTTCTTCAATTATTCCTATGATACAAGGTATTTGTTTATCTAGTGTTTCAATATCTTTAAAAGGGATTAGTTTTACTTTATATAATTTAATTGTTCATTTATTTGGTGAAGTACCTTCTTCTTATGTTTATGGTTATTTACAAGAAAAATATATTGAAGAAAATAAAGGAAATAAAAGTGAAAAAAATGAAAAAAAAGCAATGAGTATAATGATGATGTATACTATTTTAGGTGTTTTTTTTGCTTTTTTCATTTTTATTTTTAGTTGGTGTAAATGTGAGAAAAAAGATAAAGAAAAAGAAATATTTCATGGTGACAGTAGTCAAGAATTGGAAAATAAAAATAATATTAGTACTATTAGTAATTTAAGTATTGATAATTCAAGACTTAAAGGACATAGGACATTAAAAAGTATGGAATCTGATAAATTAGATGTTGTTTCTGAAAATGCTGAAAATCTTGATAGTGAATTTGGAGATGATAATTAAATTAAATAAAAAGTTAGTGAGTAAATAAAAAAGTCTTTATTTTAATTTATTATATTTTATTTAAAGACATTTAGAGTGCTTTATATTTTTGTTTTATTGTTTTTTTAAATAATAATTTAAATTAAAATTATTATTTATTGTTTAAATAATGAAATATGGTAAGAATGAAAAAGATGAAGAATCAAATTGTATTTGGTCTAAAATTAATAAAGTTTTAAAAAAGAAAAAATATAAAGATAATGATATATTATTTTATCAAGAAACTTTAGGATTTAATGTCATAGATAATAATATGTAAAATTATTAATTTTATTTTATTAGTCTTCTTGAAAAAGAACTTAAAAGATGGATTCAAATTTATAATGAGTATAAATCAAAGATGAAATTATATTATATGCATTCTAAAAAATATCATCCTATATTTAAATCAATAATTGATAAAGTTGAAAAAATTGAAAAAGTAATTATTAAAATTTATTATATAGAAGGTTCAAATAAAAAAAGAAGATTATATTGAAGTTTTAGGAGATTATATTTTTAATAAAAGTGATGAATATGATTATAAAACAATAATAAAAATATTAAATTTTGGTGATATAATATTTAATGAAACTGATTTCGAAGAAATATCATTTAATCCTTTTAGAATGGTAATTGATGAAGAAAAAAATTTTGAAAATCATGAATATATGAGAAATGCTTTAAATCAAGAAAATGAGTATTTTTCAGAACAAATAAAATATATTATTGATATGTTAGATAAAATGACAGATTTATGTGAAACGCCTTCATTTCTTAATATAGAAACGCTTAAAAATTTAGATAGTTTTCTAGACACATATTATCAAGATGTTTTAGCGAATATTGAAAAATATTACATTGAATACAAAGATACTTATTTATAATATTTTTATAAATAAAATAATGTTAATAAAAAACGAAAATTCAATTCGTATATATATTTTTAATTTATTCTCATTATAATCTTTTTAATATTATTTATTATTTTAATAAATAATTATTTTTATAATATAATTACTTTTTTTAATAAATCAAAATGTTATCTATACCAGAAAAAAACGAAACAATATATCAAGTTATTTTAAATTCAATTGAAAAAAATAGTGATGATAAATTATTAGAAGAATTTGGATATTTTAAATATGGAATTTTTCGTGAATTAAATGAAAAAGATGAAACAAAAAATGTAATAATGGCATTTAAAGCAAAAGACTTCAAAAATATATATAATTATTCAGGGAAAAAATTTTTAGAAAATGAATTTAAAAACTACGAAATAGAAGAAAATATAAAATACAAAAATGAATTTTTTAATATAGGAATAAAAATAAATGTGGAAAAGAATATAAAAATAATATTTTAATATATGAAGGAGAATATTTAAATAATGAAAGGTATGGAAAAGGGAAAAGATATTATGAAAATGGTAAATTGTTATTTGAAGGAGAATTTATTGATGGATTTCAAAAAAAAGGAAAAGTATATTATAACAATGGCTTATTAGAATATGAAGGTGAATTTATAGCTGGTAAAAAATGGAATGGAAAGGGATATGATAAAAAAGGAAATGTAATATATGAATTTATTAATGGCACAGGTAAAGAAATAGAATTAGATGAATCTGGAAAAGTATTATCTGAAGAAGAATATATAAATGGAATACCAAAAAAATTATTAAGTAATCCTTTAGATTCAAAACAATCTGAAATGAAAGCTGATCAATAAATTAAAAATAATTATTATTCAATATTCATTTTTTTAAATATTTTTTTATGTTTTATTTTATAACTAAATAAAGAATTATATTTTGAAAATATATATTTGGAGATTGGGATTTGTCAAAAACTCATGGGGATTGGGGATTGGGGATTGGGGATTGGGGATTGGGGATTGGGGATTGGGCCCAATACCCAATCCCCAATCCCCCAACCCCAA
>Ga0256407_10014075_pt1 | contig 10592 bp, 9 predicted proteins | sample RumenRJG_04DNA_FD_193489 | JGI IMG/M metagenome (GOLD analysis project Ga0256407, IMG submission 193489) | Bovine rumen microbial communities from Lethbridge, Alberta, Canada - RJG_04 | ecosystem: Host-associated > Mammals > Digestive system > Stomach > Rumen | place: Canada: Alberta | collected... | reverse complement strand
TTGGCCATGCAACGCCAAAATGCTGGAAGGAAGCAGTCATTGAGGGGGCTGCTGATGGAGGAAGACTTGGATTTTGTTGCTGCGGCCAGGGAGTCCTCCTGCATGGGCACGGACAGAAGCAGGAAATCATCTTCCGATACAGAGCCTTCCTTGGAAGGAAAACTTTCTCGCAGTATTTGGCAATAAAGTTTCAAATTGTCTGTAAGGTTTCCACTTCTGGTGCATAGAAAGAACAGAAAAAATCAAAAGCGTTATAAAGAAAGGGGTTCATCAAAATGGCAATCGTATGGAACGAGGAATTTATGGGCAAGCTCTTGAAGGCAGTTGAGGACGAGGCTTTTGTAGACCAGCTGAAGGCTGTAAAGGATGAGGCAGCGCTGGTAGAGGCATTCAAAGGGAAGGGCTTTGACCTTAACGCTGAAGACCTCAAGCAGATGATGAAGACCATAGACAACATGGCGCACCAGACGGGGGAAATTCCCGATGAGATAGCTGAACAGGCAGCAGGTGGAGCCAGCGCTGGAAGCATGTTCAAAATGGCGCACACCTTCTTCGGTGTTGTTGGCACCGTTTTGGAGTCGATTGGCACGGCTCTGGGCTACTACAAGGATAAGAAATGGGTCGAATGAGTCCTGATAGAGGCCTGCCGAAGCAAAGGCAGCCGTGATTCACGAGACAGCAGGTGGATGAATATAGAGAAACAAGCGGTTGAAAAAATCTCTGTAAATTAATTTTCCTCAATAACAGAAGGCCTCCTATGATTTGATAAACCATAATCAAATCATAGGAGGCCTTTTATCATGGCAGGACAGAAAAAAGAGATTCACAAAGTAGAAATGGGCTCACAATTCGGGATGAAATTCATCCCGAATTGTTTTTAGGCATTTTCTTTTTTCTTTTCTCCGGCAAACATTTTTCTCAAAATATCCTTCGTCTGTTCGGAAATACCACTATCTTCACATACATGCCATTCAATGATGCCACGAACTTTCTCAAGTTCATCCTCTGAACAGAACATAAGAACCGGCTTGTAATGGGAAGGCAGCTGCTCCGTTAGTTCAGCTTTTGCAGTCACGGTGAAAACTTCCGGGGCAGTGAAAAGTTCATCAAGGTCAGCAGTGGATTCAGCTTTCTTGAGTTTTGCCAACTGTTGTGACGTGAGCTTGTTTTTATATAACGCATTCTTATAGATATATTTTTGAAGTTCTGGTTCCAGTACAGCTATGGCTCTTGCCAGCTGATTGGTGATTCTATTATCACGGTCACTCGCATCAACGAGCGGCCAAAACTCTGAAATGAGATTTCTTAACCGATAGAGGTCTTTAATGGTGCCGATAGGTTCTCCCAAGGCCGCTGCTACATTATCAAGAGCACGAGTACGGCGTGTATCGGGTCTTCTGGAAGAACGGGTATCTTTCTCTAACTGCGCCATGGTTATAACGGAACGAGCTTTTACTGCCGTGGAGTTTTCACGGCGGATTACATTGTCAAAGATGATAATCTTACGAGCCTCAACCTCGTCAAGTTCATCAAAGGCATATACATTACAGTCCATGGACTCAAAGCGTTTGGCCTGTTCCTCGTCACCTGCTTCCGTAAATATCTCATGGAGCCTCTGGATAGCTTGGAATCTCGTGTGCCCACCTAAAATAGTGTAGGTGCCATTAGGCTGTTTCCAAACGATGGCAGGGTTGAGCTGACCATAAACAACGATGTTTTTCATCAACTCTTCAAGCACACCATTATTCTGAGTGGGGAAAAAGTTCCAGCCTTCATCAGCAGGAACCAAGTCTTTCAGAAGAACCTGCTCCCTGGTAAAGACAGGGTAGAGGCTTTCAATCTTCTCCTGTCTTTCCTTAGATGCTTTTGTCTGTTCTCCATTAAGCTCCTTCACATCTTCTTTGGTGAGATTCGTCCAGTAATCCAAACTGGAGGTTCCATCGCCATAATTGTCCGAAATGAAATTGTCTTTAGTAGAGGATAAGTCCATCTTTTTACCCATTTGCCAGTGCCTCCGTTACCTCTAAGTAAAGTTTCTCAAAGTCTTTACCAACCTTGTTTGAGCGGAATCTCTCGGTAACTGCGCTATGCAGGATAACCGCTTTTCTTACATCCTCACTATCACGAATCACCGTATCAAAGAATTTGCCTTCCTCGGCACCGCCGTTCACTTCAGAAATAACTTCAGGGATAGTCTCTCTGGCTGTGGGAATAAACTGTTTTGCCGAACCAGTATTGGCCTTGACTCGGTTGAAGAAATATCCTAAAAGCTTGATGTTGGGATTCATAACCTTACGAGCTTGAATAATTTTCTTATAAACCTCCTTGAAACCAGATACAGAGCTGGGGTCTGGTTCAAGTGGAATAATTACATAGTCACAGGCCTGTAGAGGATAAGAAGTCGGCAAACCAGAGGAAGGATGCGTATCCATCATGATTACATCGTATTCCTGAATATCCTTGATTGCATTCATCATTTCTATCCAGAGATTTACATCATTATCCAGCTTTGCCTTACGAATCTGCGACAGAAAACCATCTTCCTCGATAAAGGGATTGCCAGGAATTATATCTATATTTTTGTACTGCGTGGGAAGTATGAAAGTGTTGATGGGAATGTCTGGATTAACCAATCTAGTGATGATTGCCCCCTGAATATCTCTTTTACCATCAATATTTGCCTTCATTAACTGGGTAAGATTCGTTTGTGCATCTGCGTCAATAAGCAATACTTTCTTTTTACCGATTGCTGAAAACAGATAGGCGAGAGCAGCAGTTGTTGTAGTCTTGCCAACGCCCCCCTTACCACTTGCTACGCAAATTACATGCTGTGTCTGTCTTGCTTCTCCGTCACTCATCAGCTGAATTCCACCTTTCTCTGCATACTTTGCGAGCAGTCCCATTACAGCTTCATCAATCAATACAGAAGTTTTAACGCCGAGAGACTTACTAAGTGCTCGAAGCCTGTCTCTTAACGCAATGGATATACTCACGTTAAATGCTGTCCTTTTAACAGGAGCATTCTTTGGCATTTTTATTCTCCTCCTAAAACATGAGCATGTTTTATAGGTTTAGTGTATATTATTTCATAATACATGTCAATCTTAAACGAGAAAACAATTCGGGATGAAATTCATCCCGAATTCAATTTCTTATAAACTAAGGGCAAGCCATATACTACAGCTTGCCCTTAGTTATCCTAAATTCCAGTATTATTTTTCATTGACGTTCAAATTAGCCTCTATGTAATCAGCTGTTATACCTGACTGGCCCTGAAGTTTGAAGGCAATCTTGAATAGCAACACCTCAGAATACTTCTCCAACCAGCGTGCTATTCTATCATCAGAAATTCCCATCCCTTGATAAAGAGCAGTCACCTCTGGGTGCTCTGCCAAAATACTCTGCTCCAAAGCTTTCTCAGAAGATTGACTTGCTGTCTCAAATAAAGAATCCATTTTAGCAGCATCTTTATTCCATGCTGCTATTTCCTCGTGTTCAGCTTTTTCTGCTTTTGCAGCCTCTATCTGAACCTGCTTACTCCCGGCATAATCTCCTTCAATGGCTTTTCGGAAGTAACCACCAATTCTTTTTATTTCCTGTTTGAGATTTTCCTGACGAACATATTCCATCTGTGCCTTGCAATATTCAACACCATAATTCCTTATGTAGGATTCTGCGTTCTTTTTTATCTGCCGGTATTCCTTGGTCATTTTCCTGATAACATCACGTTCTTCCAATGTGAATGTTACCGCCTGCTCAACAGTAGGGGATGAATTGATATTGCTTTCCACAACAATATCGTTTAGCTCTGCTTCTGATGCTTTTCCTTCGGGAAGATAAGACTTTTTGGTTACATGAATTTTCATATGTGTAGTTTTTCTGCCCGTCTTGATATACTCTGGGGTAATATCAAGGTCTGTATTTTCATTTACAATTTTGACAGCTGGCTTTATGATTTTTTGATTAAAGTTTGAGAAACGCGCATATATTTCTTTATCTCCACCTAAAAGGCTTCTCCATTCCTCTATACTGTAATATGCGTAACCTGTTCGCGCCCAGCTATTACATGTTTCGTATAATCGAATTGCAGCATATGTGTCACATTTATTTGTTTGTAACATATTGCCTCTTGTAAAGTTCCGCTTGAGTCCATAGATATACGGAGCTACCTTGGGATTTATATCCGCCGTTAAAATTCCGTCTTCATACGTCATATTCGGAATGATCTGTCTTACTTTCCAATTGCCGTTATCATCCATGACACTGATTTGTGTTAACGCTACCTTTTTGCATTCACTGAGTAAAATTTCTGAAAAATTTGTTGCTTTTATGTTACAATCTTTTATGATAGTCCTACAATCAACCGACAGACCGTCTAATTTGTTTTCCTGCTGTGCTCTCCAAAGGAAATAGTTTGTTAGCTTATATGTAGTTGCCGTCATGTTAGCATGCATCGAAACGAGTTTGTTATCTTTCGTAAGCCACAAACCACTTTTCTCGCGTGGTAAAGTTTTTGGAATTCCCATAGAATAGCCCTCACCCTTCCTGATTTTCTAAAAGGCAACTAGAAAAATATGAAAATCCTTTTATGACAACTAAACTAATATATATCTGCAAAATCATATTTATTTAGTTGCTTTTCATATTTAATAAGTTGCTTTTCGCCTATTGTATACCATTTTTAGCCATATTTCAATATTTATTTAGTTGCCTTTATTTATTTAGTTGCCGTTCATATTTAAAAAGTTGCCTTTCGTATTTATTTAGTTGCCACTCATATTTAAAAAGTTGCTTTTCATATTTATTTAGTTGCCGTTCAATCCTGCTAGCCCTTGATACACAAGGGCTAGCAAGGTCCTAACAAATATAACAAATATATAACAAATAAACAACAAACAGAGACTGCTTTGTGGATAACTTTTGTACGCTCACAGTATACATGAAGAAGGTACTTAAAATATTTTCTCTAGATATGTTGGGTAATTTTGATAAGCCGGAAAACCTGCTCTACGGTATCCGTCATGTTTTGCTGAGCGTTTTGGGGCTCAAGAGTCTGTGACAGTGTGGTAACCTGCCGCAGAATGGGGAAGTAGGCATCTATGCCATGTTCATTGCACAGTCTTGCCTCAGGGGTGACACAGCCGGAAAAAGCAATGACCGGTTTTGCATGTTTTTTGGCGAGCTGGGCGACACCTATAGGGGCTTTGCCCATTATGCTCTGTCCGTCAAGCTGGCCTTCGCCGGTGATAACCATATCGGCAGCGGCAATCTGTTCTTCCAGTTTGGTTTCCTCCATGACGATGTTGATGCCGGATTCCAATGCAGCATTGGTAAAGGTCAGGAAGGCAAATCCCAGTCCGCCAGCAGCCCCGGCTCCAGGTGCTTGAGGATTAGCCTGCGGGTACTTTGCTTTTGCCAGTTCTGCATAGTGTTGCAGCCATTCATCCATGATGGGAATCATGTTGGGCGATGCTCCTTTTTGTGGACCGAATACAGCGCTGCATCCTTCCTGTCCCAAAAGGGGATTGGTCACATCGCAGGCAATACGGAACGTGCATTCCTTTAGTTCCGGCAGTACAGTCGAATCGTCGATGACGGCTAACTTTTCCAGCCCAATGGCATTATGGGGAACAGCTTTACCTACGTTATCCAGCATCTGCCAGCCTAAAGCTTGCAGCATACCCAGTCCACCGTCGTTGGTGGTACTGCCGCCAATACCGACGATGAAATGGCGGCAGCCTTTTTGGATGGCATCACGCAGGATTTCCCCTACGCCATAAGTTGTAGTATAAAGAGGATTACGCTTTTCAGGGGGAAGCAAGGTAAGACCTGCAGCAGCAGCCATCTCGATGATGGCTGTTTTTTTGTCCCGTAAAATACCATACTTGGCTGTTACCTTTTGCTCGTTGATAGGACCTGTAACAATGATGGATTGCAACTCGCCCCCCATGCCGAGCGTCAGGGCTTCAGCGGTTCCTTCACCGCCATCGGCCAGGGGCAGTACTTTGATTTTTGCATCCGGATAGACGCGAAGAATGCCGGAACAGACGGCATTTCCCGCTTCTATAGAACTCAGGCTGCCTTTGAATGAATCCATTGCAATGACGATTTCCAAAACAAACACTCGCTTTCTGAAAAATATTATCCGGTGAGTTAACGCGAAGAGAATAGGTGGGAAACAATCCTTAGCTTTGCCGCCAGCTTTTCCAAATATCCGGCGCATAGCCTAATGTTGACTCTTTGCCATTTCGTACTACGGGGGTTTTTATAACCTGTTGGTTCTCAAGGATTGTTTCCAGTTTGTCTGCCATATAATTGACACGAGCTAGAGCATCCTTGTCCTTGCACTCCGGATTTATCATACCGTCGATGCCGCCATGAACTTTGGCCACGGACTGGAACTCGCCCTTGCTCATTCCCTTGTCCAGGATATCAATGAACTGGAACTTTATGCCGCGTTCTTTGAAGAAACGCTGTGCTTTTTTGGTGTCATTACACTTCTTGGTGCCGAAAATTTGAATGTTCATGTTTTCCCTCTTTTACCGTTTTATTATAAATAACCTGTGTCGATTCTGGCCGCAGCAAAGATAAATCTTCTGTTTTTGCCAGCTGACTGAGTATCGTTTCCACAAAGTCCTGCATATTGGGGCTCATGCCAATACCGGTCGCACACTTATTCTGCCACCATTCGTATTTTCACAAGTATAGTAAACAAATATAATCAAACTATTCAAAAATATTAAAAACAATGCTATAATAAACTTAGCGAACCTACGAGGACTGTACTTTAGAAAGGTTGAGCCAAGAAAAGAGCCTCATTTCTACGCAAATGATGGAGACATCGCCTTTGGGCTCGTAAAAATGTACAAAGTTGGCGCAGGGAATCTCGCTCAGCGGCAAAAGCCGCCTACTTGAAATCAGCAAAACGACTTAAAGTATTCCTAAATAGCTTTTAGCCTATGGGATAGAGGGCGTAGTGCTACGTCCAGTTGTAGTAGTTGCTACGTAGACCGCTTGCTTGGTGAGGACTTGCCCTTACTCGGTTTGTCGAGAGTAGTTAATGAGCAATAAAGTTTATTAAAAAATTTAACATTATTTGTTAAGTTTGGTTATAAACATAGCATAGCCTCCAAGTTTTGATTATTATCCTGTCTCAAGTATAATGTGGTTTTCCGGCAGCGTCAAACGTCGTAAGCTCATTGAGGGTGAAAAAACCGGTCCGCTGGGGTATGAAACCGGCCCCCTTAACTATCCGTACGAACTAAAGACAGGACCTTTAATGCCTGGCCCATCCCAGGAGATCGGTTCATTAACTATTGGGGGATAAAAGGTGATTGACCATCCAGGTAAAACGCTGGGGCTGTTGTACGTAATCCTTTTGCCACAATACTAGTATCTAAGATGATTATTATATACTAGATATTGCAGCGAAATGGCTTAGTGCAACAGCCCTATTTTTGCATGGATTTCGATATTTTCGAAGATAAATATGGTACAATGATAGATATAAAGTGCTACGGCCTACGCAAATTATATGAGGTGCGGGGATAGGGAAAATAACAGAATGGAAGAGTCAAGGAAACGACTGGCTGTTCATATGCGAGGGGGAAAAATTATGGATAAGGTAAACAGGCTGCTTGTGTTTGGCGATATCCATGGAAACTGGGAGCGGTTCATGGATGTATACCAAAAGGTGAACGTGAACCCTGAAAATGATTTGGTGGTATTTCTGGGAGACTACTTGGACCGGGGGAAAAATCCTGTACCCGTGATGGACTGGGTGCTGGAACATTTTGAAACAAAAAACATGATTTTTCTTCGTGGAAATCATGAGCAGATGTTTTATGAGTCGCTGCGTACCGAAGGACAGGACGCAGGTATGGTCGATTACCGGATAAGTTCCCCGAAGCCATTGTGGTTTGCTGAGGGGAGTGGCGGTTTTGAGACATACAAAGCCATTGGAAAGTCCGGCAGAGGTAAAGAACTTATTGCAGCGTGGCTTCAACTGATAGAAAAAATGTCCTTGTATGCGGAAATAGAGGTCAACGGGCAAAAATATTGGTTTGTGCATGCAGACTGCAATCCGGAGCAGCCTTTAGCGAAACAGGGTTCGAAAACACTCTTGTGGGGAAGGGCTTTGGCTAAATATCCGGGGCTTCATCAGGAGACGCAGATTATTGTTTTGGGGCATACTCCTGTACAGGCGTTGTATCCTGGTTCCAAACCGCAATGGCTGAATCAGGGGAAAGTCGTGCTCATGGATACGGGCAGCTTTTTGGAAAAGGGTCATATATCTTGTGCGAATCTGCTGACAAAGGAAGTTTGGCAGTCGGATTAAGGAAGATGGCAAGTTGTATGTTGTCGAAATATTTTTTCTTTGCCGATTTTGCCTACAAGATTGGAGCAAATCTCTAAGATAGAAAGAAGTCCGGGCTGCCTATCAGGCAGTCCTTGACCGTATAGGCGAGGCTTGCGGTGAACATGGCAGCTTTCATGGGCAGTATGTAGAGGAACTTTTGCAGTATGTGCAGAATACCTATGGCGATGAACTCGAATATCCGTGGAAGGATATGAATGCGGCAGTTATCCGCTCCCACCTCACAAAGAAGTGGTATGCAGTCTACATGAAGGTACATCCCAGCAAGATTGGTCTCGGTGGCAGCCAGCCCATCCGCATTATGAACCTGCATGGTACGGCAGAGCAAGTGACTGCCTTGGTTGATGGGGAAAAGTATTTTCCCGGCTGGCACATGAACAGAAAATACTGGTATACAGTGTGCCTTGATGGCAGCATACCAATGCTTGAGCTCCAGCGAAGAATTGACGAGAGCTTCGAATTGTCCCAGACCAAGAAACGGTCTGGCAGCTGAAAAGCACCATGCAGGGCTGACGGTTATGGCGATGCTCTGGAGACTGCTGATGAGGGTACGGAACCTCTCGACCCGTTGCAGCTGCCTCTAAGCGGCACAAAGCCTCCTTATTGGGATGTAAAACTTCTTCGCAGCATGGGCTTTGGCGAAGTACACGCAGAATTTGACCTGACGGAAAGGCTTTGGTACGAAAAGGAACGGTTGCTTTACGGTGAAACGCCAATGTTCGGTGTTTTTGCCACGAAATTTTAGGAGGCTGGCTGATGGTTGCTTACGAATACGGTAATTCCAATGCGGTCATTACGCTCGTTCAGCCTGTGGATGACCATGATATATCAGGTATTGATGCTGAAGTGGCAGAAATTCAGAGGCTATCCGGCAAAGAATTTCGCTTGTTGGTCATCAAGGTGGATAGCTGGAATCATGACTTATCTCCGTGGCCGGCATCTGCGGTTTTTGGAAAAGATGATTTCGGCGATGGTGCAGGAGATCTGTTGACTGAAATCCTGAAGCACTGTCAGGACGAAAGCAAACTCTATTATCTTGGCGGGTATTCGCTGGCAGCCCTGTTCTCTCTTTGGTCAACATACCAAACCGATAAATTCGAGGGCATTGCAGCTGCTTCACCATCCATGTGGTTCCCGGGATTTGTAGACTACATGAAGAGCAATGAGATTCAATGCCCAAATGTATACCTCAGCCTTGGCGATAAAGAAGAAAAGACCAAGAATGCAATTATGGCTAGTGTTGGCGATTGCATACGGGATGGCTATGCATGGCTGAAGGAACAGGGCATCAATTGTACTCTGGAATGGAATACAGGCGGGCATTTTAGGGAGCCGGAGATTAGAACAGCGAGAGCCTATGCAGGGCTCATAAGTTCAAATATGTCAAAGACGGACAACTGTAGATTTTCGTATTGTCGCTAAGATAAAATAATGAAGCAGACCATCGCTACTTTAATGCGATTCTGAATGAAGAATCCAAGCAAGTTGCTTTAGAAAATTCATTGCAACGGTTATTGGCTATGCTCAAGCATCATTTTAGGAAACCTGTTGTACTGCTTCTGGATGAGTATGATGTGCCGATACAACAGGCTTGGGAACAAGGTTATTATACAGAAGCTATTGCTTTTATGCGGAACTTCTTGAGTTTGGCGCTCAAGACTAACCAGGATTTGGATTTTGCCCTGCTGACGGGTGTTTTGCGGATTGCCAAGGAAAGCATCTTCAGCGGTCTCAACAACCTAATTATTAGCAGCGTAATAGAAGAATCCTATCCCACTGCCATGGGGTTCACTACAGAAGATGTTCATAGGCTGGCCAATGCAAGGGGGCATGCAGATAAGTTCCCGGAGATTCAGCAGTGGTATGATGGCTACCGTTTCGCCGGGGTGGAAATATACAATCCGTGGTCAGTGCTGAACTACTATGGTTTCTTGTTGGGAATGACTGCTCTATTGATGCCGCAATATGAGGTGCAGTCCAATCGGGAAAGTGGGTATGGGCGTTTTGACCTGGCCATTTTCCCAAAGGAGAAGAACAGTTTCGGAGCCATTTTGGAGTTTAAGACCGCTGCAACAGAAGCTGATCTTGAGAAACGTGCGACGGAGGCTCTGCAACAGATAGAGTGCAAAGGGTATATCCAAGCATTTTTGAGCCGTGACATTACAAAGGAGCATATTCTCAAGTATGGCATTGCTTTCTTCGGTAAACATGTTAT
>Ga0256407_10014074_pt1 | contig 10593 bp, 7 predicted proteins | sample RumenRJG_04DNA_FD_193489 | JGI IMG/M metagenome (GOLD analysis project Ga0256407, IMG submission 193489) | Bovine rumen microbial communities from Lethbridge, Alberta, Canada - RJG_04 | ecosystem: Host-associated > Mammals > Digestive system > Stomach > Rumen | place: Canada: Alberta | collected... | reverse complement strand
TTATTATTATTATTATTCTTATCTTTTTTATTTTTATGTCCATACCTATTTCCCATTATAAATATTTTTTAATGTTTTAAATAATTAACTATTTCATAATATATGAATAAAATTTATTTTTTTTAATCATTCTAAATATATTTCATATTGTTTAAATATATTTATATTACTTTTATTTAATTATATAAAATATTCAAAAGAATTTTTATTCTTTTTCTATGGTTTTTTATTATTTTATAATTGATATTAATGTATTTTTTATAAATAATAAATCCTTTATATCAATATAATTTATTGAGAAAACAATTAATATAAAACTTTTTATTTATAAATATATATTAAAATCACATATTTATATTAAAAATAATTTAATTGTTATATAAATAATATGATTACTTTAATTTATGTCTGTTATAGAATTCACCTAGAATACTAAATGGTTTTTGAAATAATATAGGTTTTTTTTTAATAATTTCTATAGTTTTTATATTACCTCCAAAAGGGAATAATTTTTCATTTCTAATTTTTTTACATATATAAGATTTTTCTTTAATTTCTTCATCAAAATAAGAACTATATTTATTAATAATATTAGGATGAGAATAACATGATGAATAATTCCTTTTATTTAATATTAACTTTTCATTTTTCTCTGATTTTCTATATGGAGAAATATTTTTTTGATTCACATCTGATTTAAGTGGTTCTTTTGATATTTTATTTAAATAATATTTCCAATGCTTATTATTTCTTTCTATTTTTTTATAATTTTTATTAGTTGAATTTGAAGAAAATAGAAAACTTTGACTTTTTATTTTTTTAATTTTCATTCCTTTAGATAATTTATCTGTTTTTTCTTTTTTTATATTTTCTTCATCATTCAAAGTATTTTTTATAGTTTCTTCAGTTTGTATGTAGTTTATTTTTTTAATTCTTTTATTTAATTTAAAACTCTTATTAAAATTATTTTTTTTTTTGTTATTCAAAGAATAACTTGTTTCAATAGTATTTAAAGGTTTAATATTTTTAATATTTTTATTTGAATGATGTAATCTCATATTTTTTTGTGATTCAATTAATTTTCTTTCTTTTAAATAATCTTTATGATTAGTATCCAATATATCTGCTAAATCATTTAAATATTTTTTATCATATATTCTTAATTTTTTATTAAAAAAAAGATTATATTGTTTGCATATATCTCTAAATTTCATTTTATTTTCCATATTATCAAAAGCATGTTCTTTATTTGATATTGTATCAACTACATCTTTTCTATTTCCATGAACTAATTTAAATCCAATTTCATCACCATTTAAACTTATTATCCTTCTTTTATTATGATATTCTTTATTTTTTTCTTTTAAATATAAATTTTGAAAAGACATATATTTTAATTGTTTATAATTTATTTTTTTATTTGTTTTTCTATTATTTATACTATATTTTTATTTGAGAAATAAGGTTTATTTATAATTTTATATGTAATATAAAAAGAAAAAATAATAAAAAATGTCAAAAATGTTCATGAAAAGAAATTTGACAATCTCAATTGAAGAAATAAATAAAGAAGAAAATGAAATTGAAAGAAAAAAAAAAAAGATAAATGAAGAAATAACAAACTGCAAAATAATAAACAATGGATTAACATTATATTATAAAAACCAAATAGAAGAAAGAAATATTCTTTTATCAAAAAACAATTCATATTTATATGGTTTATTAGATTATATGGAAGGAGAAAATTATATAAATGATTTATCATATAATTATATTATAAATAATTCAGATATTTCTTTTATATCAAAAAGTATATTTTTATCGAATCCAAATTTAAATTCAGATTCATATATTTGTAATCGTAATTTAGAAAGTGAATTTCATTTAATAAAATTAATGACAGATTCACCAAGACATAAAAATTTACAAATAGATATATTAAAATCTATAAAAAGAAATAATAATAGATATTTAGATATTTTACCATATTCATTTAATGCAGTTCCATTTCAAAATAATTTAAAATTTATAAAAGATAATCAAAATGATTGGTATATTAATGCAAGTTATATTAATGGTCCTTTTATAAGTGATGAAAAATGTTTTATTGCTGCACAAGCACCAATTGAAGGAACAATTGGTAAATTTTACAAAATGATTTTTAATAATAATGTAAAATTATTAATTATGTTATGTTCATTTGAAGAAGAAGGAAGAAAAAAATGTGAATATTACTTACCAAAAAATATAAATGAAGAAAATATTTATGATAATGAAATAAAAGTTAAAATATTATCAATAGAATTATTAATGGAAAATTGTATTATAAAAAGAGAAATAATAATAAAAATAAATAATGAAGAAAGAAAAGTTACTCATATTCAAATGTTAAATTGGCCTGATTATTCAATTCCTAATTTTAAAAATGGTTATAAAACAATTAATTTTTTAATTTATTTAATTGCAAAATTTAGAAAATTTTATTTAAATTCTCCAATTCTTATTCATTGTAGTGCTGGAACTGGGAGAACTGGAACTTTAATTGCTATTTTTAATTTAGTTAAATGTATTATGTTTTTTAAAAAAGTTAATTATGATAAAGATGTTAAACCTTTTATTTCTATTTTTAATATTGTTAGGAAATTAAGGGAACAAAGAAGTGGTATGGTTAGTTGTATTGAACAATATAAATTTATTTATCAATATATTATTGAATGGGCTAAAATGATTTTTTCTGAATAATAAATTGTTGTAATAAAGAATTTTTATATATTTGATAGTTTTTAATATATATAATAAGTTTATAATTTATGATATATATTTATAATAATTATAAATACACTTAAGATTACTTTTTATTTTGTAAAATAATATTTATTTATAGTATTAATATTTAAATATATATTAATTTATTTTTATTTTTGGAAATAATATAATGAATTTGATTAATCCATCAAATATATATTTAAACCATTGATATTTAAATCATTTAAAACATTGATATTTTAAAGATAAAAAAGTTAGTATTTATTTAATTAATCTATATTATTTAATTTTTTTATTATTCATTTTCTATATTAACATTACTTTTTTCAATATTATTATTTTCTGTATTATTGAAATTTATGTCATTGTTACTACTATTTTGTATAATATCATGTAATTTTATTTCACTATCATTATTTTTATTCTCTTCTATATCTTTAGAATTTAGTTCATTTATATCATTATTGATATTATTATCAATATTATTATCTAATTTTATATCGTTATCATGATAACTATTATTTGAATTATTATCTAAATTTTTATTATTAATAGTTTTATTGAGAATTATATTATTTAATTTGATATCTTTATTATTTTTATTATCAAAATCAATTTTATTTGTTTCATTATTATTTATATTATAAATATTATTTGGCATACTTATTTTTATATTATTTTTTTTTGTTTCAAAATAATTAGTTGTTAATCTCATTTGTTTAGTTATATTTGGTCTATTCATTAATTCATTTGGGTATTTCTTAATAGGAGAAATTTTTCTGAAAATATTTCCTTTAAAATAATTTCTATTCTGATAAAAAATTAAATCTTGATAAATTAAAAATTGACATTTTTTAATTTCTTCTCTTTCATCATCACTAATAGGAACTTTTCTAATAAAAGACTCATTAGAATTATTTTCACTTGCTTTAATTAAAAAAGGGGAATTATCATCATTAACGTCAAAAAAAAATTTAATATAACCATCTTTAATAAAATGTAATTCTTCTTTCATTTTAATTAAATAATTTCTATCAAAACAAAATCTTTTTTCTAATCTATTAATATTATATTTTCCATCCATTGAAAATTGATTAATTTCTTTTCTAAAATTTACAAAAGAATTAACAATATTAATAGTACATTTTCTTAATTTTTGAATTTCATTTGAAATAAATTCCATTATTTCTTCATTTGATTCAGGAGATTTATTTTTTAATACTTCAGATAATTGTTTATTTAAATTTTTTAATTCAAATAAACAATCATTTCTTTCTTTAATTGAATTTTTTAATTTAAGTAAAATTCCTCTAAATAAATTTAAAGTATCAATTTCACTTTGATAAAATTCTATTTTTTCATTTAAATCTAATTGAGATATTACAACATTAAAAAGTTCTTTATAAGATTCTAAAACACATAAATCATCCCATAATGTATTTACTTCTTTTTGAATTGTTATTAATGAATCATTTTTTGAACTTGATGAATTTTTTCTTATTCTTTCTGTTTTTGATGAATCTCTTTTAGTATTTAAAATTGTATTTGTAACATTAAAATTATTCAAATTATTTGAAATAAAAGAATTTGAAAATATTTTATTATTAAATTGTTTTGTATTTATTTTATTTAATTGTTTTTTCATTAATTTTGATTCTAAAATATTTCTTTCTTGAAAAGGATTATAATTTGGAATTTTATTATAAATCCATTTTTTTCCTTTATTTAATTTCATAGTTTCATAAGGATTAAAACCAGGTAAACTTGAATTTCTATCATGTTTAATATCAACATTTTTAAAATATTTTAAGAGTTTATGACTCATTTTTAAATTAAAAAATTTCAAAAAAAAAATTAATTATAATGTCAAGTATATCATCACAACAACATCAAGATTATTTAATTTTAACTCATAATATTGAACTTTTAAATAGTATAAGTCAAACAAATAAAATGGCTTCTAAAATAAAAGAAACTGGAATTGACACAACAGATTTTAATGATTTATATGATAATTCATTTAATTTTAAAGAAATAAAAAGAAAATATATTAATAATTTAATTTCATATTCTTTTTTAAAAAAAATTTCATCTTTATATCAATGGCCTTTAGGTTGTATTGGTAATTTAATAGATAATAGTATTTTTCATGGTAATTCAAAAAATATTAAAATAGATGTTAAATGTTATAATAAAGAAGTATTTCAAATTTTACATTTAGCAGATAAGGATGTTGATATATCAAAAATTGTAAAACCAAATACAAATTTGAGTTATTATTCAGATTTTAATAAAAAAAAAATTGTTTTAAGTATTATTGATGATGGTAATGGAATTTCTTCTGAAATTTTTAATAAAATGATGTTTTCTTTTGGAGATAAAAGTGAAAAAAATTTAAATAATACTTTACATGATTATTATAATTTTGGTATTACTTTAAAATCTTCTTGTATGAGATTAAGTGATTCAATGTTAATTATTACTAAAACTAAAGATGAATTTAGTATTGGTTTAATTTCTCATTCTATGCAAATGAAAATAAATAATGATTTAATTGTTACTCCAATTGTTAATTATACTCATAAAGATAATAATTTTGAATTTAAAAGTCAATTTGCTTTACAGAGTTTGAATTTAATTTTAAATGAAACTAGATTTCTTTTTTGGAATGAAGAAGAATTGTTTAATTATATTAAAACATTTGAAACTGGTACTCATATATTTTTATATGATTTTAAACAGTTTAGTCCTAAAAAGGAAAATTTAGGAAGTTTATCAAATTTAGAATTATTATTTGATTATAATGAAAAAGATATTTTATATAATTTATTTTATATTTTTGATGATAATAGAGAATTAATTGATGTTTCTTTAAAAAAATATATTTTAAATCTATATCTTAATAATAATAGTAATATATATATTTTTGATAATTTAATTGATATTAAAAATAGTGAATTAATGCAATTGAAAAATTTACATGATAGTTATAAAGAAATTAAAGGTGAAATTAAAGAAGATAAAATTGAAATTATAGAACCAAATTTTAATATTCATAATGATAATTTAAATGAAATTAAATGTTTAATTTTTGATAATGAATTATATAATGGTGTTTTAATTAAGAAAAATGAACAAAATTTTTATGATGAAATTCTTAAAAAAAAATATAATATTAATATTTCAAATAATAATCAAAATGAAATATTATTATTTTTGAAAGGAAGATTGATTACAAGATTGAATCAAAAAAAATTTGGTGATTTAGCTTATTTTGAAAAGAAGAAAAATAAAAAAGAAAATATAGCAAAAAAAAATTGTACAGAATTTTGGTTTGGTTATATAGAACTTCCAGATAATTCACTTTACGAAACTGTAAGTACAAAAACAGAATTTAAAGATAAAATACTTTTTTCATATTTTTATAGTAAATTATATAACTTATTAAAAAAATTTCAACAATTAAAAAAATAAATAAAATTAATTAATTTATATTATAAATAAATTACTTTTTTATGAATATCTAACAAAATATAAAATTTAATTAAATAAGATATATATATAATATATATTGATAAATAATTTATGAAAACCATTCATGACACAAAATGTTTTCTGTAGAAATTCTTTTATTAGGTTCGACAATTAACATTTTTTTAATTAAATCATGACAATTTTGACTTAAAAAATTAGGAATAATAAATTCACATTTATTAACTTTTCTACATAAAACTTCTTCAGTATTTGCTTTAAAAGGAAAATTCCCAGTTAACATAATAAATAATAAAACTCCAAGAGACCAAATATCAGAATATTCTGGAATATAATTATGTTTATTTATTATTTCTGGTGACATATAATTTGGTGTTCCACATAAAAATTTTTGATAAGTATTTTTAGGACATTTTATACTAAAACCAAAATCAATTATTTTTACTAAGTTTTCATTTATTAATAATATATTTTCTAATTTTATATCTCTATGATATATATTTTTTGATTTACAATAATTTATTGCATTTACTATTTGATAAAATATTTTTTTACATTTATCTTCTTTAATTTTCATTCCTGATAAATGTTTCATATATTCATTTAATGATATTCCATTTATATATTCTAATATTAAATATAGATTTTTTGGTGTGTCTATTACTTCATATAATTTCATTATGTTTTCATGATCTAATTGTTTTAAAACTGAAATTTCATTTTTTACAGAATTTCTCTTTTCAAAATCTAATAAATTGAATTTAGAATAAATTTTTATTGCAAATTTTTCTTTTGTTATTTTATTAGTTGATAATCTTACTAAAGCAAAAGAACCTTTTCCTAATTCTTTTCCTAATATATAATTTTCAATTTTTCCTTGAAATGATATATTAGAATTTATATTTATTGAATTATTACTTATTTTTGATAAATAAAATGTATTAAATGTATTATTATTTACTTTATATATTCCAGGTTTATTTTTTATTAATTTATTTTCATATATATTTATCTTATGATAATATTCATCAATTTTTTTATTTTTTAATTTATTTTGAATTGGAAATTTATTTCTTGATGTATTAGTTTTTATTTGCTTTTTATTTTTATTATTATTTATTTGTTCATTAAAACTTATTCTATTAATGTTTGTTTTGTTACTTAAATTACTTATATTATTAATTGAATAGGGAAAAGATTTTTTAATTGAATTTTCTTTTATAATTTTTTGATCTCTATAAGATGTAAAATTTCTTATTGGATTATTTTTCTTTATTTTAATATCATTCATTGTAAAATTATATGATAATTTCATTAAATCATTTACTCCAAAATTTCTAACTGTTTTTTTAGGTGATAAATAATTTTTTTCTTTTTCAATTTTATCTCTTGATGTATTTCTATTATTATTAAAAGTATTATAAATAATTGTATTATTATTATATGCATTACTATTATTAAAACTATCTAAATTTGTATTTTTAAAAAAATCACTATCTTCAAATTGTTTAGAATTGAAATTAAAACATAAATCAGATAATAAAAAATTTTCTTCATTTTCATTTGAATTTTCTTCATTTATTTTATTATCTTCATTTTCTCTAATACAATCTGTTTTAAAATAACTTGTTTCAATTGATGAATTATTTGACTTTTTATTTTTTGGAATTGGTGAAGTAAAACTTAATTCAAATTTTTTTTTCTTCTTTATAAAATCAAGAATTTTTGATGTACTTTGTTTAGAATTATTTTTATCAAGATAATCATGAATTACATGTTTATTTTTATTTTTATTTTCATACTTATAATAATATTTATTATTATTAATATTCTTTTTTGCTAATGTTGAATATTGAGATAAGTCTTTTTTATTTTTTTTTGGAGTGTAATATGTATTTTTTTTTTTAATTTTATTTCCTTGATTATTCGTTAAATTATTATTTGATATTTTTGGACTATGTAAAAAAAAAGGAGAAAGAGGTATTTTATTATTTGAATTTCTTTCTCTGCTTGTAGATGTATTTGATGTTGTATTTGTATCAGTGATTGGTTTTTTTTTTGAAACATTTATTTTATTATTTGTAAAAGTAAATAATTTTTTATTGACAAAAATTTTATGTGATGAAATATTATCATTTGTTATATTATTATTATTAAATTTTTGTTTTTGTTTTATTAAATTATTTTGTATGTTTCTAAAGGAATTTTCATTATAGGAATTTGATTTAATAATCATTTTTCAGTTTTTATTAAAATAAAATATATTATAATTAATAAAATCTTTAATATTATATATTTCATTTATAATAAAATCTTCATATTTGAAAATTAAAAAAAATAAATAATTTAGATTTTTAATTACTGATTATTTATATTGAGAAACTTTTTTTTATTTGTTTTAATCAAATTATGTATATTAACTTTATAATTATCAACATTTATTGAATTCAATTTTGAATCATATAATGAATTCATACTATGAGTAATAAAATGATGAGAATTATCTAATCTTGTATTTGAAAGAATAAACTTTAAATGTGTTTTATTATATCTTGTTTTATTCTCTGGAGAATCATTTAATGTATTAAATGTTAAACCATTTATTTTTGATATTACACCATTTCTTTTTTTTTGAGGTGTTTTAAATATTTGAGTATTATATTTATTATTATTTATTTTTGGAATTTTTTTTGTAAGACTTTGTAATACAAATTTTTTTGGAGAATTATTTTTTTCAATTATTTCTTCAATTCTTTTTTTATCTTCATTGGTTTTATTTATAATTTTTTGAAAGGGTGTTAATTTTAATTTTCCTTTAAATTTTATAATATGATTTCTTTTATCAACTTCATGAATTAATTTAATTATTTCTTTTAATTCTTTTTTATGTATTGCAGTTTTAATTTCTGTGATATCATGGATTTGATTATAATTCTTAATTATAAATTTTGGATGTAAATTTTTTTTTTTCTTTTTCATTTTCACTAATGTCAAATGTATCAAACTGTCTCTTTTAAATTTCATTTGATTTAATCCTTCTGTTTCTGATAAAGGATTATCATTTGTTACATCTATTTTATCATATAGTCTATTCGTTTTCATAATATCCATAAATTTTTATTTAACTGAAAATAATTTTAAGTGTAATACTTAAAAATATTATTTTAATTTTCATTATTTTTAATAAATTAATTTTTATTTATTATATTTTTTTAAATACATTTAATTATTTTATTTTAATGAATTAATTAATTAAATATTAATTATTTAGAAATTTTCAATTCATAAAAAATAAAAATGAATATTTTTAAACATATAAAAGTATTTTTTTCCTTATTTCTTTTTAAAATACTTTTTATTTAATGTGAAATAAAATTTATCTTTTAGGAACATTAAATAGAATATATTACTGTATCAATTTTGTTTTAATTCTAAATAATGTTAATAATCTATTGATATATTACCAAAAAAAATGCATATTTTTTAAAGAAATTTAAACTTTTTTTTTATGTAAAAATAAATAAACTATCAAAAAAAAACTAAATAAATTAATAGTCCAAATATCAAATATATCAAATTAATTAATTTTTACTATTTTGAATTTATAAGATAATTAATAACCTCTAATTAAAATTTTTCTATATTATTACTTAACTAAGAAATACCTAAAAAAAAAATTTATAAATATTATAATAATAATAACTTAAAAATATATAAATACTTAATAAAAAATCATAAATAAAATCAAATTTCAAAATGGAAAAAGGAAAAAAAGAGCGCCAAAAAAGTAAAGACAAAGAAAAAGAGAAAAAAGAAGCAAAAAAAGAGAAAAAAAACACATCAAAACCAAAAGAGAAAGAAAAAGTAAAGAAAGAAAAACAAAATGATGATTCAAAAGTAAAAAGAGCTAAATCATCATATTTATTTTTTTGTGCTGAAAAAAGAGAAGAAATAACAAAAGAAAATCCTGATAAAAAAGCAAAAGAAATTTTAAAATTATTAGGAGACGCTTGGTCAAAATTAAGTGATAGTGAAAAGAAAAAATATCAAGATATGGCAGATAAAGATAAAGAAAGATATGAAAAAGAATGTAAAGAAAAAGGAATTGAACATAAAGCAAAAGCAAAAAAAAAAGGGGGTAAAAGTGAAAAAAATAAAAAATCAAAAAAAAAAACTGAAGATGAAAAAAAATCTGATGATGATGATGATGAAGATGATGATGATTAAAATGTTTTTTTTTGTGTTTTTTTTATTGTGAATTCTTTTTTTTTTTTTTTTTTTTTTTTTTTTTTTTTTTTTTTTTTTTTTTTTTTTTTTTTTTTTTTTTTTTTTTTT
>Ga0256407_10014073_pt1 | contig 10593 bp, 14 predicted proteins | sample RumenRJG_04DNA_FD_193489 | JGI IMG/M metagenome (GOLD analysis project Ga0256407, IMG submission 193489) | Bovine rumen microbial communities from Lethbridge, Alberta, Canada - RJG_04 | ecosystem: Host-associated > Mammals > Digestive system > Stomach > Rumen | place: Canada: Alberta... | reverse complement strand
AAATGAAGAACGAGAATCTATATTTTGCATCACATTTATTACTTAAATTACTATTTTTATCAGATGAGACGTTGAAATTTCGTGATGTAATCTAGAAAAGTTATCAACACTTTGCTTTATTGGCCTGAAATGAAAAAAATACAGTACACAAAGTGTACTGTAGCAATCTAATGGTGCGCGGGATGAGAATCGAACTCACACATCTTGCGATATACGCCCCTCAAACGTACGCGTCTACCAGTTCCGCCACCTGCGCATTTTCAAGTTGCTTGATTATTGTAAGAAAAATAATGATAAAAGACAAGTGATTTTTAGTCTTATATTTGTTAAAATATGTATCGCTATAAAGAAGGTAAACAAAAATGAAAGAAATATTAGTCGAAACTAGTGCACGTCATATTCACGTCACTGAAGAACAATTTAAAATCTTATTTGGAGATGATGCAAAACTTGAAGTTAGAGCGCCTTTATCTCAACCAGGTCAATTCGTTTCTTTTTCTAGATTAGATATCGTTGGACCTAAAAAGACTATTCCTAATGTCTCAATTCTTGGTCCATTTAGAAAAGCTGGACAAGTTGAAGTATCTGCAACTGACGCAAGAACTTTAGGAGTTCCTGCAGTGGTTAGAGAATCTGGCGATTTAGCCGGTTCCCCAGCTATTAAATTAGTGGGTCCTGCTGGAGAAGTGGAATTATCTGAAGGCTGCATCGTTGCGAAAAGACATATTCATATGACTCCAAAAGACGCTGAAGAATTTGGTGTAAAAAACGGCGAAATTGTTAAAGTTGAAGTTAATAATCCAGGTAGAAGCTTAATTTTTGGAGATGTCGTAGTGAGAGTTAGAGATGATTTTGCCCTAGCAATGCACATTGACACCGATGAAAGTAACGCTGCTGGCTGTGCGGGAACAGTTTACGGGAGAATTGTTAAATAATGGAAACCATCCATTACTATCCTAAAGGAACTTGTTCAGTTGAGATGTTTATCGACCATCAAGATGGCATCATTCAAAAGGTGAAGATTGTCCGTGGTTGTCCAGGTAACACTCAAGGTTTAGCGGCTTTACTTGTAGGTATGCCACTAGAAGAAGCTTATAAACGCCTTAACGGGATTCAATGTCGTAATGGTACATCTTGTCCAGATCAATTAGCCCAAGCCATTAAACAATACTTGAATAAATAATAATATTTATATAAGATATTAATGCTTATCCAGAATCGTGATAAAAAGGATGAAAAAACACGATAGCAACTCTCGAAAGAGTAAGTGCTCTCCTTAGCAAAGTCCCAGAACTTTGATCGATAAGTTGAGAAGAAAATAACTTCTCCCAAATCTGGGGGAAGTTTTATTTTTATAGAAGGTAATCGTCATGAAAGAAAAAATCTTATTTACATCCGAATCTGTCTCTGAAGGTCATCCAGACAAATTATGTGATCAAATTAGTGACGCAGTTTTAGATGCATGTTTAAAAGTGGATCCTAATGCCCATGTCGCTTGTGAGACTTTTGCAACTACTGATTTTATCCTTGTAGGAGGAGAAATTACTTGTAAGGAAAAAGTGAATATTCCGCAAATTGTTAAAGATGTATTAAAGAAGATTGGTTATGATAAACCTGAATATGGATGTGACTATCATACGATTGAAATCGTCGATAAGACAAAGCAACAATCTCCTGATATCAATCAAGGAGTAAATCAAAAGAAGCCTGAAGATTTAGGGGCAGGTGACCAAGGATTAATGTTTGGCTACGCCACAAATGAAACTAGTGGGTATATGCCACTTGCAATCTCTATTGCTCATAAACTTGTTAGAGATGCTAGTGAAAAACGCCACAAAGGGCTATTTAAGGGTGCTAGACCAGATATGAAGAGTCAAGTGACTATCGATTACACTGACCCTAAACATATTCGTATCGATAACATGTTAATGTCGATCCAACATGATGAAGATGTTAACCTTGATGAATTTAAAGAATATATTCACAAAAACATCATGCAAGAAGTTGCTAAATCGTTCGGCTTAAATACTGACTTTAAATATTTAATTAATCCAACTGGTAGATTTGTTTTAGGTGGCCCTGCTGGAGATACAGGTTTAACTGGTAGAAAAATTATCGTTGATACTTATGGTGGATCTGCAAACCATGGTGGAGGAGCGTTTTCAGGAAAAGACCCTTCTAAAGTTGACCGTAGTGGAGCCTATATGGCTAGATATATCGCTAAAAACTTAGTGGCAGCAGGAGTAGCTGATCGCTTAGAAGTGCAGCTCTCTTATGCAATTGGAGTTAATTACCCATTAAGTATTGGAGTTAAAACTTTTAAGACTAGTAAATATCCAGACGAAAAGATTTTAGAAGTAATTCATAAAGTATTTGATTGTCGTCCTGGAATGATTATTAAAAACTTCTCGCTTAAAAGACCAACTTTTAAATATCAAGATATTTCTAACTATGGTCATTTTGGTCGACCAGATGTTGATTTACCTTGGGAAAAACTAGATAAAGTTGAAGAAATTCAAGAATTATTAAAATAATTGAATTTGATATATTTTTTTGATTAAATATATTTGCAAATGGCTTGGGGACCTTAGTTGTCCGCGCCGATGTAGGATGACTTGTTCATCTGATGGCGGAGCCATTTTTTTTGTAGTAAAACTCTGTAATTTTCATTAAGTCTTCTAAATCAATTTTCCATTTTTTCCTCTTCTTTCCAAACGATTCTTTTTTATCACTTCGTATTTCTAATACCCAATACGCATCTTTTTTGTCTTTTGGATTTGGATTCCTTTTTAATTTCAAAACAAGCTTATGTTTTACTTTTGAGGAATGAGTAATTGTTATATAAATATAATTTCCGTTTTCTTCAAATAGAACAAATGCAGGATGATCAATATATATAATCTTGTTATTTTTAGTAATGAATATTTCAGGATGATAGCGAAATTCAAATTTTCTTTTTATTGCATTTTTGTTTATTTTCTTCATGATTGTCCTCCTAATATATAAAGAGGGAAAAAATTTAGAAAATTTGTAAAAATATTTTTAAAAGTAATTTGGACTTACATCTATTAACTTTGTTAATAATAATATATAGATAATAAAAGTTATTCTTTAGTCCTATCAAAATAGGACTGGAAATTGTATAATAAAAGTGTCTAAAAATCCTATTTCAGTGATTTGGAAAGGAGCTAAATATCATGAAATATGTAATTACTGGTAAAAACATTGGAGTTACCGAAGGTATTTCTAATGCTTTACAAACAAAACTTGCCAAGATGGACAAGTACTTCCTTATTAACGACGAAGTTGAATGTCGTTGTGTCGTTTCTGCTCATAAAGAAACTCAAAAAGTGGAAGTGACAATCTTTTTACCTTCCATGCCTTTAAGAGCGGAAGTTGAACATCAAGATTTATACGCTGCAATCGATTTAGTAGTGGATAAACTTGAAGGTCAAATGAGAAAAATTAAAACTAGAATGGATAGAAGTAATGGCCGCATCTCTTTAGGCAAAGCTATTAATTTTGAAGAGATTAAAGAAGAAAAGAGAAATGAAGAAGAAGATGTAGTGGTCCGCACTAAATCTTACTATTTACAACCAATGTCAATAGAAGAAGCCATTACTAGAATGGAAGCTTTAGGACATGACTTCTTTGTTTATTTAGATGAAGAAGATGACCGTATCTCTACTGTCTATATTAGAAAAGACGGAGGATATGGAGTTATTCAAGCAGAGAATCCTATTAAATAGTTATTATTAGAAATAAAAAAAGGTCTTAGTTTCGTCGCTAAGACCTTTTAAATTTTGTTAATATCAATAGACGTAATAAACACAGAATTGCATAACGTAATCAGAGCCATCTAGGTATGTACCGATTTGCACTTCTATGGAATTTGCTTCATCAACATAGGTAGTGAAATATCCATCATCGCCATCATCCCATTGTCCTGCAGCAGGGACTTCAGATTCTTCTAAGTAATCTGGTAGATAAGTAATTGCTTCAAGACAAGTTTCTTCTAAAGAAGTAGCCCCATCTAATACACAACCAACATAAGCGTCATCTCCATCCCATTCAATATCGCTAGAAGTTAAGCCTAAGTTTGTAGCAATATCTACGGCAACACTCGCAACAGTTCTTTCATCTCCTGGATCAACTGGACCTACTGGGGTACTTCCTCCACTTGAGAAAGTTCCAGTAACTTTCATTTCAATAATACGAATTTGTCCTTTACTTCCTAAAGTAAATGTCACTGAACTTGAAGAACCTGTCCAAATATTACTAGATAAACTACCAACGTCTGGAGACATTGTTTGACTATCTTTTATTGTGTAAGTAAATTCAATTTTAGTGATTTCATTTGCTGATAAAGTTAAAGTGTTTTGAGCGTATAATCTTAAAGTTTTGTCTTCTGCGTCAGTTCCTTCCCAATATTTTGGGGCGCTAGATTGGTTTTCTCCTTGTTCTGCGGTTATTGTTAATCCTGGATCAGCAGTGACTTTAGGATTTTCTTGTCCGCTTTCCCATCCCATTTTAGGCATTTCAAAAGTAAAAGTGCCAGTAACTGGCTGGTCACCTCCTGGAGTGTTGCCTCCTGGATTAGAATTTTCACCACATCCAGTTAGGAGTAATCCAGCTAATAATGGTAATAAGAGTAATTTTTTCATATAGTTTGTCCCCCTTCTTAATCTAATATTAAGTATATTTTTAAATTGTTCACCTGTAAATAATTGATAAAACTTTTATGTAGTTTTATATAACTTGTGTATAATATTAGCAGTCTCAATATATTAGGAGTTAATTGTCCGTAGGTGAAGTTAATCTTCCCTAATGTATTGAAGGAGGCTATATCAATGAAAAACATTAATCAATACAATTTTGATATCATTCACGTTGCTACACATTTAAGAGACACTCTTGAATATGTTTTACCACGCGAACATGATGAAAAGGTTTATAACCAAAGAAAAGAAGTTTTAACCAAAGGTTTATCTAAAGAAACCCCACTTGGAAAATTCTTAGAAGCCAACAAAGACAAATTCACAGAATTATTGAAGAATTATGATGAACTTTTAGAAGAAGTTTATGGCGATAATTCCACAATTTTAGTGAAAACCGCTGAAGGCAAAATCAGAGTGGATCATTCTCAACATTTAAGAATCTATGAATTAGTGACATCGATGATGGAACCAATTAGAGATGTGATTTATTTCCATGTTAATTTAGCGAGAAAACAAAATGAGAACGAACCAGTTATCGAAGAATTAATGCCTTATGATGATAGACAATATCGTTTATTCGCCTATTTATTAATGATGCAAGATTTCCAAAAATCATTCTTTGAATTCCAAAAAGTGATGGGGGAAGCAGGAGGAAAACCAACTCCACAATCTAACTTTATCGTTCAAAATGAATTAGCAAAATACGCGAGAATGTTAAGAAGCATTAGAGAACACACAAGATTCACTGATAATGAAACATTAGATGTTTTAGATAAGTGTTTACAAGTTGTGGAAATGTCTGAAGGTAGAAGAGATAGAAGAGATAATAAAAACTTCCCAGACTTATTCAAAGAAGCTTTAGATGGAGTGAACGCTAAATTCACATTAAACGGACCAAAATGGCAAGAGAAGTTCAATAAAGCACTTCAAGAAATGCTTGCGGATATCCGTAATAGCTCAACCGCTAAAGCGTAATTATTAATTTGGAGACTAAACTATGAAGAAAAAACTAAAACAACTTTCTTTATTTGAAATAATCGCCTATTCCGTATTGTTATTATTAGGTTTATGGGGATTAATTTATACTTTATTAGGTTTTATTTGTGAGTTCTTAAGCATTAATAGTGGACTTAGATACGCCAATAATTATGTAAGAAATGTATTTGGAACTAGCTTCCTTACATGTGGCTTAATTGTTCTTGGTGTTAGTGTGGTTGCTGCTATTATTGTTTTATTAGTCAACGCTAAGAAAAGCGATCGTGACTTTGAAAAAGCTCAAAGAAGAGCGGCTAGACTTAAGAAAAGACCTGAAGAAGAAGTTGTTGATGTTTCTTCAGAAAAAGTTGAGGTCAATGGATAAGAGGTTAAAACCTCTTTTTCTTAATTAATATGGTTATTGTTATTACCGGTGGTAGCAGTGGAATCGGTCTAGAAACCTCTAGGCTATTTTCTAATTGCCCTGATAATATCGTTTACGTTTTAAATAGAAGAGAAATAAAAGAAAATAACATTAATTGGATTAAATGTGATTTATCCGATGTTAGTTCTATTAAATCCGCTATTGAGTTAATAACAAAGAAACACAAAATAATTAACATGTTAATTAATAATGCGGGAATGGGTATTTCAGGGGCGGTGGAGTATCACTCTGAAGAAGAATTAAAAAAGATTATTGATGTTAATTTATTAGGTTTAATTAATGTCACTAGATTGTCTCTTCCATATATGAGCAAAGGCAGCAAGATAATAAATATTTCTAGCGTTGCTGGTCCTATTTCTATTCCTTTTCAAACAATGTATTCAGTAACTAAAGCAGGTGTATTAGCCTTTTCTAATGGTTTAAGAAATGAACTTAGACCCTTAGGAATAAAAGTGACTTCTATTTTACCTGGTGACACTAAAACCGGATTTACTTCTTCTAGAGAAAAAAGTGTAGATAATGGTAGATATGGAGATCATATTTCTAAATCTGTTTCTAAGATGGAAAAAGATGAATCTAGTGGGGTGCCTGCTATTAAAGTTGCTAAAAAGATTTTTAAAGTAAGTAAAAAGAAAAACCCAAATACTTATTATGTAGTGGGTTTATCTTATAGACTATTAGTGTTCCTTTCACGAATCTTACCAAAAAGACTCGTGAACTGGATTATTTTTAAGATTTACGGTTAATCCGCAAAGTCATAATCTAAGACAACAAAGAATTGATAATCTTTATGAAGTTCGCTTAAGTTCTTAACAAGCGAATTTTTTAATTCTTCTTGATTTGGTTCTTCATAATCAATAATTAAATCAAACGAGACAACGTTAGTTTCAACATCAACATAGAAGCCGTGAACCTGCTTAATTGCAGGATAATTTTTTACTAAGCGATATAAATCTTCTCTAATCGCTTTTACTTCAGGTACAGAAGAGTTAGTGGCGTAGATACCAACTGTTAAAATAACTCCAAATTTTTCATAAGCCGCTAAAGAGATTTTTCTCGTTAATGGGTGAATTTCTTTTGCGGTTAAATCATCTCTTACTTCAATATGAATTGAGCCGATTGATCGGTTTGGTCCATAGTCATTTAAAATTAAATCATAAGAACCAATAACTTCTGGAAATGAATTTACTAATTGTTTAATTCCTAAAGCGATTTCTCTTTCAGCACGTTTACCAACGATGCTGCTAATGGCGTTAAGTAAGAACTCGATACCACTTTTAATAATGAATAAACCAATTAAGATACCTAAATATCCTTCAATATGGACACCTGCATACATCGCAACTATCGCACCTACTAAAGTAGATGCTGATAATAAAGCGTCAAATAAGGCATCTACTCCGGAAGCTTTTAAAGCATCACTTTTGGTCTTTTTGCCCATCGTTCTAAAGAACAAACCAAGAGCGAGTTTAAATAAGATTGCCACACTAATAACAATTAAACTGATATAAGTATAATTAGCCTTTGTGCCACTTATTAAAGAACTAATTGATTCATATATAGCAGTGCCACCAGCAATTAAAACGATAATTGCGACTATTAAACTAGTGACGTATTCTATACGTCCATGACCATAAGGATGGTCTTTATCTGGTTTTTTAGTGGATAGTTTAGTGCCAATAACAGTAACAATACTACTTAAAGCATCGGTTAAGTTATTAATTGCGTCTAAAATAATAGAAATAGATCCAGCGATAATACCAATTGTGGCTTTTGCGGCAACTAATAAAACATTACCTAATATACCAATAATACTTGTTCTAATGATTAGTTTTTCTCTATTCATCTTTAAAACCTTCTAAGACTTTGTAAAGTAAACGATATAATTCTTTAGCCTCTTCTTCGCTTAACTTAACTTCTTTAGCGATTTGAGGGGGAATCTCGTATGCTTCTTTTTTTAATTCTAATCCTTTATTAGTTAAAGAGATAATTAATTCTCGATTATCTCGAGGTAAAGATTTTTTAGATATATATCCTTTAACTAATAATTTATTAAGTAAAGGAGTTAGAGTGCCGCTATCTAAATAGAGCTTTTCTCCGATTTCTTTTACCGAGACATGGTCTTTTTCCCAAAGAACCATTAAAACTATATACTGAGTATATGTAATACCTAATTTATCTAAAAACGGTTTATATTTCCTGGTAATCTCTTTTCCAGAGGCATAAAGTGGAAAACATAACTGATTAGATAATTTTAAAGTATCGTCAGGATTAAATTCCTTCATTATTTTGCTAATGCTTCCTTAATTTTTTCTTCAAAGGCAAATGGCTTTTCAGTTGGTTCAAATCTTCCTAATACTTCTCCGTCTTTAGAAATTAAGAATTTAGTGAAGTTCCATTTAACTTTCTTATATTTACCTTTTTCATTTTGAGAACATAAATAAGTAAATAATGGTTCAGCATTATCACCTTTAACATCAATTTTCTTAAATCTTGGGAATTTAGTGTTGAACTTTAAAGAGCAGATTTGATTAATTTCTTCATCGCTATGTGGAGCTTGATGGAAGAATTGATTACACGGGAAATCTAATACTTCAAAACCTTGTTCATGATATTTCTCATATAACGCTTCTAATTCTTCATATTGAGGGGTGAATCCACATTTTGTGGCGGTATTAACAATTAATAATACTTTTCCCTTATATTGGCTTAAGGAGACATCTTCTCCTTTTTGACTTTTAACTACAAAATCATGTACTGACATAAATATATCCTCCTATATGTCAAATAAATTGTATACAATCTAATTTTTATTGTAAAGTCTATTTTCTCTTTCTTATATAATAGTGGATATGTCGATTAAAAAATATTTAGCAAGCATTGAAGATTTATCTAATCAAAAGATTGTTCTAGTTGGTGGCACTTCTGGAATTGGTTTATCCTTTTTAAAATTTTTAGTTAAAAAGAATGCATATGTCATTTTGCTTGCTAGAAATATCAAAAAAGCTGATGCAATAGTGGACGAATTAAATTATCACAATATTGATATTATCGAATATGATCAATCCTCTTATAGTTCAATTCAAAAAGGGATTGATGATTTATTAAATAAATACCCAAAAGTTGATTCAATCGTATTAAACGCTGGAGTGATCAGTAAAACAAAAGAATTAATGGAAGGACATCCATATAGCATTGGAGTTAATTATTACGGGATTAGATATTTTGTTGAATATATTTGTCCTAAATTAGATAGCAAAACTAAAATTGTTATTCAAGGATCTCTAGTCGCGGGATTTCATTTAAATAAAAAGACTAATATAGAAGATAATAATCTTAAAACATTTAAAGAATATAACATTTCTAAGATGTGTGTTGAGGCTTACTTTTATAAGTTGGTAAGTAAAAGAATTTATCCAAATATTGATTTTGTTTTAACTGAACCAGGAATTACTTCCACTAATATCACTAGAAATTTAGATTCTTTTTTAAAGCACGCTGGAAAAGTATTTATATCTACTTTCTTTCATAATGTTGATAAGGCTTCTTTAACTTTATTAGAAGCTGTTTCTAGTAGGGCTAGTAATGGCAGTTATATTGTCCCTAGAGGACCTTTTACAGTGTCTGGATATCCTAAATATAAAAAATTCCCTAAAAAGCGTATTAGAGAATATCTTGTTAAATAATTTGATAAAATCATTTCTTTTTAAAATATATCTCGTATAATGTATGTCTTATGGATAAAAAAAGATACTTTAATACAAGAATGATCGCTACTACAGGTGTGTTACTAGCGTTAGAAATTGCCTTGCAAATTATTGGGAATTATATTGTTATTCCTGGTGGATTTGCTAACTTAAATTTCTCTTTAATTTTTATTGCTTTAGGAGCGATATTATATGGTCCAATAATTGGCTCTCTTCTTGGGCTAGTTTCTGGAATTTTAACTTTATTTTCTCCAAGTACTATGTCGGTGTTTTTCACTATTAGTCCAGTTGGCACCGTATTAGCGTGTTTATTAAAGACCACAATTGCGGGGCTTGTAGCAGGTATTATTTCTAACCTATTAAAGAAGAAACATGATTTATTATCTTCAATTTTGTCCTCTTTAGTAGTTCCTATATTAAATACAGGAATTTTCGCTTTTTTCACAATTATATTCTTTAAGCCTTTATTAGCAGGAATTAATCCTGATAGTATGGCAGCAGCCTTGTTTTTAGGATTAATTGGATTTAACTTTATTTTTGAGGTACTTGTTACTGTAATTATTGTTCCTAGTTTATATAAAATCCTTCTTCAAGTTACCTCAAAAAATAAAGAATTTGCTTAATCTAGTTATTTATAACTAGCTTTATTTAGAAAAAGATAATCAATATTAATTGATTTCAGTTATTAATATACAAAAAAATGAACAAAAAATTCTTTAATTCATTATATGAATTATTTTTTTTGTAA
>Ga0256407_10014070_pt1 | contig 10596 bp, 11 predicted proteins | sample RumenRJG_04DNA_FD_193489 | JGI IMG/M metagenome (GOLD analysis project Ga0256407, IMG submission 193489) | Bovine rumen microbial communities from Lethbridge, Alberta, Canada - RJG_04 | ecosystem: Host-associated > Mammals > Digestive system > Stomach > Rumen | place: Canada: Alberta... | reverse complement strand
CAGATACGCTTCTCAATATCGTCATGCTTGCAAGAAAACGACTGAACGATATCGGGAAGAACGGCTACTTCAACATGGGCTTTAAGACTTTGCAGCAAATCCTTGATCTTCCTGATGAAAACGTCACGAAGAATCCCGGCCGCGACATCAAGGACCCGATTCTGAACGCTATCGCCGAAATCTCAAGAATGGAGAACGGGGATATCGTAATCGAGCCTGTCTACAACACGAACGGCAACATCATTGAGTTCCTTGAGGAAGGCTATGCCCGCATTTCACTTCACAATGAGTATCTGGAATATTTCACTGATCTTGCAAAGACCAAGAAAACAAAGATTGAAAATGCCATAAAAAAACGTGAAGAGATTGCGGAGCGGGCAAAGGTCAAAGCCATGACCAACAAAATCGAAAAAGAGTCAAAAAACAAAAAGTAATATTTTGCGTGGGAACTCCATGGTATAAAGGAAAAAAGTCATATTTTACGTGGGAAAAAAGCAAAAAAAACGCGAAATATGGCCTTTTAACCCAGAATCTTACCCAAAACCCCGCTTATTTTTCCCTTTTTTTGCGATTCTTGGGCAAGATTTCATTTTTTTTATGTCAAAAAGTCATATTTTACGTGGAAAACTTCCCGGTTTTAAATTGTCATATTTTATGTGGAAACAGTATAACTTTTAGTATTATAAATAATTATACGAACAGTGTTTACAAAAAAAAGTCATATTTTACGTGGGAAGAAGAAGAAAAAATACTCCCTTAAAAGCCCTGTCCAAGCAAAAAAAATCCTTCATGTAGAAACACCTTGAATTCCACAAGAATTCAGTTCAAAAAAGTCATATTTTACGTGGGAGTTTTATGAATTTTCCCTGTAATTTCGGCCAATTTTATGATTTTTCGTCTGATTTTCAGCATATCCGCCTTGACAAGAGGTCAATCAAAGAAAAAATCAGACAATTTTTGCGTTTGGAGACAAAAAAAAGCTAAAATTTAATAAAAAGAGAGCATGAATTTGTAATATTTTACGTGGGAAAAACGAGTCCAAAGTCATAAAACGCGTGGAAAATGTTATAATTGATGTGGAATTTGGATTATTTTAGGTGGATTTTGTCATATTCTAGGTGGGAAAGCAAAGAGCTAAATTATTGTTTTACATAGTTTTAATGATTTTCCTAAAATCCTAAGAGCTTATTATATAGCTATTAGAGAGCTATATTGAATTCAGAGGCTGACATATTGAAGATATGTCAAAGCCGCTATATCTTAGCATTAGAAAAAAATTAGTTCCAATGGGTTTGGGTGGGGACCAAATGAATCCAGAAGAAGCTAAAGAAAGTGCCAAGAGTCATCTCTCGGACTATCTTAATGCTAAAGGTATCAACACATCAATAAATTTCTCATGTTTAAATCCAGCACACGAAGATAAACATCCGAGTATGTCTTTTGACAAAAGGCGTAACAGATGTCATTGTTTTTCATGCGGTGTGGATTATGACATATTCGATGTTGTTGGCTTAGAAACAGGTCTCACAGAAAAAGAGCTGTTTGATCATGTTTACAGGCTTTATAACATCAGTGTTGATTATTCAGATTTTAATAAAAATCAAAACACTTCAAAATCCATTCCTCAATCGGAATCAGCGGCAAAGCCCGCAACTGAAATTGACATAAACAAAAAGTCTCAGAATGAGAACCGTGAACCTCTTACGGACTTCTTTGAGAAATGCCATGCAGCAATTGAAAAAACGGACTATTGGAAAAAACGCGGTCTTTCCAAAGCCATCGTTGATGCATACAACCTCGGCTATTGGGAAGAGAAAAAGCGTTTTGTAATTCCTACAGGTGATTTCAGCTACAATGCACGGGCAACGTGGGAAGCGGACAAGAAAGAGAGATACTTAAAGCCAAAAGGACAGTTCGAGCTCTTTAACCTGAAAGCAATCCCGCTTGCTGAGCAGCCGGTTTTCGTTGTGGAAGGTGAGTTTGATGCATTGAGCATCATTGAGGCAGGAGGAATTGCCGTAGCCCTTGGTTCGAGCAGTAATCTTCGCTTTATTGAGTTCCTGAAATCAAACAGACCGAAGTATCCGCTTATTCTTGCTCTCGACAACGATGAAGCGGGCAGGGCAGGGGAGGCAAAGCTTTCCGACGAGCTTACGAAGATTCAGGTGGATTTTGTTGGCGCGGACATCACAGGGGGCTTCAAGGACGCAAACGAAGCCTTGATTGCCGACAGGGAAGTCTTTATTCAGAATGTTCAGAGTGCCCGGGATAATGTCCTTAGCCTTCTTGAAGAAAAGAGGCAGAAAGAAGAGCAGGCCTATTATCAGACCTCTGCTGTAAACGGACTTTCTGACTTTATTGATGACATTGAAAAGAGGCGCAACAAGGACTGCGTTTCAACCGGCTTTGAAAACCTCGATGAGATTCTGGACGGAGGATTCTATCCGGGTCTTTACATCATCGGAGCCATTTCAAGCCTTGGTAAGACAACATTTGCGCTTCAGGTCGCGGACAATGCGGCAAAGAAGGGGCAGGATGTCCTTGTGTTCAGCCTTGAGATGGGAAAGCAGGAGCTTATTGCAAAGTCCATAAGCCGTCTTTCATTTCAGAAATGCAAGAAATGGGGAAGCAGCCTTGACTTTGCAACAACAACGCGAAACCTCATGAACGGGAAATCTCTGGATTCGAAAGAGCGTGTTGATTTCCTGAATGAGTGCATCAAAGGATATGCTGATTATGCAGGACGTATTTTTTACCACATCGGAATCGGTGATATCGGAGTCGAAAAGATTAAGTCTGTGATTGCGCGCCACATAAAGGTTACTGGGCGGAAGCCGCTTGTAATCATCGACTATCTCCAGATTATCGCGCCTTTTGATATGCGCGCGACGGACAAGCAGAATACGGACAAGGCCGTGGTTGAGCTCAAGCGTGCAAGCCGTGACTATGATGTTCCGATCTTTGCGATTTCAAGCTTTAACCGTGAGAATTACACGAGCCCGGTAAACATTGCAAGCTTTAAGGAATCAGGAGCCATTGAATATACGAGCGATGTACTCATGGCTTTGCAGTTTAAGGGCATGGATTACCTTAAAAAAGAGGACGGGAAGTACGAGGATGAAAAATCAAGGACCGCCCGAATCATCCAGCTCAGAAACGAACAGGAAAAGAACGCTGAAATCCCGGGAAAGGCCCAGGAGCTTCAGCTTAAGATATTGAAAAACAGAAACGGCCGGAAGGGTGGGGTAGATTTGGAATTCCATCCTATGTTCAACTGCTTTGAGGTTCCGAAGAAGAAAGTGAACGGAGACGGCTGGAGTCTGAAATCGAAAAAATAAAAAAGAGGAGCCTAAACTCCCCAATTGAATTATATGTTCTTTGACATCTTCTCTATTTCTTCTTTGTACATCTGCTTAAGTTCAGGCGGGTTCAGGATTTTTACTGCCGAACCAAAATGCAGTACCCAAAAAAGCGTTTCCTGAAGCTGGTTTGATTCGAAGCTCAGATAGACAGAACCATCTTTTTCCTGATGGCACGTTTGATTTTTATGCCAGCTCCTTTCCAGAATATATGTGTTAATGGATTTATCAAATACGAGCTCGATTTTTTTAACGGGAAACTCATTGTTCCAGATACCAAAGTTCGGGTCAATGTAGACCTTGCTCTCATAATCCGGGTCAGGCTCAAATTCATCCAGGAGGGTAATGTCTTTCATGCGTGAAAGATTGTATGTGCTGTATTTATCATGTTTGTGGCAGTAGCCGACGGCATACCAGTCACCTTTCTGGCAGTAGATTTTGTAAGGATCAAGGCTGTGAGGAGTATGTTCGGTTGCCTTGATTGAGCGGTATCCGAAACTGATAGTCTTATGAAGCTTTATTGCTTCAAAGATTTTTGTGAAAACCTCAGATTCGATAGTCGGAAGCGGATCTGAGATAAACTGAACGTTGTTCAAAAGGGAAGTCTGAACCTGAATCTGGTTCGGAAGCATCTGGCTTATGGTGTCGTAAACCTTGTTGATTGTTTCCTTGAAAGGGGTGTTGTCATAACGCTCAAGAAGCGGAAGGATTCCTGCCATTGCGACAAGCTCTCCTTCGCTTACAAGGACATTTTTTACAAAGAAGGTTTCGTCCGTGTAATAATAACCTTTTTTCAGGCGGTCATATTCAATAGGGGCATTGTAATAAATCTTTAGTTCATCAATGTCGCGCAGGATTGTGCGTCGGGAAACTTCAAGTTCCTTCTTCAGCCGTTCTACGCTAGGGTAGGGGATGGACTGGATCGCTTTTTCAAGTTTCAGAAGCCTTAATGATTTTACGTGGCTTTCGCGCTGCTGTTTTTCTTCACTCATAAAAACTATTCTACCATGGTATTAAATATTTACAATTTCTTTTTGTTTCTTACTGAACGCTAAAAGTGCTGTAAAAGTGAGCAAGGCGTTAAAAAGCAGGATCTCGAACCCGAATTTGTATCCGAAAAGAAGTGTTTCTGAGTATTTATTAATCAAAAAACTTATGGACGGAGACAAAAATGCTATGAAAGGAACTGCCTTGTCGTGTACACGGCGATTTTTCATCGTCATTCCGAAACAGAAAAGCCCCAGGAGAAAGAGCAGGGCAGGAAATGTACCTGCGGAAAACGCGATGGTTGCAAATATTGCATCAGACTTCTCTGGAAGAACAATTCCATTCCGTTTTTCAGAATCCAGAGAGCGCCCGCAACGGCAAGAAGGAGGCAGGTTGTCTGAAGCATATCAGTCCAGATTACGGATTTGATTCCGCCCTTGAAAGTGTAAAGCAGAATCAGGAGAAGTATAGCTGCGCTCAGTACCCAGAAAGGAAGCCCTGTCTGCCTGAACGAAAATTCATAAATCGTATAGACTACGATGTACATTCTGAGTGCCGAGCCCATAAGTCGTGACAGAATGAATAGAACGGCCCCGCTTTTTTCGCTTGAAGGCCCGAACCTGTGACCAAGATATGAATAAATTGATGTGAGCCTGAGTCTGTAATACAATGGAAGAAGCAAAAACGCGATTATGAAAATGCCAGCAAAATTCCCAAGAACCATTGCAAGGTAGGTGAACTGGGTGGAGCGTACATACCCCGGAACAGAAGAAGCTACGAGCTTGTCTCAGCAAAAAAATAATCTCGTATAACTCTGTGAAATTAACTGGCAGAAAGAAGAAGACGAACGAAGAAAATATTTTTGCCAGCCATGGTCTGGGGGCGGGCGAATAAAAAGTTTTTTTTCTGATTCTGCTATTTCTGGCAATAAAAGATTTATTTTTCGTTGCTTTTAAATATTTTGGGCAAATATTGATTCATTTTTTGCTGCTTTTAAATATTTCCGGGAAAAATGAGTTCATTTTTCGCTACTTTTAAATATTTTGACGAAAAATGAATCCATTTTTCGCCGTTTTTGGATATTTCCGCGAAAAATAAAATATTTTTTGCTCGGATTGGATTATTCCGATAAAAAATAAATTATTTTTTGCTGAAAATATGTTTTTTCGGAAAAAAAATTGATTTTTTTGCTGCGAGGCTTTATATAGTCGTCACTATCTTTTAATGGACTATAAAAACCTGTTAAAATTCCTTTGTTATTTTCTTCATATTCTGTACAAAGTGCATCTGTAACAGGTTTATCGCAATCATCAATAAGAACGACAATTTGCTTTTTTATTGCGGTAGTTTTATAATACTTATAAATCAAAAATTAAGGAGCTTCAATTATGAAGAAATTAATCAAAACATTGGCAGTGATTGCTGCCACAGCAACTCTTGCATTCGGTTTCGCTTCTTGTAGCAGTAGCGGTAGCGATGACACACCACCTGTAGTTCCAGGCACAGGCACAGGTACTGGTACAGGCACAACAACAACACCTACTAACACTACGCCAACAAACACGACACCAACAACAACTGATACTACACAGACAACACCGACAACTACACCAACAACAACTGGCACTGCAACTGATTCTGCTATATTCAAAGGTACTGTAATGGGAATGGAGGCTGTAATGACTCTCCACGCTGATAAAACATATATCCTACAACTCGGTGGTCAAAATTACGAAAAGGGAACTTATATCCTAGAAGGTACTTTCGATAATGGTAAGGTAACAACAACTCAAACTCATGCATGGAAACATAGTGAATGGAAAGAGGAAGCAGGAGCTGCGCAAGGTCAAGATATTAAAGACGGTAAAGTTACAGTTTCTGTCATGGGCACGCCAATGGGTACTCTCACAAAAACAAGCTCAACTACTACAACACCGACTACTACCACCACTACAACTGATACAACACCGACAACAACTACAAACGGACAGTGGAAGATGGTTTACAATGGTAATACACTCATGACAGGTACCGACAGTGATATTACGATGCTTAAGTCAGTGTTCAAAGAGGGCGAAGATTATACAATTAATGAGTCAACAAAAACAGTCACCCTTACAAATGCTGGCTACACAAAGTACACACAGCTAAAAGCAATGGGATACCTGAAATAAGACTCAAAAAGAAAAAGTTCTAAGAAATTAGGAATTTACAAACACCATTCATAAGATATAAAATTCTTTTGGATGGTGTTTTTTTATGTTAAATCACTACTGTCCAAGATAAGTTAGGTACTTTTTAAAGTCTGTAATTCGTGGTAGAGTTTTGTTACCACACAATTTTCTACCAGAAAAGGAATTACTGACATGAACAAGCATACGGGGACCAAAGGTTCCTGCAAAACTCGGACAGTTGCTATCCCTGATTGAGAGCCCTCAGTTTGAAAGATGCGTAAAAGCAACACACGCAGTTTTCGGAGATTTTTGCCGCGACAAAATCTTTTTTGTCACGAGATTAAAAGAAAATGCAGTAAAAACTCAAATACAGAACAAAGATATGAAATTGATTTTTTGATTGTAAAAGGCGGTCACCTTTGCCCGATAGAAGTTAAGTCATCTGGTTATAAAAATCATGATTCTTTTGACTATTACGTAGAGAAATATAATCCTAAAAAGCATGAGCGCTTTATTATATATACGAAAGATCTGGTACAGGATGATGATATTACCTTTTTACCGGTTTATATGACGATGTGCTTGTAAATAATGTTATGCAAGCGGGTATCTTTTCCGCTCTAGATTCTGGACTTGGCAAATCGGCTGAATGGCAGACGAGGTTCATAAAAGATTATTTGGAAATGTTGTAAAAATTTCCTTCCCTCTGTTATCTCCACCCATTTTAGCTGGATAGTTTTATGCATTGTATCTGTAGTGTAGGGGAGAAGCCTCTCTCCTAGCTCATCTTTTCCGCTCTCCCAGCTATGTTAAGCACCCTCTCCTAGCTTGCTGTTAAGATCTCTCTCCGAAAAGTGTGTCATTTTGGCTCAGTTAATCTGCTAGTTCAGTCATATTATCTATAATCTTGCCCATATTCTTGAGGCAATATGCTGGCACAATTCCTATTGGAGACTGGCAAGGGATGTCAGAATCCCCCTCGGGTTAATATTGGAGGTATATATGGAACTTAGGAAATTGACAATTGATTCACCGGATATTCAGGTTTTAGAGGAAATAAACGAAGAGGCTATCCCTGAATGCGAAAGGAATTCTTTTAGGGATTTTAATTTGAGATAGGTTGTGCAGGTATGGGATTTGACGTGGAATTATTTGGTGAATTCACAGAGCATTTGAGTACGATAGTTTCCGATCATATACCAAAACCATATAAAAAGATGTAGCGCGTTATATTTGAAGTATTAAGGACTATTTACGACTGTGCTGAGAAAGAAATGGAAAAGGATAACATTATGAATATAAGGCGATTTGTTGAATCTGATGCGGATACGGTTTCAGAATTGATAAGGGCAACTATACGGATATCAAATACAAAGGACTACCCGGTTGAACTTATGGATGCTTTGATAGAAACAGAACGTTTAATCCTGCGTCGCTGGAATGAAAGTGATGCAGAAGACTTATACAAATATGCCAGTGATCCCGATGTGGGGCCGATTGCCGGATGGCCTGCTCATCAGGGGATTGAAGAGAGCCGGGATGTGATAAAGAATGTACTGAACGGGAAAGAGGCGTATGCTATCTGTCTAAAAGAAGATGGAAAGGCTATTGGCACAATCGAATTGAAGCTAAATGGTCATACTGATATGACTGACAGAGATGATGAATGTGAAATGGGTTACTGGCTTGGGAAGCCATTCTGGGGTCAGGGCATAATGCCGGAAGCTGTGAAGGAAATGCTACGTCATGCTTTTGAGGACTTAGGTATGCAGAAGGTCTGGATCGGTTATTACGAAGGAAACACAAAGTCCAAGCGCGTCCAGGAAAAATGTGGATTTAAGTACCAGTGGCGATCAGAGAATGTTGATGTACCGCTGATGCACGAGAGGAGGATAAAATTACAGGTTAAGGTTACAATGCCAAAAAAGGACGGTTAAAAACCTTCTGAAGCTTATAAAGCGTTTCCAAAGTAGGATTTGTTTTATGAGGGTTCTCTAAACGCTGATACTGCTGATATGTCATACCAGCCTTTGCTGCAACTTCCTTTTGAGAATGATTTGCACGTGCTTTACGAAGTTCAATGGCAAACGCAACCTTTGGAGAAACTTCAATAGGGTATCCCTCTGAAAATTTTGGCTCTGCAATCGGAAAGCCTTTTTCTAGGTCTACAGCCAAAACTCCATTTAAAGCTTCCTCTGCCATTTTAAGAGCTTCTTCTTGAGAAAATCCACATGTCATAATATTTGTCATATCAGGAAACTGAGCTACATACATGCCATCAGCCTGTTTTTCGATTGTGCAATTATATATCATTCAGACTCCTCCTTTTGAGTTACTGGATTTATTCCGGCCTATTTTAGAATCCTTTTGCCAAAATCTCCCAAGTCTTTATTTCCGTGCAAAGGAACTGGAATCGGGCGGTTAATTCCTTGTTTTTCAAATATATGATGAGAACTTTCAATACGGACTTTCTTCCAGCCATTTTTCTTGAGGATTTTCATTATTTGCTTTGCTGTAAAGCCCATAATTTAATATACAACATATATATTGTGATTGTCAAATTTTTGGATACATTTTATAGAGCCGCAGGCAAAGAAGGACGATGATGATATTGATTTTATTTCCCACATGGCAAAACATTATGAATCTCGCCGCTGGGAAAATATATCTATAAGAACAATCCAGCGAGAACTGAGCCAGTACGAAGCTGCTCATGCACATCTTGAAGTTGTAAAAAGAGTTTCTGCCGAACTTGATAATCCTGAATACAGCTTTTGAACACCGTTTTTTATTCAAGATTAAGTTTGAGAATCCTTCGACAGAAGCAAAGACTTCAATCTGGATGAACAAGCTTTCCTGGCTCGATGAAAAAACTGCCAGTGAGTTTGCAAGAGGTTACGACTTCTCCGGCGGTCAGATAGACAATATCGTAAGAAAAATCGCTATGAACGAGGTAATCACAGGCGAACGTCCGACAGTCTCGGACATCCACGATATGTGCAAGTGCGAGAAGATTGATAACCCAAGTGGTTCCCGCATGGGATTTTGTTTGTAGGAGGTTCTGAAGTGATTTACATAACCGGCGATACCCATAACACGGAAGATATGTCGAATCTCTCATCAAAGAACATGAAGCACTGCTGTAAGGAACAAAATATCGATTTCCATGCGATTACAGCTGCAATTGTTCTTGGTGATTTTGGGCTTCCGTCAGTTCTAACCTAAATTATGGGTTACTGTATATAATCCGTCTTCTGTCCACCTATTTCTGTATATTATATAGAAATAGGTATTATGTAAGCGTCAATTTACCGCCCTACTAGGCTACAAAGACCGTTGAAATATCAGATTTTTTAATCGATTTGATATTCCAAGGAAGAAGTTCTGACCAGTTTGAATCGGTCCAGTTTGTTGTATCTGCAGCTAATTCAAAGATTGAAGAAAGATATTCTTCAGGATTGATACCATGTATTTTAGCACATTCTATGAGAGAAAACAATAGGCATGTTGACCTTGAGCCGTCTTCTGATGCGGAGAACAGGAAGTTTTTCCTTGACAAAACATACGGACGGATTGAGCGTTCTGAAACAGAATTATCCAGATATATCTCGGGACTATCAAGGTAATTCATCAGATGCGGCCATGCGGCAATCGCATAATTAAGAGCCTTCCCGAACTTAAATGAAGCCGGCACCGTAGGCTGAGTCTCAGTCATCCATTTATGGAATTATGGAACTCATCCATAATCGGCCTGATGATTTCCCTGCGTTTTGCAACAAACTCCGCGTCCGGCAAATTCTTCTCCCTCAGCAGGTTCTCCTCATGATACATCTGCTGGATGTATTTTATAGCCTTAGCGGAGCCCTTAGATTTCCCGTTGAGTAATGCGTCATAAAACTTCCTGCGTATATGTGCGGCTAACATCATCAACTTAAGGTCTAAAAGCTAGTTTTTTGGTTTGCAGAATATTTATTTGCGTCCCTGAACCTTCTTTTTTTAGAAATTGAATCTCTTTTGGGAAGCAAATATTTTTTCATCTCGTTTTCTAATGTTTTTATTAATCGATTTTTTCTCCG
>Ga0256407_10014068_pt1 | contig 10598 bp, 8 predicted proteins | sample RumenRJG_04DNA_FD_193489 | JGI IMG/M metagenome (GOLD analysis project Ga0256407, IMG submission 193489) | Bovine rumen microbial communities from Lethbridge, Alberta, Canada - RJG_04 | ecosystem: Host-associated > Mammals > Digestive system > Stomach > Rumen | place: Canada: Alberta | collected... | reverse complement strand
TCTGTCGCTGTTATGCTCATTTGGGAAGTCAGCATTGAAGGTTATGTCGGCGCGGTCATTGGCTTATTCATGATTAAGTCTGGAATCGACGTTTTAAGAAGCTCTTTATCGAGCATTATTGGTGAGCGTACAAGTAAGGAAGTAAGTGAAGCAATTAAACATTTAGTCTGTCAAAATCCTGAAGTAAAAGGCGCTTATGATTTAATCGTTAATAACTATGGCCCAGATAGAGGAATTGGTTCTATCCATATTGAGGTCAGCGATGAAATGACTGCAAAAGATATTCATCCTTTAACAAGAAAGATATCTGCGCAGGTCTATAAAGAATTTGGCATCATTATGACCGTGGGTATTTACGCCACCAACAACAGTGATCCAATCATCAATGACATTAGAAACGAGATTCAAAAAGAAGTCTTAGAGCATAAAAACATTAAACAAATTCATGGTTTCTACTGTGACCAAGAAAGCAAATCTATCTCATTTGATGTCATTGTAGATTTTAAAGATCCGGATGCACCACAGTTAATTAAGCAAATTCAAGAAAGCTTGAATAACAAATATCCTGGTTATCACTTCTACATTGTGGAAGATAAAGATTTCTCGGATTAAAATAAAAGCCCTAAAGGGCTTTTTTAATATCTTCTAGACTAATAGGTCCTTGTCTTATTAGCTTTATTTCTTCCCCGGTTAAATCAATGATTGTGGATGGTAATCCTCCAATAGATTGACCCGGAATAATAACTGCGACTTCATCATTGAAGATGGCTTTTACTTCTTGATCATTCATTGCGGGTTTTTGATCCGCTCTATTCGCGGAAGGAACGAGCAATGGCTTTTCTAAGTATTTAAGAAGTTCTAAAGCTTCTTTATTCTCAGGTATTCTCACCCCTATTACACCTGTGTTATGAGTAACATAACCGGGAACATTATCCTTACATTTAAGTAATAAAGTGATTGGACCTGGGATGAATTTCTTTAAAGCGTTTAATTCACTTTCTTTAATATAAGCATACTTATTGATATCTTTGATATCAGAAAGCATTAATGTATATGGTTTATCTTCTCTTCTTCTTTTAATTGTGTTTAAAAGATGATAAGCCTCTTCATCATCATAATAAACGCCTAAACCAAATACTGTTTCCGTAGGAAAAGCAATAACTTGGTGATTATTTAAAGCAGACTTTGCTTGTTCAAATAAGTTTTTCATAATTAGAAAGTGAATTCAGCGGGTTTATCAACATCCCCAAGCTCTTCACCAATAGCGATATAGGCATATAAAATTGCGTCTTTAGTTTTTTCAGAGTTACCTGTAAAGGCTAAGTTACTGACTTTGAAGTAGCCACCTGTCGCAGTCTCATCTCTACATAAACCATGGAATTCCACTTTTAAGGTATTTTTAGCAATATAAAGCACGGAATCAACCTTCTTACCTTCAAGACCACCACTGAATGAGAAGTACTTCAAATAAATAATGTCATTCCAAGAAATGAGATATTTAGAATTATCTTCTGTCATTTCTGAGCAGTAGACATAAATTGTTTGGTTAATATCAGTTGGAGAAGCAACTGCGCACTTACCAGAAACAAAATCTGGAGAAGTTGATGTTTCTAAACAAAAAGACCTTTTCTCCCAGTTACAAGCACTTAATAGGAGAGAGGATAATGTTAGTAATAATAAGGATTTTTTCAACTTTTTCATACACTATATTATTGTAAACAATATTGCGAATTTGTTAAATGTCATTTTTTAAGCGATAAAAAATTATTTTTATATATCTTTTTGTATGTGGTATATTTGTTTTTGTTGAAAGAAGGACATAATAATGAAGCATTTAATCATTTTTAATCCAAGCGCAGGTAAGGGAAAAGACGGCGCTGAGTTTGAAGAAGTAATTAAGAAGAACTTCGAAGGATTAGATTTTGAGATTTACAAAACAGAAGGACCACGTAAAGTTATTCCTTTCCTCAAATCCTATTTTAAAAAGAATAATAAAGATACAGTCAGAGTCTATGCTTGTGGCGGTGACGGTACAGTTCATGAAATCGCTAACGGTTTAGTGGGCGCTAAAAACGCTGAACTCGCTATCTTACCAATTGGCACAGGTAATGACTTTGTTAAATCATATGGTGTCACCAACGAAAACATTGAACAATATCGTTCATTCAAGCCATTAATTAATGGCAAAGCCATTGATATCGACTTAACCAAAATTGAAGGTGAAGGTTTAGAAGAACCTTGGTATTCCATTAACGTCATTAACTTTGGTTTCGACGCTATTGTCGGTGCAAGAGGTAACTACTATAAGGAACATGGTTTCCCAAAGAAAGTTAAAGAAGGCACAAACCCATACGATTACGCTTTAAAAAACGATGCGATGAAACACGGTCGTTTCAATGATATTGAAGTTTACGCTGATGGCGAAAAGCTCAATGAAAAACAATTATTATTAGCTACATTAGCCCAAGGTCAATGGGTTGGCGGTCAATTCAAGTGCGCTCCAAAGAGCGATAATACTGATGGTTTAATCGATGTCTGTGTTTTAAAGACTATGACATTCTTAGGTTTAGGTATGATTATTGGTACTTATACCAAAGGTAAACACTTAGATAAGCCAAGAAAGAAAATTGTTTATAGACAAGCCAAACAAATCAAAATGGTTGCTCCTAAAGAATTCGATGTCTGTGTTGATGGCGAAATGATTAAGGGTAACAACTTCACTGTTGAAGTTTGTCCAAAGGCTATTAAATTAGTCCCACCTGCTAGAGAAGAATAAAGCATGTTAGTTTCAATCATTTGCGTTGCGGTTGCAGCGATACTTTCTATTACTAGTGCATTTACTTTTTGGCCAGTGCACCAATGGTATGATTTTTATCGTCCAATCGTAATGTTCATCGCTGGTTATTTTGCTGGCCTTGCCCTAGCGTGGATCTTCTTTGATATCGCTGGTAGAATTATGTGTTCTAAAAAGAAGACATATACAAAACCATCAAAATTTGCGAGATTCTTGCTTAACTCAGGTATTAGTTATATTAATAACCACGCTCATATCAAATTAACAAAGATTGGTTTAGAAAAGATTCCTAATGATTGCTTCTTAATGATTGGTAATCACAAATCTAAATTCGACTCGATGCTTGTTTCACAAGTCTTGAGAAAACGTGATTTAGCCTTCGTTACTAAAGAAGACAATATGAAGATTCCATTAGCGAAACGCTTTATGCGCAGAAACTGCTATATGCCAGTCGATAGAAACGATAAGCTTCAATCACTCGAACAATTCAAAAAAGCCGCGGAATTAATCTCTTCTGGCGCTTCTAGTGTGGGTATCTATCCAGAAGGTAGCCGTCAAGAAGAGCATGTGATTCTTGGTGAATTCCATAACGGTGCGTTCGCTATTGCGATTAAGACCAAATGCCCTATCGTCATCTTAACCATGAAAGGCACTCCAACAATCCATAAGAGATTCCCAAGAGCCTCTCGCGTTGAAATGAAATGTGTTCAAGTCTTATATTATGAAGATTATTCTTCCATGAACGCTACTGAACTTTGTAATTATGTCCATGACATCATGTACAAAGAATTGAGCGATTAAAATAATAAACAAACGAAAAAAGATAGCCGATTGGCTATCTTTTTAATAATTCTAATTATTAACGCCTAGAGCTACTTGAAGATGCTCTCGCGGTTTTTGTGACTTTGCTATATAAGAAGATATCTTTTCTAAAGTCGATATGATATGAATCATCTCTAACATAAGGAGAGGCACCATATTGGAACTGCACGTTCTTATTCTTTCTGCTCATTCCAAAGAGAATGATAGAAGAGATAATCGCGCCCATGATCGCACCGGCGATTAAGCCTGGAATAAGGTATTCGATAATTGCACCGATACCTAAGCCGATTAAAGCGAAGATAGCGAAGAAGATGCTCCAGAACATCATCACTTTAGCTTTAGAGATTGGTAAGTCACCAGCGACTTTACCGGTTTGACCATTTACCGCAAAGCGGTATGGTTTCTCTTTCCACTTGGTATTTAAAATCCAAACAGGATATAAAGCATATTGCGCATTTGTGTCGCTTAATTGAATAGATGAATCGTTATACTCAACGTTGTCGTAGCCATGAATATCACTTCTAAAAGCTTGAATTGTACCTTCACGGAAACGTGTGGTTGCTCTATTGAATGTTTCATCTTTACTGACATCATATCTATCCGCAGCGTAGCCAGCGAGATAACCGGCGTTAAATTCCACTGCTTCAGAGAAATCATATGGTTCGATGGATTCCATTAATTGGTCTTCCATCTTTTTACTACCATCAACTGGGACGTGATCAAAGGCAATACCACCATCTCTCACAAGAGAATAGAATTTTGTTTCTTTATAATCGTAATTGGAATCAGACCAACGACGTGTTTTTTCACCTTTGAATCTCACTCTACCATCAACATTAGCGTCGAATAACCAAAATGGTACATATAAAGGTTTTACTTCAGTAACGACATTATCTTTAGAGAATGAACCTGGTAATAATGGTTTTTTCTTAAAGAAGGATTTTAAACTACTTAAAACGTTATCTTTATCATTCTTAAATGGAATAACAAGATTTGGTTTTAAATCGCCTGAAAGTTGTTTAGAAACAAGGATATTGTTATCACAATAAGGGCAGCGAGTAGAAGCGGATGTTTCATCGACAATGATTTCGCCACCACAAGATTCACAAGAGTAGATCTTCATACCCTTCATTTCTTTGTCGGTGTATTCTTGAACTCTTGATTCATCCCAAGCGGTATCTTCTTCTTTATCGCTTGCTAAATTTTCGGTGTAGGCTTTTAAATCGTCTAATGAAAAATGTGAATCACAAAATGGACAGACGATATCTTGAGTGTGGCTATCAAAGTGCAGAGTACCACCACAACAAGGGCATTCTAATTCTTTATTTGCCATACACTATTTAACTTCGTCTAAATCGTTAATTGGGTCACCACATTCTGGACAGAACTTAGGTGCTTTTTCACCTGGTTTTGGTTCCCAACCACATTTATTACATTTGATTTTCTTATCGCCTTCTGGTCTCTTAGTACCACATTCTGGACAGAACTTACCTGTGGCTTTTGTACCACATTGTGGGCAAATCCAACCATCAGCTTCAGGTTTCTTTGTGCCACATTCTGGGCAGAATTTACCTGTGGCTTGTGCGCCACATTGTGGGCATGTCCAAGCACCAGCGGCTTGTTGTTGTGCTTGCGCTTGCGCTTGTTGTTGCTTTTGTTGTTCGCCCATTTGGTAGAAACCTTGAGCGTTCATACCACCAGCATTAGCCGCCATATTTAAGCCATAGAAGCCCATAGCCGCACCATTAGCGTTACTAGCAGCATTCTTCATAGCTTCAGCTTGTGCTTCAACTAAAGTTGCACCTGCCATAGCAGCGTTTCTAGCGTAAACATTCTTTCTTTGTAATTCTTTGATGAGGTCTTCGTCTTCTTTTGGAAGAGTGACAGAACCTAAAGCAATGGAAATAACTTCAATACCACGTAAGGAGTTCCATTTTTCATCAAGAGCGACATTCATCGCGTTTTCCAAATCAGTTAAGTGAGTCATGATTTGGTTTGGTCTTAATTGTAATTCAGACAAGCGACCAAAAGCTGGTTGTAAAGCAGAAATGAATTCTGTCTTTAATTGACCGTCTAATTGACTTCTTGTATATGCTTGAGTAATGTTACCACAGACATTTTGATAGAAGAGGATTGGGTTTGTGATCTTGTAGGAGAAGACACCGTTACAACGGACGGAAACGTCAACGTCAAGACCAACATTGTTATCAACAATTCTAAATGGCACTGGGTTTGGTGTACCAAACTTATTGTCCACTAATTCTTTGGTGTTGAAGTAATAGACTCTTTGGTCACTACCTGTGTCACCGCCAAATGTGAAACGTCTACCAATGGTTTTGAAGAAACCAATGATTCTTTCACCAAATGAACCAGCAAAGATAGATGATTCAGTTTTGGAATCAAATTTGTATGCACCTGGTTCGGCAGCGAATTCCACAACCTTACCTTGGTCAACAATAATCATACATTGGCCATCGGCAACAACGATTACAGAACCATTGGAAATGATGTTTTCACTACCTTTGGTATTAGATGATCTTTTACCATTAACTCTCTTTTGTCCTTTTTCTACTAAGACATCGACTGGTAAAGCTTCGCAATAGAAATACTCTTTCCATTGGTCAGCAAGAGTGGAGCTAAGTGCTCCGGAGAAAGCTTTAATTAAGCCCATATTATATGCCTCCTAATTGTCCATTTTAGTGTAAAACGTATTTATATATTTTTCAATCTTTTTAGATTGATGCAAGAAAAAATACTTCATCAAATAAGTAAAGGCTTTTAATTTATATTAAATTAAGAATAAAATTAGATAGAGGATATACGTATGGCAAAGAAATCAACAACTAGTAAACTATTAAAACAAGGCAAAAAGATGGCTAAAAAGAATCCTAAGGGATTCCTCGTTGCTATTATCGTTTTTATTGTTCTAGCCGCAATTGCTGCAGCAGGATTTTTTGCTTTTCGTAATGCTCGTCCAAATGTGAGTTTTACTTTAATCGGTCCTAAAGAAACAAGCATCGCTTTGAATACAACCTACAAAGAAAGAGGCACAAAAGCGATGTATAATGGTAAAGATGTGGCAGAAAGAGTTGTCACTACTTACTATTTAGGAGACGCTAAAGTTAACGCAATTACTACTGAAGAAGAAGTCACATTTACCGTTAAATACAAACTTGATTTCCAAAAATACTCTGGTGAACTTGAAAGAAAAGTGAAAGTCACTGCTTTAGAAGCTATTGATATTAACTTCTTAGAATTAGGAAATAAATACACAGGTGATAGCACCTTCATTAAGGCGGGTAGCACTGATATCTTAATTGACGCTGGTAGCAGACAATCAAGTGCTTCCACCATTGCCTCATTTGTAGATACATATTGTGAAGATGGTATTCTTGAATACGTCATTGCAACTCATGCACATCAAGACCATATTGAAGGATTTACTAGCACAAATACTAATCCAGGCATCTTCGATAGATATAAGATTGATACCTTAATTGACTTTGCATTATCAAATAATGAAGGTAAAGCTTTACACACTAAATACTGTGAAAAAAGAGATGCTAAAGTGGCTTCTGGTGATATTGCTCATCATTACACCGCTGCTGATTGTATCGCAGGAACTAACGGTGCTAAAAAGACATACGAAATCGCTGCTGGTATCACGATGGAAATACTTGATCAAAAGTTCTATAGAGAAAAGTCTAGCGATGAAAATGATTACTCCGTTTGTGCGATGTTTACGCAAGGCGATAACCACTACTTATTCACTGGTGATTTAGAAGAAAAAGGCGAAGCTTCATTAGTGGAACTTAATAACCTACCACAAGTTGAATTATTCAAGGGTGGTCACCATGGTAGTTATACTGCGAATACTGATACATTATTAAACGTCATTAAACCTAAAACAGTTTGTATATGTTGCTGCGCTGGTAGCGATGAATATACCAAGAATCCTGATAATATGTTCCCTGCCCAATTAGCGGTTAACCGTATTGGTAAATGGACTGATAAAGTTTATGTCACCACTGTTGCCACAGATGATGAAAAAGGCTATAAATCAATGAACGGTAATATCAAATTCCGCTGTGATGATGGCATTAATTACGTAGTAACTGGTAGTAATAATTCCACTATCTTAAAAGATACTGAATGGTTTAAGAATAACCGAACTTGGCCTTCCAATTAAAAATAATAGCAAGTGTTAATGCTTGCTATTTTTTTCTAAAAGGGGTATACCTATCGGTATGAACAATAAGAAACGTCTTAATCCGTACTTACTAGTTATTCTTTCCTTTGTGCTTATTATTGCCTTAGGTTCTGTTCTTTTAATGTTTCCATTTTCTAGAACGGCAAATAACTTCGGTAATTATTTGGACTGCCTATTCTTAGCGACATCCGCTACTTGTGTGACTGGTTTAAATAGTTTTTCTAACGGTATTAATACGGAATTAACATTCGTTGGACAACTTATTTTAATGCTTCTCATTCAAATTGGTGGTCTAGGATTTATTACTTTCTTAACGTTCGTTATTACTTTATTTAGTGGCAAACTGCAATTCAAAGATCGTCTCTTCTTATCCGCGATGGTTAATAGTGATGATATGGTTGAAGTTGTCGGTTTCGTCAGAAAGATTATTCTTATTTCCTTTAGTTTTGAATTATTAGGTTTCCTATTAGGATTACCTGTTTTCTTACAGTTCTCTTCTGATATTCCACATGGTTTATGGAATTCTTTATTCACTTCTGTTTCTAGCTATAACAACGCTGGATTTGATTTATTTGGTAGCACTTCTCTTATTAGAGGTAACGGTGGCTTTATTGATTCCTTACCAGATTGGGCTTATTACTACTTATGCTCTTATATCATGTTCTTGATTGTCGCAGGTGGTATTTCTTTCTTAGTGGTTATGGATATCTTCGCTAAACGTAACTTCAAACGTTTAAGAGTGTTCACAAAGATTTCCTTAATGATGACGGGATTATTAATCGCTGTTGGTTTTATCGTTTTCTTAATCGGTCAACATTTCCAAAGCCCATTTGACGCTTTATTCCAAAGCGTGACTTGCCGAACAGCGGGCTTTGCTACTGTCGATCAAGATAAATTAAGTGTTTTAAACAAAGTATTTTCTTGTTTCTTAATGTTCTTCGGTGGTAACCCATTAGGTACCGCTGGTGGCGTTAAGACTACAACTTTATACATTATCGTTTTGGCAATGGTTTCTTACCTTACAGGTAGAAAGGTCGCATCTTTCCATAGAAGATATTCTAATGAAGCCATAGTTAAAGCTATGTCCTTAGTTATTTTAGGGGTTGTTGTGATTTTCATTTGTTTCGTTTCCATTTATTCCTTTGAAGGCAAAATGGATATGGACGCTATTGGGTTAGAAAGCACGAAAGCATCCGCTTTGATATATGAAGTATTCTCGGCCTTTGGTACTGTTGGTGTTTCCGCAGGGGTCACACCATATTTATCCGTAGGATCAAAAATCATCATTATTATTTTGATGTTTATTGGTCGACTTGGTCCAATTACCTTCATTCAATTAACCGGCACAAAAATGAGCTTTGATAATCAAGGCAAATATCGATACGTTGAAGAAGACTTCTTAATCGGTTAGTCTATTTATCTTCGTCTTCACTTCTACGTCTATTAGATCCTCTTAACGCTTCAATTAAAGCTTGCTTTTCTAATGGACGATATAAATAGAAGCCTTGTTGTGAGACTGTTTCATCAACTTGTTTAATGAGTAAGTATTGGTCAATATTTTCAACACCAACAACAGAGGCTTTCATGCCTAAGTTGCGGATTAAGTATAAGAGTTGCTTTAAGTTAGCGTAACGGTTGTTATCACTATCGATGTGTAAGACAACATTACGGGAAATCTTAACTTCGTTAAAGCCAATATCTTTTAAGATTTCAACGGAAATATGACGACCTGTGTATTGGTCACACACTAAGACGATGTTAAGTTCTTTAGTCATCTTAGCGATTTCTTTAAATTCATCGATGTGTGTTGCAGCGTCACTTTCTGGAATTTCAAAGGCTAAGAAGTTCTTTGGAAGCTTAAGTTCATCAATGAATTTCTTAGTGTCTTTTCTGAAGTTCTTATCGGTGAAGAAAGAATAGTCAGTATTAAGCGCCATACGTTTGAAGCCTAAAGATGAGAAGAATGAAGCGCCATATTCACGATATAAGGAAGCAATATAATCAAGTAAGGCATGGGAAATAATACCGATTTGATCATATTTCGCGGCAACGTTCACTAATTCGTCAGTTCTAAAGGCGGTATTACGATATTCATCGGTAATACGTAAGAGTAATTCAGCACCCCAGATTTGTTTATCAGAGGCATCAACCATTGGTTGAAGATTAACTTCAAATGTCTTATCAGTGAAGGCTTTTTGAATAACGGATAATAAGAATTGTTCTCTATTAGCGCTTCTTGTGTAGTTACTTTCATCGAAGTAAATGTAATCCTTATTAGTCGCGTATCTACCTCTCATCGCGAAGTTATCCGCTTGTTTGATTAAAGATGCAGCGTTTGGATAAACACGAGGATAAGAGACTGGTAAGAAAGTAATCTTAATCTTATAGTCAGCGTTACTATCGGCGCCTTGGGCAACACGATAGATCTTTTCACATTCATCCAAGATGTCTGTTTGACCAAATTCTGGATAAAGGAGGGCTAAGAATTGATTAGTGTAGTAATAGACATTTTCATAGCCGTTATGGAGTTTCTTTAAACGTCTTGTAAAGTCTCTCATTAAACTTAAGTAGCCTTCAGAGCCATGTTCTTCGATTAATTCATCAACATTATCGATTCTTAAAAGTAATAAGTAACCTTTACCAGCGACTTCGTAGCGGTCTTCTAAGTTCTCAACAAGAGAGTGGAAACTATTAATAACCATATCTTGGTTATATCTATGATGTGATTTATGGGTATATAAGTTCTTCACCGCCATAACTTGGTATGCACTA
>Ga0256407_10014067_pt1 | contig 10598 bp, 4 predicted proteins | sample RumenRJG_04DNA_FD_193489 | JGI IMG/M metagenome (GOLD analysis project Ga0256407, IMG submission 193489) | Bovine rumen microbial communities from Lethbridge, Alberta, Canada - RJG_04 | ecosystem: Host-associated > Mammals > Digestive system > Stomach > Rumen | place: Canada: Alberta | collected... | reverse complement strand
TGGGACGATGGCATTACCGTGCTGGCGGTCCTTGCCGAGCCACTGAGCCACCATCGAGAGCATCCAGGTGTGGAAGTCGTTTTCCCAGTACTTGTTATCAGTCTTTACCCGCCGGGCGAGTTCGCCTACATAGTCGTGTTTACCGTTCCATTTTGGCAGGTGGCGCATATAATCCTCCATGGGGTAATATTTGGGGATGAGATTCGAGTCGATATAGCGGTTCAGGTCCTTATCCCACGATTCCACCCCCGCCTTCAGCGCCTTAATAGCCATCGTGTTGCGGACGGCCTGATCCAAAGGCTGGAAACCATAGCCTACGGCATTCATGCGATATTCGGGTGTGCCAGTCATTACGTTGAGACGCAGGGTGTAGTGTTCCTTCATATAGGCCTCGGTTTTAAAGGCGAGTAGGGCAGAAGGACGGGTGTATTTTGTTGGAACGGTCTTGAGGGTCTCACGCAGGTAGGCTGTTTTAAAGGCCGTCTCTATCGTTTCATGGCTAAGACTATCGGAGAGTATGGGTATGAACGAAGCCACACGTGCGCACCATGCCTGGGGAAGGCCCATGATGCGGCAACCATCAGCTAACTGTTCAAGCACAATGACGGCAAAGTCCTCGTCGTCACGTAGGTTGTTGTATTTCTCGATAACAGCGTCCAGACAATCATGGAAGCGGCGCATACGACTGTCGCGCAGGCTAAGACCAGGTATCTCCTCTGGATAATTATAGTCGCTGATGCTCTCCTGTATAGGTCGGAATTCGGGTGTCGTTTCCGGTTCTGATGAAACGGTTACAGCTATTGCCGATGGATTATAGAATGGCTGCGGGTCGTAGCTCGCCTTGCAACTGGTTTCGAAGGTTGGTTCGTGTTCAGCTAAAGGCGTACCCAACTGCGACGAATAGATGTAATGCAGCTTGCGGAAGGCGTTGAGCAATGCTGTTTCCGTCGGATTGCCATCCGAAACCGTGTATGGACATACGATGTGGAGCGAATGGCCGTCGTGTCCCATAAAGCAGAGTTGGGTATAGGGCTGCAGGGTGGCCAGTCGTTTATACTCCTCAACGGTACTCAGATCGCGTAGGTTCTCTAGCGAGAGCAGTATCAGACTGTTGTAGCTTTTAGCTTTCAACTCACCATTCAGTTTCACCCATTCTGCCGCAAAACACACCTCCTTGTTAAAGTCCCGTGCATACTGCTGTCGGTAGGTGCCATCCCTCAACTGCGCAACAAACTCCTCGAGCTCCTCACGCGTGTACCTCTTTTCATTTCTTTCAGAGTTGATAATTGTTATTTTCATTGCTATTATTGATTAATATTTGACTACAAAGTTACTAAATTTTAAGGTCAAATGCAAGCATTTTACAAGAAATCTTGCATTTTTACCTAAAATAGTGATAGATAATTTAAATCTATCACTCATGTTATCTTATTGATTATAAGAAAATTAATTTAAATAGTGATACTTTCTCTAAATTTTGAGCAAAAATATAATTGGAGTAATTATATATGAGTATGGAAATAAGTGCCTGAGTATTAAATAATGTGTAAAATCCTAATAAAAAAGATGTAATCTCGTAGATAATTTGTATTTTTGCAGATGTTCCCACGCAGAAGCCTGGCTTAGACCAGGCGTAAGGGATGGGGGCAGACATCATGGACATAGGCGTTTTCTGACGCCTTGGTTTTGACGATTCAAGAATCTCGCAAATTCAAACTGTCAGTCAAGAACAAGGCAACGGGGACGCCCCTTGGGATGTTTATAGACAGCCCATATTGTGCATATAGGATGGCTTGTGAGTCATTGCTATAGCTACATGGGTATCACTATAACATTCTGCGTGGGGCTTTCTACGTTGCTCGCTTCGACTGACAGGGCAATGCGAGAGCCTTTGAATCGTGGAACGGGCAACAGGACTGGCTCCACGTTTTTTATGCTCCTTGATGTAGAACCAATTACTAACCTCGCAGCCTTCTGGGAGCCTGGCCGCACAAATGGAACTCTGATTTCCGATAGACAGCAGTCAGATGGAGCTGATTAACAACATTAACAAGACGCTGCGCGATGATTTGATGCAGCAAATAAAAGCTGGTAGCCGACTCTCGATAGCGGCCTCTTGCTTCTCCATCTATGCCTTTCAGGAACTGAAGGATGTACTCAAAGATATCAAGGAACTGCGTTTCATCTTCACCTCGCCGACCTTTACAACTGATAAAACGCCCAAACAGCAGCGTGAGTTTTATATCCCTCGTTTAGATCGTGAGCGTACACTCTATGGTTCAGAGTTCGAAGTAAAACTTCGCAACGAACTCACACAGAAAGCTATCGCCCGTGAATGTGCAGAGTGGATTCGGCAGAAGGTATGTTTCAAGTCGAATCGCACCAACGAACAGATGATGGGATTCATCAATCTTGATGATACGAGCTATTCACCTATTAATGGCTTTACAACAGTTGATTTGGGTTGTGAGAAAGGCAATAATGCCTACACGATGATTCAGAAGGCAGAAACTCCTTTCTCCAAAGCTTATATCGACCTTTTCAACCAATTGTGGAATGACGGCAGCCGCCTGCAGGTGGTGACTGAAGAGGTGATTGATAGCATCAGCAATGCCTACAAAGAGAACGCTCCAGAGTTCCTGTATTTTGTGGCTCTCTATAACATCTTCAATGAGTTCTTAGAGGACATCAGCGAGGACGAACTGCCTAAGGAGGCAACAGGTTTCAAAAACTCTGCCATCTGGAACAAACTCTACAACTTCCAGCGCGATGCCGCATTGGCTATCATCAATAAACTGGAGAAATATAATGGTTGTATTCTGGCTGATAGCGTAGGTCTTGGAAAGACATTCACAGCCCTGAGCGTTATCAAATACTTTGAGAGCCGCAATCGCACTGTATTGGTGCTTTGTCCCAAGAAGCTCTATGAGAACTGGAACACCTACCGCCAAAACTATGTCAACAATCCGCTGGCGAAAGATCGTTTGAATTATGATGTGCTCTATCATACAGACCTCAGTCGTGAAAGTGGATATAGCAATGACCTCGACTTAGAGCGAGTCAATTGGGGTAATTATGATTTGGTTGTGATTGACGAGAGCCATAACTTCCGCAATGGTGGAAAGGTAAGTACAGACGAGAACGGTGAAAATCCGCGTGAGAACCGCTATCTACGCCTGATGAACAAGGTGATACGTGCTGGAGTTAAGACCAAAGTGTTGATGCTTTCAGCTACCCCCGTCAACAATCGTTTCAACGACTTGAAGAACCAGTTGCAGTTGGCTTACGAAGGAAAAGCAGAATCATTCAATGAGCTGCTTTCTACAGATCGTGGTGTTGACGATATCTTCCGCCAGGCACAGACAGCCTATAACATCTGGGCAAATCTGCCTCCTGAAGAGCGTACCACAGAGCGCCTCTTGGGTATGCTCAGTTTCGATTTCTTTAAGCTCTTGGATGCTGTTACCATTGCACGTAGCCGTAAGCATATCCAGCAGTATTATGACACGACAGACATCGGCACTTTCCCTGAGCGTTTGAAGCCTATTTCTCGTCATCCTCATCTCACTGACCTTGATACAGCTATCAACTACAATGAGATATTCGAGCAACTTCAGTCGCTTCGATTAGCCATCTATGCGCCCTCGGCTTTTATTTTGGATAGTCAGCTCTATAAATATAAAGAGGAGGAAAGCACGACGGGGCATCGCCTAAGCATAGAGGAACGCGAGCAGGGTATTCAGCGCCTGATGAACATACAGTTGCTGAAGCGCCTGGAGTCGAGTGTCAACTCGTTCCGTCTAACTTTGGAGCGTATTCGCGATTACATGCAGGAAACACTCGATGCCATCAAGCGTTATCAAAGTGGCGACAGGCGCATTTCAGTTGATGACTACGAGGATGTGGATGGCGATGAGGATGAGCAGGACTTCATGATCGGTAAGAAGAAAAACCGTATTCTCCTCGAGGATATGGACTATATATCATGGCAGCGTGAAATCAAGGGCGATCTTGAAATCATTCGCCTACTGTTGACAATGTTGGAGAGTATAACGCCTGAACATGATTCCAAACTGCAACAGCTCGTTGCAGATTTGCAGCATAAGTTTGCCCATCCTATTAATGGCGATAATAAGAAGGTTATCATCTTTACTGCCTTCTCAGATACAGCCCTTTATCTTTACGATTGTTTGGCAGAAAAGATCAAGTCAAGATATGGTTTGAATGTGGCTTTGGTTACTGGTGACGTAGAGGCTCGAAGCACCATGAAGCTACGCGAAAAACTCGACTTCAATAAGGTGTTGACGCTCTTTTCGCCCATATCCAAAGAGCGTGCGGCCATCTATCCCCATTTGCAGGAGGATATCGACGTGCTGATAGCTACCGACTGTATCAGCGAGGGTCAGAACCTGCAGGATTGTGACTACCTGATTAATTACGATATCCATTGGAACCCTGTGCGCATCATCCAGCGATTTGGACGTATAGACCGTATTGGCTCACAGAACGCTCAGATACAGTTAGTGAACTACTGGCCTGACATGACGCTCGACGAGTATATCAATCTGAAAGGCAGAGTGGAGAGCCGCATGAAAGCCACTGTACTCACAGCTACAGGCGACGACAACTTATTGTCGCCTGAGGAGAAAGACGACCTGGAGTATCGCAAACAGCAGTTAGAGCGACTGAAAGAAGATGTGGTTGATTTGGAGGAAATGAATTCTGGAGTTAGCATCATGGACTTAGGCTTGAATGAGTTCCGTCTCGACCTGTTAGAATATATGCAGGCCAACCATGATGTTGAGCATACGCCTTTTGGGCTTCATGCAGTCGTTAGAGGTAATGCTCAAACACCAGCTGGCACCATTTTTGTGCTGAAGAATCGCACGGCTGGTGTCAACATCGACCATAAGAATCAGTTGCACCCCTTCTATATGGTATATATCCGTGATGATGGCGAGGTGCAGGTAGATCATTTGCATCCCAAGGAACTCTTAGACAAAATGCGTCTTATCTGCAAACAGGTTTCAAAGCCTGATGTAGAGCTCTGTCATGAGTTTAACAAAGAGACGCGTGACGGTTTGCGCATGGGCAAGTATTCCGATTTGTTAAGCAAGGCCATCAACTCTATCATCTCCGTTAAGGAACAATCCGATGTAGATAGTTTCTTGGAGGGCTTTGCTGGTGAATTGTTCGAGGAGCACTATGTAGGTCTCGACGATTTTGAGCTGATTTGTTTCTTAGTTATTAAATAGCCTATGTACGGATTGCCTGCCAATACCCTCATCAACCAGCCGCTCTACAAGAAGACTGTGTTTGAGAAGTTCAACCTGAAGACGGCTGAGCGCGAGCGTTTTGATGCCGACATCAGCAAAATGGCATTGGTGGCTCGTATCTCTCCAGCCACCGTTCCTGCTTTGGCAGAAGGTCAGGAGATAAAAGGCTTTTATGTACTACAAGTCACCTTGAAGCATCAAGATTATGATATAAAGAACATCCTATTGCTCCAAAAGCTGATACCTCAAAAGATAGTTTTTGCCTTACACTATTCACCTCCCCTCGGGGAGGATGGGAGGGGGTTGACTCAACTTTGCGTGTTCCATACCCGTTTGCAGCAGTCAGACTGGCGCAATACAGAATCAACGGAGATTCCTTTGACAGGCTTGTCGCTCGATGAAGTATGGGAGAATATCGTTGCTGTTATTGGTGGTTTGGATGCTCAGGCAGAAGACACCATCGAGGAACAGATTATCAATCGTGAACAGCGAGAAAAGTTGCTTCACCAGATAGAAGCCCTCGAAAAGCGCGCCCGCACAGAAAAGCAAACCCGCAAGAAATACGAGTTGCATCAACAGATAATGAAACTTAAAGAACAATTATAATATGGAAAAATTGAATATGCAGACCACGGATGTGGTAGATGAGAATATCAAGCGAATTGGGGAACTGTTCCCTAACTGCTTGACAGAAGTGAAGGACGAGAAAGGACGCCCTCAGGTGACAGTCGACTTTGACCAGCTCCGTCAGGAACTGTCGAAGAATATCGTGGAAGGTCCAGAAGAACGCTATCAGTTTACATGGCCCGATAAGCGCAATGCGATTCGTCTGGCTAATGCACCAACCACAGATACCCTTTGCCCTTGTCGTGAAGAGAGTGTTGACTTCGACAATACGCAGAACCTCTACATTGAGGGTGATAACCTGCAGGTGTTGAAACTCCTTCGTGAGAACTATCTGGGTAAGGTGAAGATGATTTACATCGACCCGCCTTACAACACAGGTAATGACTTTGTGTATAACGATAATTTTGATCAAGATAAGCAGGAGTATGTTCACAATAGTGGACAGTATGATGAAGATGGTCATCAGCTTGTCACAAATACTGAAAGCAATGGTCGCTTTCATACCGATTGGCTTAACATGATTTATCCAAGGCTCAAAGTGGCTAAGGATTTGTTGAGTGAGGATGGGGTGATATTCATTAGTATTGATGATAATGAGTTGCGTAATCTAAAACTTCTTTGTGATGAAATATTTGGAGAGCAAAACTTCCTCTCATGTTTTATATGGGAGAAAAGAACTTCGAGAGAAAACAGAAAAGTATTTTCTGTAAATCATGATTATATTCTTGCTTTTGCAAGAGATAGGACGTGCTTCGAAGAAAAAAGAGGTTCACTTCCATATACAGAAGAAATAAAAAAAAGGTATAGTAATCCAGATAATGATCCAAGAGGAGATTGGCAATCAGTTGCTCTCACAGTTCAAGGAGGACATGGAACAAAAACACAGTTTTATAAAATAACAACCCCCAGTGGGAGGGTCGTAGATACACCATCTGGTCTTTGTTGGAGATATACAGAGAAACGATTGAAAGAATTAATCGATGATGGAAGAATATATTTTGGCTCAGAAGGTAATAATGTTCCTCGATTAAAAGTCTTTTTAAGCGAAATGGGACAGGGAATAACCCCACATACTCTTTGGAAATCTGAGGAGGTTGGAACAAATGATTCTGCAAAAAAAGAATTACTTAGCTTGTTTGAAGGGAAATCAACCTTTGACACACCAAAGCCTGTGCCCCTCTTAAAGAGATTTTTAGAAATTGCAAGAAAAAACAAAGATTCTCTTGTCCTCGACTTCTTCTCAGGCTCCGCCACCACCGCCCATGCCGTTATGCAACTCAATGCAGAAGATGGTGGCAAGCGCAAGTTCATCATGGTGCAATTGCCTGAAGCCACAGACGAGAAGAGTGAAGCCTACAAAGCAGGCTATAAGAATATCTGCGAAATTGGTAAAGAGCGTATTCGTCGTGCAGGCAAGAAAATTAAGGAAGAAAGTCCGCTGACCACACAAGACCTTGATACAGGCTTCCGTGTGCTGAAACTCGACTCGTCGAACATGCAGGATGTATATTATACCCCAGCGGAGTTTAATGAAAGAGACTTGTTTGAGGACAACATCAAGCCAGACCGAACAGAAGAAGACCTGCTGTTCCAGACAATGATAGATTTGGGTATTGAACTATCTGCCAAAATCGAGCAGACGCAGATTGCTGGCAAGACGGTATGGAACGTGAGCGATGGCTACTTGATGGCTTGCTTCGATGAGGCTGTGAACGAAACCACCATCACGGAGATAGCCAAGCAGCAGCCTTACTACTTCGTGATGCGCGACAAGAGTCTTGCCAACGACAACGTAGCAGACAACTTCGAACAGATATTCAATCATTACAGCAAGGACACAATCCGCAGAATCCTCTAAACGTAGTAGGTGTATGAAATTTAAGTTTAAGATACAACAATACCAGACAGAGGCTGTGGAGCAGACGGTGAATGTGTTTGCCGGACAGCCATCGAAGACGAATGCACAGTATCGCCGCGACTTGGGTAAGACCAACGGACGCATTGTGTATGACGAGGAATATGTGGGTTGGCGCAATGCGGATGTGGAACTGACGGACAAGCAACTGCTCGACAACATCAGACAGATGCAGGCTGATGGCAACATCCCGCAGAGCAAGTTGCTGAGTAAGCCCGACGGCTTGGGTGCCTGTTCGCTCGATATCGAGATGGAGACGGGTACGGGTAAGACCTACGTCTATATCAAGACGATGTTTGAGATGAACAAACGTTATGGCTGGTCGAAGTTTATCGTGGTGGTGCCAAGCATTGCCATTCGTGAGGGCGTATATAAGAGCTTCACGATGCTGGAAGAGCACTTCATGGAGCAATACGGCAAGAAGGCTCGCTTCTTTATCTATAACAGCAGCAACTTGACACAGATAGATTCGTATAGTAGCGATGCCGCCATCAATGTGATGATTATCAACACCCAGGCATTTGCTCGCGACTTCAAAGAGGATGCAAAGAATAAGGTCAGCTTGATTATGTACACCAAGCGCGACGACTTCCAGAGCCGCAGACCTATTGATGTGATAGCTGCCAATCGTCCAATCATCATTATGGACGAGCCACAAAAGATGGAGGGTGCTGCTACACAGCGAGCTTTGAAGAATTTCAAGCCGCTGTTTGTGCTGAACTACTCAGCTACACACAAGACCTCGCACAACTGCATCTATGCGCTGGATGCCTACGATGCTTATTGTCAGCGACTGGTAAAGAAAATCCAGGTGAAAGGTATCACATTGCAGAATCTGATGGGGGCAGAGGCGTACATCTATTTCGATAGTATCGTGCTCTCTAAGAAAAAGGCACCAGAGGTAAAATTGGAGATTGAAGTACAAGGTGCCAGTCAGGCCCGCCGCCAGACCATGAAGTTCTCACAAGGCGACTCGCTCTACGATGCGTCGAAACTGCCAGCCTATAAGGAGTTTGTGATAACGGACATCAACCCCAGAACAAATACAGTCTATTTCCGCAATGGTGACCAGATAAGAGCTGGTGAAGTGATGGGGGATGTATCGGAGAAGACCATCCAACAAGTGCAGATTCGTGAGACGGTGAAGAGCCATTTTGAGAAAGAACGTCAACTTTTCCAACAAGGCATCAAGACGCTCTCGCTGTTCTTTATCGATGAGGTGGCCAACTACAAAAGCTATGACGAGAGTGGGGAAGTGGTAAAAGGTGACCTGTGGAAGATGTTCGAGTATGAGTATAATCGCTACTTGAACGAGAACCTGTCGCTGTTTGAAGACGACTATCAAAAATATCTGAAGCGTTTCAACGTAGAGCAGGTGCATAATGGTTACTTCTCGATAGATAAGAAAGGTCATGCTGTGAATAGTGATGTGAAGCGAGGAAATGACACGTCTGATGATATCTCTGCATACGACCTGATTCTGAAAGACAAGGAAAGGTTGTTGAGTTTCGATGAACCTACACGATTCATCTTCTCGCACTCAGCCTTGCGTGAGGGTTGGGATAATCCAAACGTTTTCCAGATTTGTACGCTTCGCCATGCGAATAGTGCTACAGCTAAGCGTCAAGAGGTGGGGCGAGGCTTGCGTATCTGTGTGGATCAGCAAGGAAACCGCATGGATGCAGAACGATTGGGCGATGCTGTTCACGACATCAATAAACTGACGGTGATTGCCAACGAGAGTTATTCGACGTTTGTAGATGACTTGCAGAAAGATACGCGTGAGGCCTTGCGTGAGCGTCCTACTGTGGCTACTGTTGACTACTTCGAGGGTAAGACCTTTATGCTGGGCACAGAGCGTTATACCATCAGCAATCAGGAGGCTGCCAGCATCGTGAGCTATCTGTTCGACAATGACTATACTGATTCTAAGGGAAACATCTTGCCTGAATATCATAAAGACATGGAGCAAGGTACATTGGCTCCACTCAGCAAGAAACTGCAGCCCATCAGCGAGCAGGTACACAGGCTGATACAAGGCATCTTCGACCCATCAGCTCTGGAGGGCATGATAGAGGATGGTAACGACAAGGCTGAGGTAGTGAACGAGAAACTGAATAATAATGCTGCAAAAGACGGGTTCAAACGACTGTGGGCTGAAATCAATCACCGTTATGTCTATACCGTTCACTATGACAGTGAGGAACTCATCAAGAAATCCATTGCTACCATTGACAAAGACCTGACTGTAACTCAGATGAAATATGTGGTAACGACAGGTGAACAGGGTGAGGACGATTTGGAGTTTACGGGTAATCAGACAACCAGCAGGCAAACGATGCGCGAGGTGTCAACATCAACTGTGCCTTATGATTTGGTTGGTGATATTGCTCGTGGTGCGACGTTAACCAGAAAAACTGTGGTCAGGATTCTGAAAGGTATTCTGCCAGCACGACTGTTGCTGTTTAAGAATAACCCAGAAGAGTTCATCCGCAATGTCATCAAACTCATCAAGGAGCAGAAGGCTACGATGATAGTGGAGCATATCACTTATAATCGTACAGAGCAAACTTACGATACGGATATATTCACACAGGAAAAGAGTCGGCAGACTATCGACAAGGCTTATCCTGCCAAGAAGCATATCTTGGACTATGTGTTTACTGACAGCAAGGGAGAGCGTGAATTTGCTGAGGATTTAGACAAAGCCGAGGAGGTTTGCGTCTATGCTCGCCTGCCTCGCACGTTCCAGATTCCAACACCAGTCGGTACCTATGCGC
>Ga0256407_10014066_pt1 | contig 10598 bp, 6 predicted proteins | sample RumenRJG_04DNA_FD_193489 | JGI IMG/M metagenome (GOLD analysis project Ga0256407, IMG submission 193489) | Bovine rumen microbial communities from Lethbridge, Alberta, Canada - RJG_04 | ecosystem: Host-associated > Mammals > Digestive system > Stomach > Rumen | place: Canada: Alberta | collected... | reverse complement strand
TGTTTTTGGTATAATTTCCTCATTATTGGTCTTTATTGAAGTTATTATTCTTAATTTTTGTGGATTGAGTACAAATACAAATAAAAAAATAAGTGAAAGAGCTAAAAAAGAAGATATAAGTAAATTACAATTATCATATCTAGAAAAATATTAATAAAATAATTTATTATATACCTAAAAAAATAAAAAAAATAAAAAAAAAATTGATTTATAAAATAAAAAAATGTTAACTCAAAATTTCTATTCAACAATAATCAAAACTCCTTTAAAACTAGTATTTGTTCGTCATGGTCAAACAACATGGAATATAATAAAACGTTATCAAGGATGGCAAGATGCACCATTAACAAAAAAAGGTCAAATTGAGGCTCATTTAGCAGGTAAAAAATTAAAAGATCACAATTTTAAATTTGATATTTGTTACTCATCAATGTTAAAAAGAACAATAAAAACTTGGCATATAATATCAGATGTTATAAATCAAAATTATATACCTCATATTTCAAATTGGAGACTTAATGAAAAACATTATGGTGATTTAGAAGGATTAAGTAAAGAAGAAAGAGAAAAAAAATATGATAAGAAAAAAATTCAAATATGGAGATTTTCTTTTAATGAAGCACCACCAAAATTAAAATTAAATGATTTTAGAAGACCAATTTTTAATGAAAAATATAAAAATATTAATCCTCATATTTTACCTTTAAGTGAATCTTTAAAAGATACTTTAAATAGAGCTTTACCTTATTTTAATGATGTTATTTTAAAAAATGTTTTATTAGGAAAAAATGTTATTGTTTGTCTTCATGGTGATATTTTGAGAAGTTTAAGAAAACATTTAGATAATATTTCTGATAGTGATATTGCTAAATTTAGAATTCCAAATGCTATTCCTTTAGTTTATGAATTTGATAAGAATTTAAATGTTATTAGACATTATTATTTAGCTAGTAATGAAGAAGTTATGAGAAAAGTTCATGAGACTGAAGAAGGATTAAATACTTTAATGTAATTTTTCTTATTTTTTTTTTTTTTTGGTTTTTTTGTCAAGTGTGTTTTATTTCAATTTTAATTTTATTTTTATTTTTTTATTTAATAATAAAACAATTTATTTTTTTAATACTAAATTATTTTTTTTTATTTTAAAAATAAAATATCATTTTTTGGGGTATATTTAATATAAAAAATTTGTGGAGTATTTTTTTTATAAATTATCATTCCATTTAAAAGGAAAATGTCTTTTATATCATATATATTATTATCTTTAAATATCATTATTGGCTTAAAATCAGTAGAAGAATAAATAATTATATTTGAATAATTATTCAAAATTAAATTTCCATTACTTAAAATTCCAATACAATGATCATTTAAAATTGATTCAATTTGCCATGTTAATAAATTAAAAATAATTTTATCATAAATAATCCTTTTTGAAGAAATAATAAAGAAATTTGAATATTTATTATTAAACATTTGTTTTTTAACATATTTTTTTAAATAAGTATTATATAAAACAATCATTGAAGAATCATAATAACTTTTACTCAGCAAAATTAAAATATTAATTTGATTTATAAATTTAATTTTATCAATATTATTATAATTAGAAAAATCATTATTCCAAATATTAAAATTTGATTTTAATATAGGATTATCATTTTCATTAATTTCATATATTTGAACATCAAAATTCTCTCTAAACAAAAATAGGTTATCATAATTAGTTTCAATTTGAGAGAGAAATAAAGATTTAAAATGAAAAAAAGTATGTTCATATTTACTATTATTAATTTTTAAAAAATAATTATATAATAACTTACCATAAAAATTATTAAAAACAATAATATTTCCATTTTTTATTTGATAAATTTTAACAATATTTTCTTGATGAGGAAAGACATAAATAATCTCAGAAAAGCTTTTTTTTCCTTTAATAATCTTTATATAATTTAAATTATAAACAATAATATTTCCATCATTAGAAGGAAAAATTCTATAATTTGAATCAAGATTATGTTTATTTGGATATTTATGAATAAAATTTTCATTATTTTCAATAAACATATTTTTTAATTTTGAAATATAATCATTAATCATATTCATTGTATCTTTCTTTTTGACTAAATATGGATTTGAAGAAATATTGAAATTTGTTAAATTAATTAAATTCATTTGTTTTTCATAATAATAATTTTCAAAAAAATTTTTATTAGAATCTATAATTGTTTCATATATTCCAAGAATTGAAAAATGATTTTCTTTAAATTCTTCAAATGATTGTTTTAAACGTTTAAGTAATGATTCTAATTGAAAACAAAATGAATTATAATATTTTTCTCTTGTGAAAAATAAATTTAAAAAATGTTGTTTTTTCTGTTTATATAAATTATTAATATTATCATAATGTCTAGATGTAATTTTCAAATCTTCATATTTTAAAACATTATGATACTTATGTAATTCAAAACATTTTATACAAATATTTTCTTTACAAATAACACAATAACCATTTGGTTTTAATCTAGGATGTTCTTTACATTTATTACAAATTTCATCTAATTTAATTGCTGAATGTAAATGTAAATTTTCTTTATCTTTTATAATATTTTTTTTATGATTTTTATAACATGAATCACAAAAAACTAAATTACATTTAATACATTTTATAAATTTTGAATAATGATAATTTATTGAACATTTTGAACATTTTGTATTATTAAAAGGAGCTTTTATTAAATTAATAAATTCAATTGGTGTTAAAATTTTATTCCCACAATTACAATTCCATTTAATTGAATATTCTGTTGAATTTAATTTTAATGATAATAATGGAGTATAAAAACAATTGTTACATATTATTTTATTTGATTTATTTGAATATGAATCTATTAATTTTTGATATTTTTTTATTTTGTTTTCTTTATCTAAATGATATTCTTTTTCTGATGATGAATTTAAATTTACTAATTCATCATAACTATCATCACCGGAAGAATTATTATCTTCAAATGAATCACTTCTAAGATTTAACATTTTTTATTTTATATGTAGAATAATGAAATAGTTAAATAATTAATTTTTAACTCTTTTTTTATATTAAAAATAAAATTTTATTAAATTTATTTCTTAAATTCAAGAATTTTTTAATATTTAAAAATTTAGAGAAAATTTTGAAAATGACAATAAAATATTTTTACTTATATATTAATTTATTTTTCTCTTTATACAAAATTATATCCCTCATTAGCATTTAAAAAATTAATATTAACATTATTTTAAAAAAATTTTCTTTTTTATTCTCCAATAGTATCATTATCATATTCACAAAATTTTAAAATAATTATTTCATAAAAAACTAATGATGCAAAAATAAATAAAAATTAAATTATTGGAATTATTATCATTCCTAATTGATATTCTATTGTTTTATCATTATTATTAATTATTTTGATTCATAAATTTTAATAATCATATTTTTATTATAATTTAAACTAAAAATATACAAAAGGAAATAGGAAAGGAAATAAATTTTTTATAATAATTAATTTACAAACATCTAAGAGAATTAAATTTAATATATATAATCTTGTAAATAAAATAACAATGATTATATTAGTATTATTATAAAATTCAAAGGAGTTAATGCTAATTTAATAAATATCTTTCAACACACCCTCTTAAATAAATAAATTCCATATTATTAAGATTAATAATCCCTTTATTCCAATTATATAATATAAATTAATAAATAATATATTCATTAAATATTTATTAATATAACAAAATATTCCATTTAACGAATAAAACATTTTTGATAATAATTTTTTTAATAATATTATCATTATTATATTTTTGTTACAATTTAAAGAAGAAATAATATCAATAATTCCTATAAATAAAATTTAAATAAAAGAAAAATAATAATGTTAATATAAAAAAAATAATTATATATGGGGTTGAATAATCCTGAAGCAATTAAAATTAAAAAAGAAAAATAATATTTTCAGTATATAAAAAAGACTGAATTAGAAAATCTTTAATAATAATGATAATATTAAAAATAAATAAGTATAAAAATTACATTTAAATATTTTTAAATGTAAAGACAATCCCCAATTCTTTATTTTTGTTTATTTTTGTTCTTTTATTATTTTTTAAGAATATTTATAAATAAATTCAGAATGAAAGATTCATCATCTTCATTTATATTTTTATCTTTTAATAAAATTTCTAAACATCTTTTCTTTAATGTTTTTTCCTCATTTCTTATAAAAAAAAGAATAAAACTAAATATATATAGAAGACTTATAATAAAATAATATTTTATTTTATAAAAAATTTATATATAAAATAACATAAAATATAAATTAAAAAAACAATATTATAATTATATAAAAAAATATAATAGATTAATAATTTATACAAGGACATCTTTCCTCAATATCATTTCCATATTCAACTTTATAATTATTACATTTTCTCTCTTTCCCATTAATTTCCTCAAAAATACTTTGTCCTTTAAAACTATATTCTTTCTTATCATTTTGTAAAATAAACATTAAAGTATTATAAATATCATAAGGCGTAATTAAAATTTGTTGATTATAATTTAAATTTTTAAAATTTGAATTATAATCATCAGAAATAATAAGAAAAAAAGTTCCTAAATCTCTTTCATATCTAAAATCTTGTCCAGCTAAAAAATTAAATTCTCTACTTTGCATATTTCCACCATGATCACTAACAATAAAAATTGAAGTACTATTATTAAAATTATTAATTAAATATAAAATAAAATCACTTAATGAATCATCTAAATATTTTATTAATTCAAGAGAAGTTTCATGAGAGTCTATAAAACCTAATCTTAAAAATTTTCTTTGTTCTTTATATGCTTCTAAAAATTTTTTTCCATATTCAAAAACATATTCAAATGTATCTTTATTATATAAACATCTTCTATATTTTGAATATAATCCTAATTCAAATTGTTTATTATTATTTGGAGGATTGTAATTAGGATCACAAAATAAAGCAAAATTTTCATGATCAAATCCAACAAATTTATAATTTGTATTTTTATTTAATAAAAATAATTCTCTATGACATTGATTTGAAGTACCACATGTTATATAACCTTTTTTTTTAAATTCATTTACTATTGAATATTTATCTGCATTTCCTTTTGAATTACCATAAAACATTGGTATACAATTATTTTCTGTTATTCCTAGGAAATTTATATATTTTAAAAATTGAAATGAACTCATTTTTTCTTTTTTATCTTTATTATTATATAAGTAATCTTCTAATAATTTTGAACTTTTTGGTAATTTTCTTAAAAAATGTCTTCTACTTAAACCATCTAAATATATTATAATAACATTTTTATATATAACATTAGGATATTTTTCATATAATAAACTTCTTTCTTTTATTAAATCTTCTTTAGGTGTAATATTAATAATAATATTTCCAATATCATTCTTATTAAAATTAACAACAATTTCAGGATTTTTAATAATATCTGCATTAGATAATCTTGCCAAAACTCTATAATGAAATACACCTACTACACTTTCATTTAAAGTAAAATTTGTTGTATCTGGATATGAAATATTTGAATATGTTAATGGAATAGAATTTCTTCTATATTCAATTAATACTTTTTTATCATTTGATCTTCCATCACAAGAATTAAAATTTGTATAATCTTTTGATAATAATTCAATATAACATTTTTTTGGTGTTTTTATATAACATGAATCTCTTATTTGATTTGATTCTATTCTTATTTTATTTAAACCTAAAGACCAATTATAACAATATTTTTCTCCATCTTTTGGTTTTATATTTATTCTATTTTCATATTCTGAATATAATTCATCATAAGGTTGATAATATTGACTTTTAAATAAATCATTATAGTTTATATTATTATATGGTTTTATAAATGGTAATATGGAATCTATATTTGTGTAATTGTTTGTTGTATTTGATGTATTTGAATTAATATTGAAATATGGAAATAAATTAAATTTATTTTCGTCTATTTCGAAATAAAATGGAATTAAAATTAATATAAAAACAAAGAAGCATGTTATTTTTAATATTTTTTTTTCTTTTAGGTTTTTTTTATAAAATGTTAATGATTCCAAAAATATTGAAATATAAATTGATTTTTTTAAGAAATAAATTGTTGGATAAAATGATTGTATAAAAATTAATTGTCTATAAATTAAATCAATTATCCATATTATTAATAATTCTAATATTAAAAATAAATAATTAATATATTTATTCCTGATAAGGTAAAAAATAAAAGATGTGATTAAAGAAGATAAGAATAGATAAAAACTTGAATTAAATTTGTTAGTGTTATTCCTAAGATTTGCTTTTCTATTATTTTCTAAAGAATATAAAAATAAGATTATTGAAAAAAAAATTAAAATTATTGATATTATTATTAAATTACGTTTTATCCATTTTTGAATTTTATTTTCCTTTTCCTTTTTAATAATTCTAATTTTAATATTTACAGGATTAAATTTTAATTTCATTTTATCTTATTAAATTTTTCAAATATAAAAAAAATTTAAAAAATAAAAATATTATCCTGAAAAATAATTAATTAAAAGTAAATTAAATAATATAAATCAAACTCAAAAAAAACTAAAAAACCCAAAAATAAAATAAAAAAACCTACTCAAACATTAAAGAATTATTTCTTCTCCCAAAACTTTTCCTATTATAATCATCTATAACTCTAATTTCCTCTTGATAAAAATCTTCTTCACTAAAATTTCTTAAATGATTAAAATTTTCTTCAGGAATATCATCACTAATATTTTTATTAAGAGTTTCCTCTAAAAAAAAGCAAAAAAACGAATAAAAAAATCCAAAAAAAATGAAAAAAAAAGTAAAAAAATTATAAAAAACACTTTTAAAAATAGGAACAAAAGAAGGAGAAATCATACCAAAAAAATATAACATTCCACAAACAGTACTTCTAATTTTAGTAGGAATAATTTCTGGAGTATAAATATATAAACAATTTAAAGTTGAAGAAAAACCCATCATTGAAATTAATAAAAATATACTTTTTAAATTATAAATTGCAAATTGATTTCCTATAAAACCAATTGAACCAATTAAACCACCATATTTTAATATGGGAACTCTTCCTATTTTTTGAGATATAAATCCTGATGATAATTCACTTATTGATTCTCCTAAAAATGATAAGAGACTATTTATAAAAAAATTTCCTTTCATTGAACTTAGACTTAATATTATTCCATAGAAACAAAATGATGATGAAAAAAATGTTATTGATAATATGAAAATTACTTTTCTTTGTGATGGGAATTTTTGAAGGATTTCTATTATTGAATATGATATATTTTTATCATTTGGATTTTTTATATTTTTATTTTGGGAATTTTCTTTTATTTTAAAATTTTTTAATTCTATTTTTTCATATGTTAACCATTCATTTTCTTTATTATTAAAAGATGAAATTTTTCTAAGTGAATTAAGAGTTTCTTCAATTTTTCCTTGTGATAATAACCATTTAGGTGATTCAACTAAATAAAATAAAATAATATAAGTTGATAAAGTATGTAAAATTGAAGTTATTAAAAATAATATTCTCCAATTATTAATTGTCATAAAAAAAAAAGCTTCTAAAAAACCCATAGTAGGATAAATTGCATCAACAATACTCATAATAATACCTGAAATATCCTTTGAAATATATTCTGATACAATAACACTAAAATTACCATAAATTGATGAAATAAAACCTGATATTATACAAAATAAACTTAATAAAAAAGGATTAAAAGAAAATAAAATTAAATAATGAATTATACATGATATTGTTAAAGTAATTTGAAATATTATTTTTCTTCCATATTTATCTGGTAAAGGTGTTATTATTAAACAACCAAATATTCCTCCTATAAAAAAACCAGAACCTATTATTGGAATATAAATTGAATTATTACAATATAAATCAAATGAATATGCCCAATTAATTAAACTATTTGATGGATCTTTTATATATTCAAATGTTGGATTATTACAAAATTTTTCTTCGTTAAAACCACATTTTGTATAATTTTCATTTGGATTTGAACGACATAAAAATGAAGGTAATTTTGTTAAGTAACTATAAGATAATGATATTATTGCAACGAGAAATGAACAATTTATTAAAGAAAAAATTAAATATTTTTGAAATTTACCTATTCCTATAAATGAATATGATTTATCAATTATCATTTATTTTTTATTTATAAATCAGTTCTGATTTTTAAATATAATTTAATTAATAAATATTATTTTTTTAAATATGATTATTTTTTATTTATTTGATTTATGTTTTTGTGCTTTAAAATTAAAATTTCAAAGAGAATTTAATTATGATGATAATTTTACTATAGATGATTTTTTTATAAATAAAATATATACAAATATTACAATTGGAACTCCTTTTCAACAAATTAAATCTTATATTAATTTTAAGGAATTTTTTACTTTTTTATCAGGAAATCAAACTGATATTAAATTCAATTATAATAAATCAAATTCATTTATTTCAAATTATAAATTAGAATATTTTTCAATAAAATATTTTTCATATGGTTATAATTCATATGATAATTTTATTTTTAATGATGAGAATAATGAAATAAAATTTATTAATAATTTTTCATTTATTTTAGCAATGCAAGGAACTTTAAATGAAAATATATCATTACCAGGGTTAATTGGATTAAAAATATATGATAATACTTTAAAATATAAATATAATAATTTTATAAATCAATTAAAAGAAAAAAATATAATATTTTCTTATGCTTTTTCAATTAATTATAATAAAGATAGTGATTCTGAAGGTAATATTATTATTGGTGAATATGAAGATAATAATAAATTTCTTTTAGATTTTGAATTTTCAAGAAGTGAATATAATAATTATGAATATAGATTAATTTTAGAAAATATTACATATAGTAATTATACAATTGAAAAAGATTTAATTACTGAATTCGATTTAAATATTAATAATATTATTGGTTCAATTCAATTAAGAGATATATTAAAACAAAATTTTTTTGATGAATTAATTGAGAAAAAATTATGTAATGAATCTTTATATATGTCTTTTAGAATGCTTTATTTTAAATGTAATGATACTATTGATATTACAAAATTTAAAACTATTTATTTAAAATTTAGTGGATTGGGAAAAATATTTGAATTAAATTATAATGATTTATTTAAAAAACATGGTAATATATATTATTTTTTAATGACTTTTGATACTAAAATTCCATATAAGATTGGTTTAGGTGTTCCTTTTTTAAAAAAATATCAATTTATTTTTGATCAAGATAAAAAAATAATTGGATATTACAAAAATATTAAAAAAGAGAATAAATTTCATATATCATATATTTTAATATTTATTTTATTTATTATTTTAGTATTATTATGTTTATTATATTATAAAATTTTTATCAAAAGAAATAGAAAAACAAGATATAATGAATTAAAAGAAGATTATGATTATACACCTAAATTAATATTAAAAAATATATAATATAAATTAATAATAATTACTTTATAAAATATTTTTCAATAATATAAAATATTTAATTTATTATTTTTGGAATGTCATTATTTTATTTTGGACTTTGTTCAACAAAATTATTAGATATAATAATTACTTTTATTCTATTAGCAATTAGAAATCAAACACAAGAAAAATCAAAAGATATAATGTATAATATATACTTCAATTATTTTCTTGTATGTATTGGACAAATTTGTTCAATTTTTTTATTTATTATTCAAAAAAATCTTAGTAAATCTGTGTTAAGAAAAGAAGAGAAAAAAAAAACAAAGAAAGAAAAAATAAAAATATCAAGATTTGAAAATGAAAAATTATTAATTCAAAATAATTCTAATGAAATTAAATTTTTCCCATCACAAAATAGAAAAAAATATTGTTTTTTAATTTTTTTATCTTCTATTTTTGGTGTATTAACTTCACTTTTCTTATATTCAATAGGAGTTTCAATTGGAGAAATTCCTATTTTTTTTATATTAACTACATTAATATTATCAAATATAGTTTTTGGTGATATTTATTTTAGACATCATTATTGTTGTTTAATAGTGATTTTTATAAGTTGCTTAGTACATATTTTAAATGATATTAATCATGATACACTTGATGCTGAATTATATCATTTTATTGTACTTTTTTTTGTTTCTATAATATATGGATATCAAGTTATTATTCAAAAATATTTAATGGAAATTCAATTTATTTCTCCTTTTGCTTTATTAACTACTCAAGGTATAATTTCTATTATTTTATTAATTATATTGTGTTTTATATTATCTTTTTTCAATTGTAATGAAATATTAAATAATAAAAAATTTTGTTATATAAAAAATAAACCAATATTTAATCTTAAGGAAATGATAAATTATATAAAGAATATTGAGAATTATTGGATTGTAATTTATTTTATTATACCTATGTTTTATTATATAATGAAAACAATTGTTATTTTTTT
>Ga0256407_10014065_pt1 | contig 10598 bp, 13 predicted proteins | sample RumenRJG_04DNA_FD_193489 | JGI IMG/M metagenome (GOLD analysis project Ga0256407, IMG submission 193489) | Bovine rumen microbial communities from Lethbridge, Alberta, Canada - RJG_04 | ecosystem: Host-associated > Mammals > Digestive system > Stomach > Rumen | place: Canada: Alberta... | reverse complement strand
GCGTTGGGCGAGGCGTTGGGTTCCAGTTCGTCGTGTCCCGTCAACGTGAATCCGAATGCTATGGGGTCGGGGGCGCTGGTAAAGTGCGGGTTGTCGATGAAGTTGAGCCGTCCGTGGCCTGTATGATAGAAGGGAATACTGCGTCTCCATTGTTCTGCTTTGTCAAATCCAAGTATTTGCTCGGTAAACGAATCGAGGTTGAGAAACGTGGCATCCTTGGTAAGCAACATCACGGGGATGTGCATCTGGTAGGTTGCATCGTGGGCGATGGTCAGCGACAGGTTGCGCGTATTCGGAAGGCATGGGTCGCTGGTGAAGGTGAAGAACAGTCCGCCGTCGCGGATGATTTCGTCCTTGTGTTCGATGATTTCGGTCATCGCCAGGTGATAGGCATGGTCGTTACTCACCACACCCTTCTTCAGCACGGGGTGATCTTGCCCGAGGTATTTGCCAGACGGGCCTTTCCGCAAATAGCAGTACTCACACTGGTTTGAGCATCCGACATACGGGTTCACAGCCCATCTGCCATACTCCTCGGCATTCTTCTTTGGTCTTGATAAGATTTTCATACGCTTTATTTTATTTGTTCATACTCTTAATCTTCCTGCACAGAGCTTCGCAGAGCACGCGGCTCATGTTCACCTCCACCGCATTGCCGATGTATTTCTTCTGCTCGGCCTGCGTGCCGATAAGCACGTAGTCGGTGGGGAAGCCCATGATGCGCTTCAGCTCGCCGATGTTGAGCATACGCATACAGATGTCAACGATACCGTATGCGGCCATGAACTCCTTCACCTTGCGCGTCCAAGGGCTGTCGCTCTCGTAGATGGCGATGCCCATCACGCCCTCCTTGGTGGTAATCAGGTAGGGCGGCATCTTGTCCATCCGCGCTATCAGCGTGAAGCAGGGGTTGTCGATGCTGCCGCCGTCGCTCTTGAACGAATAGGGGTTCATCAGGTATTGCGCCGACACAATCTTCTGCTTGGGCGTAGTGAGCACGGCGGGGCTTGGCTGTTCGATGCTGGAAAGCTGACCGCCGCCGCTGTACTCGTTGGCTATGAACTTCGTACTCACCAACGAAATCCGGTCCTTGGTGGTAACGGTAGGCGCCGGACTGTCAATCGACGAGTTGAACCCGTTACCGTAGTATGCCGTCACGAAGGCATGGTGGTCGATGGTGGTCACGGTGCCGGCGGGCTGCTCGATGTCGATGTTCTTGCTGTCGGGGTCGCCGCTGAACTGCTTTGAGAGGAACTGGCACTTCACCTTGGCAAAGCGATTCTCTGTAGTCACCACGCCGCACGGCTCGTCTATGGATTTCACCGTGTCTTGCGGTCGCACGGTGTTATAGCGCAGCATAAACTCCTCGTGCCGCTTCTTGCCTCCCGCCACGAACTTCACCAGTCCGGCATAGATGCGCTCCAGCGTTTTTTCGCACAGCGGCTTGCGGCGCACAAAGATACTCTCGCCGTCGTCTTCGAGGTCGAGCACGTCGCGCACGGCCCGCCACTGCTTGTACTGGTGGAACATGCCGCCCTCGTCGCCATTCTTGGCGAAGGTTTGTTCGGGGAATGCTATCGGCAGCCCCTTGCGGGCGAACAGCCCGAAGAACCGCTTGCGCGAGGTATAGGCCCCGAAGTCGGCAGCGTTCAGCACGTGCCAGTCGAAGTCGTAGCCGTAGCCCTGCACCTGTCTCACCCATCGCAGGTAGTCGCTGCCCTGGTCCTTGCTCACAGGTTTTCCGTTCTCGTCCAAAGCACCCCAACACATGAACTCTTCGACGTTCTCGATCTGAATATAGTCAGTACGCAGCGCCTCGATGTAGCGGAACAGGTGGTCGGCCAGCGTCCGGCTGTCGGCATCGCGCGGCTGTCCGCCCTTCGCCTTACTGAAGTTGGTGCATTCAAGCGAAGCCCACAGCACCACCTTTGCCTTGGGGTACTGCCGACGCTTCTTCTCCAGATGCTTCACCATCGGCGACAGCTCCAGCGTGCGGATGTCCTCGGTGAAGTGGAGCGTGTGTGGGTGGTTGGCCTTGTGCGACTTGATGGCATTCGCGTCGTGGTTGACGCACGCCACCACCTCGGCACACTTCCTGCCGTCCAGCCTCGCATACTCCACGCCGCTCGATGTGCCGCCCGCCCCGCAGAACAGGTCGATGTATAATGCAGTTATTTGTTTCATGCTTCTTTCGTTATTGACCTTCTTATATATTTCCTGATTCCGTCTGCGACACCTGCGCTATACGAGATGATGGATTTCTCAATAAAGGCTTCCCGCTCCTTCATGTCTTTGAAAGGGAATGCAGGTAGCATTTTCTTCATATCCTCACGCCTTTTATCTGAAAGGTATTCCGTGATTTCTTCTATCACTTTAGGGGTGCAACCTCCTATAAGAAGATTTTCTTTCTCCATGCGTTCATGTTTTTATATCACTTTTACTGAGTCCAGCTTGTCATCCCTTATCTGTGGCATCAGCAGGATTTCCACGTCCATATTCTCCGGCTTGAAAAGCATGGGCTGTGCGTCGGTATTGACCAGTCGGATGGTGTCGATGCCGAGCCACGACATAGCGGCCAGCAGCGTCTTCACGTAATGATAGCTGAAAGGCTTGCCGCAGAAGATGAACTGATACTTGATGACGGTATAGTCATCGACGGTGCCCGAGCCGTCGCACACGGGGCATGTTTCCTCCATCGTGTGCGTATTGTAGTAGCGGTCGCGGTACTCCCACGTCACGTCGCCGCTGCCCTTACACTCCGGGCACTGGCGGTTCTGTTCCTCGGGAGCCTGCTCCAATGCCCGCTCTATCTGCTGTCGCGTCACGGCAATGTCGGTTGTCGCCGTCGGCACCACAGATGCAGTCCGTGGCGGTGTCAGTCCGCCGGGCTTCTCGTCGTAGCTGCCTTCGCACAGGCTGCTGTCGATGCGTATCAGTACATGGCCGTCGGTGGCGCACACCTTACCGTCCTGCAGGAACGGCTGACGCAGCACCTCGCGGCAGTTGTCGCTGTCATAGAACAGCATAAGTAGTTCTCTTTCGTTCTTCATTTTGTGTAGCTTTAAATTGTTTATATACTTACTCTTCTTCCTCCTCAAACTCCAGCCGCTGCTGCTGTCGCTCCTGGCGCAGGCGCTCCAGACAGATGGCGTGATAGTCGGGCGACAGCTCGAAACCCACATAATGGCGGCTGATGCGGTAGGCGGCGACGGCAGTGGTGGCCGTGCCCATGAAAGGGTCGAGCACCAGGCCGCCTTGCGGACAGCCGAGGGCGATGCACTGCAGGGGCAACTCCACGGGGAAGGTGGCGTGGTGGCCCTCGTAGCCGGGCTTGACCAGTATCGACCACACGTCGCGCTTGTTGCGGAAGCCGTCGCTCTGGTTGCCGCCACGGAACTGCACATTCCGGTGACCTGGCACGGTAAACTTCACCTTGCGGTGGTTATACTCGTGGGAACGGATGCCGGTGTTGGCAGGCTCGCGCAGCGCATCTACGCTGAAGTAGTAGCGCGGACGCTTGGTGAGCAGAAAGATGTACTCGTGCGACTTGGTGCAGCGGCATTTCATGCTCTCAGGCATCGGGTTCGGCTTCTGCCAGATGATGTCCTGCCGCAGATAGAAGCCCATGCCGCGCAGGGCAAAGGCCAGCATCCAGGGTATGCCTATCAGGTCGCGGTCCTTGGCCACGGTGTCGAAGCGGTAGGAGGTGGCGCGGTCGAGCGTCCCCGCGTTGGTGCCCTGCAGATAGAGCTTGGCATTGTCGGGGTAGCAGGCCGCGCCCTTGTTGCTGCCGGCATAGGTGTCGCCGATGACCACCCAGCACGTCGCCTCGGGCTTCATCACACGCAGCACCTCGCGGAACACGTCGCAGAGCCGGGCGATGTACTCCTCTGGCGACTGCTCCAGTCCTATCTGTCCCTCGCAGCCGTAGTCGCGCAGGGCGAAGTAGGGCGGCGACGTGACGCAGCAGTCCACCGTCGCGTCCTCCATCTGCCGCAGTCCTTCGAGACAGTCCATATTGTAGATATTGTCGGGTTCAATCATTGCTTATGTAACTTAACAAAACCTCCAATCCCTATCCACATCCACCACGGCGACGTTCTTTGGAATTTCCACGCCTTCGGCATTGCGCCAGTCGCGGTAGGAGTTGGTGAAGGTCACTTGGTCGTAGTTGTCGGCGAGGGTCTTGATGCCACGTGGGTTCACCATGTGGGTGACGAAGATGCGACGCTGGCGGTCGGGATAGCGCTCGCGCAGCACATTGGCCAAAGCGGCGAAGGTTCCGCCGCCGTCGCACAGGTCGTCGATGACGAGGAACTGCGCCTGCGGATATTTCGCCGTGACGTGGATGATAACGTCGTCGGCATCGTCACTCAGTTCGAGAGATAGGATTTTGCCCGTGGCGAGGTCGCGCTTCTTGTGGGCTACGATTTTCGGGTGGGCATCGCGGCTGTAACGCTCGGCGGCTCCCGCGTCTGGGTGTACGATGATGTCGCTGTCCCACACCAGTCCGGGCTTCAGGTTGATGCCGCAGCGGGCACGGCAGTTGTGAATCTCCCGGTCGGTGCGGTCGCTGTGCGGCTCCAGCACCTGCACCTTCCGCGCTCCGAGGCGGTTGATGGTGTCGGCCACGATGCGCAGCGAGAAGGCTTCGCCATAGCTGATGACACGATCCATGCGCATCGACATGAGGTAGAAGATGTCGAGCGTCCAGACGACCGACTGGCGGTTGAGTACGTCGGCCACCTGCATCAGCAGGAACAGGTCGGCGGGCGAGGCGATGCGGCAGCGCACCAGCACTTCGCTCTTGCGGTCGAACTCGTCTATCCAGATGTGCGGCTCGCCGTCGTTGAAGGTCATTGTGCGGTAGCCGATGTCGCTGCGATCACTGTGCAGCAGGTTTAATGTCAGTTGCTTCATTTTCTTGTTCTTTGATAATTGCGTTTAATATCTCGCAGGCTTCGTTCATTCCTGCGCGGTCGTCTATCAGAATGTTGTAGTAGGGCTTGCGGCATCCGTGGCATACCACGGGGTTCTCGTTCACGTAGTCGATGCGGATGCCGAAGTGCCGGCAGTAGTGACGGATGAACGCCAGTTTCTCCACGTCCTCGTTCGACGTCAGGAGTATCATCTTGTGACCCATCTCTGAGCATCGGTGCAGCAGCGCGATAACCCCGCTGTAGTCGAAGCCCTGGTTATGGTAGTCGAAGATGGTGTTGTCGAAGTCGAAGGCGACAAATAGGGAGCCGTGCGCAGCCACTTCGCTGCGCAGGCGCTCCACTTGTTGTTCAATGCTATAGGGTAGTCGCATCATTACCTTTACCTTTTTTCACGTAATAGTTTCTCTTGTTCTTCTTTAAATCTGTCCATACGCTGCTGATATTTAGACATCCTTTTCTTTGCCATACGTACCGCATGGACAACATAGATTGCAATCGCAATGACGGCCAACACTATCGGAGCCCATAACGGGGCAGTCACCCACCACCAACTCCAGTCTATCGTTCCCGTCAATTTCAATACAAGAAACACAATAAAGATTGCACCGCCAAGACCGATGCCACTACTTGTTACTTTTTGTTCTGCCATAGTTATATATTTTTATTTCCAATTATATTTGATGGAGTTCTCAATGCTCTTGTCCAGGTTCTCGCGCACCTCGGCCAGCGTCCAGTCCTTCAGCAGTCGTCCGTCCTCGAAGACGGTCACGAGACAGCCCTTCTGCTCTTCCTCGCGGCTCACGCCGTCGGTGGCGTGATAGCGGCCCTGCTCGTCGCGGTCCACGCGGATCAGTCCCTTCAGCGAGTTCTTCGTGCCGCTGTCGGTCTTGGGCTGCTTGAAGATGTCATGCCCCTCGCCGTTAATCTGGCACCACGTGGCCTTGATGGCGAAGCCCAGCGAGTCGCGGCTCTTGTACTGGTAGGTGAACGAGCCGAAGCCGAGCACGATATTGGTAGCGGCAAAGCCCTTGGCCTCCAGTCGGCGGTAGATTTCCTTCTGACGGTCGAGCGTGATAGCGTCGCCGTAGATGAGTCCCACGTGCGGGTCGAGCACCTTGTAGCCGGCCTCGTTCACCGTGCCGCCGAACATATCCCACAGCAGTTCGTAGGTGCCGCGCTTCTCGCAGTCGGGTATCTCGTGGATTTCCTGGAACGACATATTGTCGTCGTAGTCTTTCTTGTCCCATCCACAGATGATCTTCACGGGGTCGCCGCTGTCGGGACGGATCACCAGTCGTCCGTCGCGGGCCATGATTTCCTGTTTCAACTGCGGAATGATGCAGGTGATGACGTGCCAGTAGTCCCACGTGTCGCTGACGATGGAGAGGAAGCCCTGCGGATATACCTCGGTCAGCAGACGGCGGTAGGTGTCGAGTTCAGTGTCCTTGCCTCCGGCGCACATCACACTGTGCTCAGTTGCCGGCACCGTACCGGCTATCAACTCCTTTTCCGCGTCGGCATTGTAGTATTCCTCCAGCGCACTGATGGCGGGGATGGTCTCAGAACCGTGGAAGGCCGTCATGTGACCCATGCCGCTCAGGATGGCCGCTTCCACACCCGCCATGCCGCGCATCGAGAAGTCGTGGCACAGGAAGCCCGTGTCCTCTCCGGCAAAGCCCGTCTTGGCGGCGTGCTTCATCAGCTGCTTCTTGGCCAGGCGTGCCGACGTGGCCGACGTGCAGGGCAGCCACAGCGTAGCCGAAAACAGCGTCTCCAGGTAATTTGTCAGCCAGAAGAAGTCGGGGTGCGTGTTCTCCACCGTCAGCATCGGGCAGCGGATGGGGCACACGTCGCCCTCTGGCAGCGACTTGATGCGCACAGGCAGATAACCCAGGTCGTGAAGCGCGGCAATGTGGTCGGTGCCCACGTTGTTCTGCGGACCGAGGAACGTATCAACACGGCGCTTGAACTCGCTCACTACCTCGTCTTTCGGACGCTGGAAGAAGTTCTCGTTCATCTGCCGTATCAGGTACTCCTTGATGAGATACTGCAGACCGAACACCACGGCACCTTCCTCCGCGCCGTTCATCCAATGGGCCGAGCGCGGCGTCCAGTTACTGTAAACATACTCCGTCCCCTTGGGGTACTGGTTGCGGTGGCCCAGCTTGTAGCCATCCGTCAACAGGATTGCTTCTCTTGATTGTTTCATTTTTCTTTGATTTTTGTTGTTAATACTATGTTTACTGATTATCTCAGTTCCTTCATTTCCATTTCTTTCAGCATCGTGTAGCGGATGCCGTCGATGCCGGCCTGCCAGGAGTGGTGATAGTGGCCGTAGAGCCAGTGGCGCACAGGGTGACAGTGCTTGCGCAGATGCTCCAGCAGGGCGTCCATCACTTCCCGGTCGTGACGTATGTCGTCGGGCAGCGTCGGGTCGTTCTCTATCAGGTACTCCAGCCAAGATGGCGGCACCACGTCCTCGCACATCGAGGGGGCGACGTGGGTTACTACCGTGTCCACCGTCTTGCCCTCGCGGTGCAGCCGTGCCAGTGCCGACTCGTCGATATAGGGCTGCTCCAGCGGCCAGTAGTCGGCGGGGGTGAGAGCCATCTGGTGTTCGGCGACGGTCTGCATCGTGGCGGCCATGCGCTCGTCAAACATCTTGGTCCAGTCCGGCTGCAGCACACACGCGGGATGGTTGTAGCCCTCCCGGTTCTTCCTATCCACGCTCGTCGCGCCGCCGACGCACAGCACGCGGTGGCCTGCGGCGGTGACGGTCGAGTAGTCGCTGACGGCCACCCAGCGCTTCATGTTGATTTCCTCACCGTCGAAGTACGCGGGGTTGTCATGGTTGCCTCGCACAAAGACCACGTGGCAGTCGGCACGCTCCAGCTTCGGCAGCACACGACGGTACACCTCGTCGTAGTACTCGCGACGATGGAACCCAAAGCCGCAGTCGCCAGCCACGATGACCACCGTATGCTCCATCCGACACAGCACCGTCATGCGGTACACCAGTTCGTCGAACTTGCCGTGTATATCGCCGCAAACCACCAGCCCCTCGGCATCAGGAAAATCATAGTTCATCTTTAACATATCGCTCTTATAAATAATTAAATGTGTGATTACAGACTAAGAATATTGAGGCGGTTGAGCGCATCGAAGTAGGGGCTGAACAGTTCGCGGAACTGTTCGGACATCTTGCGGTTCTCTACGTACTCCTTGACAGCCGCGCCGCGTTTCTCGTCGGGCATGTTGACAAACTCCATCAGTCGCTCTATCCATTCTTGCTGAGCGGCAACCTTTTCTTTCAGCAGGGCATTCTCGTCATTGAGATCCGATAGTCGTTTGGTCGCGTCGATGTAGTTGTCCCAGCGGTCATTGGCGAGTTTCTTCAGCCGCTCGATTTCTTCTTTATATTTCGCGGCCACCTGCTTTCGCACCTCTTCGCGTATTTCGTTAGGCTTCTTTGCTTTCATAGGTCAGTCCTCCGCCTCTATCTGTTCGACCATCGTCAGCACTTCGTTCAGCGTAGAGATAACGCCGCCCCAGAACATGCCACTTCCGTCATGGCTGGCATCGCTCTCTTCGCCCCGCTTCGTGTATTTCTCTTTCTTCTCCATCAGCCCGGCCTTGATGCGCTTGATGGCGGATGGCTTGCTATCTGCCGGAACGGGCAGCATCTGTTGGTACTCCTCACGCAGATTGCCGTCTTTGTCACAAACCCAGTCCAACACCTCCTGCCATGAACTCGGGCGGGCGTCGCTATCACAGCACCCGCAAGACGATGAATAAGCAACTTCGTATGGTGGCCACCGCTCAAAGAGATACCATCCCGTAGATTGTCCGCATAGACCACACTCATGGTGAGGAATAAAGCTCACGCCGTTGGCGCGGCAAAGTTCTTTTAATTCTTGTTCTGTCATATCGCTCTTATAAATAATTAAATGTTTTACTTGTTATCTATCTCGCGGAAGCGGTCGCGGTTCTTGTGGTACACCACGAGCCAACCGATGTTGTCGATGGCGCAGCACAGGCCCCAGATGAACATGGCCACCTTTAGCGAGGGCATGAACAGCAGGGCGCAGACGTAGCCGGCGATGCAGTAGATGCCGCACACCACGTCGTTGTTGTTGTCGTACACCTCGCGCTCCTTCTCGTTCCACAGTTTCGGTCGGAACGTCATCAGACACTTACCGATGAATTCCGATACCAGCGTGCCGTAGAGCAGGCAGGCGATGGCCAGCACCCACACGTTGTACTCCACGAAGCAGAGCCACATGCCGACGCAGAAGCCTGCTGCCGACTCGACGACGCAGAGCACCGTGAACCATTGGATAGCCTTGCGGCGCACCCAGCCTTTCCATATCATGCCGATGAGCAGCCCGACCACGGAATAGACGAGCGACTGGAACGCGAGCCATTCGGCAGGCAGCTCCGTCACCCATGCCTTCGAGATAGCAGGTCCGACGTAGGCATCCAGCAGTCCGACGATGAACAGTGTAGATAGCGTCCACCGCTGGTTCTCGTCGGGGTGGATGTTCAGGAAGTCCAATAGTCGTTTGAAGATTGTTTTCATTTTATACCAAACATTGCTTTAAGTAATACACCGATATAGTGGAACAATCCGCTCCAGTTATATTTCTCAGTCTTTGGCTCTACGTTTTTCCAACTTCTGATGAAGTGCTCGTCGAAGATACTCTTCATGGCTTTATCGTAAGTGTCCCACCGCTTTTCGCAGACGTGGTTAGATGTCAGATTCACATAGCACCATTTGCCTGTGGCCTTGTCTTGCATTATTTCTACAAGCCTTTTTGAACCGTCTTTTCTTGTTATTTCTATCATCGCTCAGTCCTCCTTAATCAGCTTATGTTTGAGTGCCTTCCAGTCGGGCTTCTCGGGGGTCTTGGCCTTGAAGTTGTAGATGGGCTTGATGACATCGACCACATCCACCGTGTCGGCTATCTGGCTGACGATTTCCTGCATGGGCTTGTAGGCCATCGGGCTCTCGTCGATGGTCTCGGCGCAGACGCTGGTGGAGTAGATGCCCTCCATCGAGCGGCGGAACTCGTCGAGACTGACTGTCTGCAGAGCCTGCTTGCGCGACATCAGGCGACCCGCGCCGTGCGGTGCCGAGTAGAGCCAGTCGATGTTGCCACGGCCACGGCAGATGAGCGAGCCGTCTCGCATGTTCATCGGGATGATAAGCTGCTCGCCGTTGAGTGCGCGGACGGCTCCCTTGCGCAGGATGCGGTGGCGGATGTCGATGTAGTTGTGAATGGTGCTGAAGTTGGCGGGGTTCGGGAACGTCCACCCCATAGCGTCGCAGATAATCCGGGCCATCGCGTGGCGGTTTATCTCGGCATACAACTGGCACAGCTTCATGTCGTGCAGATACCGCTCGGCATCCTCGCCCTCGATGTAGGCCAGGTCTTTCGGCACCCGCTTCGCCTTCTGCTTGGCCTCGCGGATGGTGTCGGCTATCTCGCGCTGCCGCCCCTCTGCCTTCAGACGGGCCACAATCTCGCGCTCGTCGTAGCCCAGCGTGCGGCACAGGTACTCCTCGGCCCGCCGCTGCCAGTATTCGCAGACGCGCTTGCCAAGGTTGCGCGAACCGGAGTGGATGACCAGATACTTCTCGCCGTCGCTGCCCTCGTC
>Ga0256407_10014063_pt1 | contig 10599 bp, 3 predicted proteins | sample RumenRJG_04DNA_FD_193489 | JGI IMG/M metagenome (GOLD analysis project Ga0256407, IMG submission 193489) | Bovine rumen microbial communities from Lethbridge, Alberta, Canada - RJG_04 | ecosystem: Host-associated > Mammals > Digestive system > Stomach > Rumen | place: Canada: Alberta | collected... | reverse complement strand
GAGTGTATCTATGGCCTCTTGTTTTGCTTTTAACTGTTTAGCAATGAACAGATAGTTGTTGCAGTCAGGATACTGTTCTTCAATAGCTAATATGCCCTTTTTCAGATTTCTGATTTTTTCTTCTCTTTTCTTATTCTCCTCTTTTAATCCACTCTTTTTTTCTGTAAGAAGCACTGCTTCTCCTACCCTGTTCGAGTCAAGCCAATTTAATTTAAACAGATTCTTTCTTATTTCAGCTAAGTCAGCTTCTGCCCTGCTTTTACTTCCTTCTAATTCATCAATTCTGGCCTGAAGGTCCTTTCCCGCTTGTTTAACATGGCTATCAATTCGGATTCTCTCGCTTACATCCTGATCAGCTATATTACCCAATCTAAGTATCGGATACTGATGATCCTCCTCATATCCATATGTATCAAAGTATTTTTTGTCCACCTTTTTGATGGCACCATCTACTGCAGTATTAGTATGTGAGACAAGAAGAACGCTCCGATCACGAGACATTAGATTCCATATAATATCTTTAATTACTGTCGTTTTCCCTGTGCCCGGAGGTCCCCAAATATAAGTGATGTTGTTATTGAGAGCACTATCAATTGCCGCAGTCTGCTTTTCATTGCTATTCTTATCAACAACCAGGTCATCGCTACTATAGCTATGAATCGCTTCATATGTATCTGTTGTACCACCAATTGCAGGAATCATTCTGTTCGCTGCAGGATTTACTGTGGCGGCATTGTCCTCTATGCGCTTAATCAGCCGTTCCATAAGGACGGTGGATCCATTATCCAATCTGGCTTTACCGATAGTAGGTGTTAGCTTTTTATCAGAGGCTATAGTTATACAAGAATCTTCAACTTGAATTACAGTAACATCATACTTAAATGTTCCAACAGTTAATTTGCAAGGTGTATCTGCAGGAAGATCCGGCATGAAATCCACATTAAACTTATACCAATAATCTGATGTATTTGAAGGTATCTCTCGACCACCAGAAAGAAGGGTCGATGATTGTCCACCCTTCCTTACTGATTCTATTTCCTTTTCCAGTGCTGTTCTGAACTCTTCAAGGAGTTCCGGTAACTGCACCCGTTCGTTGGCATTGTCCATATACCGAAGTTTCCTTTTACTGTTTTAGGAAATAGCAGCATTATATCTATAATATTATAGACCTATTTTTTATAAGTAAATTCTTCAAGTTCCCCACTATCAGGCTGATAATACTTCCAGTCTACAAGCTTATACCCTTTGACTATGTCATCTTCTCTAAGGCGCTTTTCAAATTCTCTCTGGTTTTCTAACGACATACCTTCCTCATAATTGTAAATCAGATCTATAATGTATTCTGATACTTCTTGTATATCCCTCGGGCATCCTTGGATGTAAGCACAATCAAGATACTGATAGTATAGAGTATATTTCACATTTGGTCTGATAGGCTCACCCCATTCATTTTCAGCCGGTTGTTCTCTCCATCTCTGAACATTTTCCTCTGGGAAAAAGCCTCTTTCTGCAAATTCATCTAATACTTCCCCAAGTTTCTTATTCTTAATTTTTACTTCCAAACCACCGTCATAACTCATGATAATACCTCTTACCATTCCATTCCGTATGCACAGTCTACGTTCTTATTAATTGTATAATGGTTATAACCATTTTGATCTTTTTTATTCAGATCATATTCATAGTCTACTATAGCAAATGTCTTAGCCTGATCTGCATAATCACTCCAGCAATAACCTAATGTTTTTACGGTTTTACCTGGTTCCAGCGTCATATCCAATCCGCCAACACTTTCTCTATCAAGAGAATTTCCATCTTCATCATAAAACTCAATATATATGCTTAGGCTTTTCAGCGGTTCCTTTCCATTATTGGTTGCGGTTACGTCTAATACATAGTTTCCATCTTTGAGGGTTAGTGTTTCACCTAAAGTTATAGAAACAATGTCTGCAGCTACATAGTCAACATTCTTTTGATCTTCAATCGCACCGCTATATGAATCAAGCTCATTAGTCCTTAGATTAATATCGTATGACTGATTTCCTATGTTGTAATAGTATTTTGTTACTTCAATCGTATCTATTTCATCATAGTTTTCCTTTTCGAAATATGGCGAATCTGTTATATAGGCAAACTTTCCAGGTGCAAGAGTGCCGCTATAACTGCCACCATTTTCACCTAAAATATTACCTGACTTATCATAATAGCGATTACTGAAACCTAAATACCATATGTCGGAATCACTGGTGTTCGTTACTTTATAGTGAACATATATCCCCTTGCCATCCTCGTACATCTCCCTGCCGATCTCTTCTATAGTCAAGACATTTGCCGCAGTAAACTCAGGTGTTATTTCCTGAACAACCTCTTCTTCCACATATGCGTCTTCACTTTGTGTTATACTGCCCAGGCGTCCACTCATAGCCAACCAGCCTACGACAGCTATAACTGCAATGACCAAAATCACTGCAATTATTACTCCACCTTTTCCTTTTTTCTTTGGTTCCAGAGATGCGGAAGTTGTTTTGCTGTCAGATGAGGTAACTGATGTACTTCGTTCAGATTTGACAGCAGAAGAAGCTACTGAGGCAGCAACTGGAGAAACTGTATCTGTCGCTTTTTCGATTACATCAATCTCTGCCAGCTTTTCCTCTTCGGTTTTTTTCTGTTCTGTCAGCGACTTTTCTTTCTCATTTTTTCCAGTCAGCTTGTCTTTCAACTCGGTAACACGCTGTTCCTTAGCGGCTATCAGAGTTTCTTTAGCCTGACGCTCTTTCTTTTTAAATGCTCCGGTAATGGCTGCCAGTTCTTTCTTTTGTTCTTCTATTTCTTTATTCAGATCATGTATTGCCTGGATAGTTTTGCAGTTCTCACTACATTGATTCTTTCTTTCGAATGAGTCTTTATAAGTTCCAAGCTGATTAAACTTAGAAATAGCTTCAGTTTGAGATTTTAAGGAGTAAACCTTTTCAGCTGCAATACCTTCCTGATAGATTCCTTCGCAAAGTTCATTGATATGCTTGTCACAAGCCGCTGCTCTATCAGAAGAATCCTTGTAGCTCTCAAGCTTTTCAAAAAGTCCTTTAGCAACTATAAGGTCACTAATAACTGTCCCTTCTGCCAATGAAGCCGCATTCATATAAGTTCTTTCATCCTGAAGCTGATTCTGTAAGTCTTTAATTCTACTTTCAGAATCTCTATGAGGATTTATAGCCTCCATCTTCAGGATCGCTGACTTAATAGAGGCCTCAGTCCCTTCTTCAGCCAAGCTAATCGCCTGAGCATATCGTTCGTCTTTGATCTTTTCTATCTTTGAGGAGCAATGGTCTATTAGAGCTTGTGCATTTGCACTCTCTCCTTTAAAGTCCTCAAGCATCGTTATGGCTTTACTGAGATCGGTGATACTGTCGGTCTGTGATAGAGTTTTTATTTCTTCGAGTTTGTGTCTACGATCTAGTTCTATCTTAATTTCTTTAACCTTTTCATTTGCATTATTGAAGGTTCCTAATTCCGTAAGAATCTTTATTGCCTTTTGTATGGACTCCTCAGTCCCAGCATCCCTTAATGTTATTGCCTCATCATACTGAGCATTCTTTATCTCGTCGATTCTATTAACACAATGCTTTTCAAGAGCTTTTGCATCTTTAAATAGCCCAAGTGAAGCAAAAACTTCTTTAGCCTCTATTAAATCTTTCATATCATTACTGTCAGAAAGATTGATTGCTTTAGCATACTCTGCATCTTTTTCAGCAAGGATCTTTTCTTTAATGATATTGTTTATTTCGTTTGCCAAACTCTCCGGAAGAGAATTGTACAGGTCTTGAGCGTCCTCCTGCCCTGACAGAATGGCTGATATGAATTCTAGTTTTTCTTTTGAGGCTGCTTCTGCAAGCTTTTCTTTATAATCAGCTAGCTCAGAAGCATTAGAAAATGCATCCTTTAAGGCTTTTTTTACATCTGAAGCCTTTATACTATCACTGCTTTCACAAAACTTCTTGATATCTCTAACGAACTTACCAACCTTCTTCTCTGATTCTTCTTTCCTGATTCGCTTTATCTCGTTGAAGTCAGGGTAGTTTGATTTTGCGATCCGCATCGCATCTTTAGCATATTGCTTCTCGTTAAATGAAACATCTGAAGTATTACGTACGTTATTGCGGAACGCTGCTTCCCAAATCTCTGATTGTGAAACACCCCAGTAATGTGTACAATCGTCCATAACATTTACAACAAGAGGCATAAAGCTCTTTTGTCTCAAAACTGCCGCAACGAGGAATGGTCCTCCTGCTGCATCCAGCTTTACCTGGAACATCTTGCAATCATCGCTAACAAGCTCTTTTCTTTCATTGTAGTCATCTATCTGTATTTCAAGATATTCTTTAGCCTTGGAATATTTCATCCAATCCGGCTCGGCCCAGGAGAATTGCTCTGATATCCGATTATTCCGACGAATAAGCTCGTTATTCATTAACTGCTGAACAGCAGGCATCTCGTCGGCGTTAAACCAAGCAGAAGTATTTTCGATTGCATCTTCTGCGCATAAAGTACTGTTATGGAAAATATCCATTGCCATTCTAAAATAGCTCTTTGTTGCTATATTAAAACGGTCCTGAACGTTTCTTTCCCTAAAGCTATCCTCATATTCCTTGCAAAGATCTATATCCTGCATCTTGGCAAGCATATCTTTTCTTGCATTCCACAGCTCAACTTTAGTAAATGCTGGGAAGAAGTCTTCATACAACTTATAGAATTTGCTTGATGTCATGCCCTTTGTTTTTGCTTTTTCTTCATTGCAAAGAACGACATACATATTGGTTATGTCCGCATCACTCTTGCCCGCAGCTGCCGCGTTTTTCTTGTTCTTTTTTCTTTCAGCCTTCTCCTTTTTCTCTCTTGCCTCCACCTTATCAAAGTATTCCATTAAGCCGAGTCGAACACTTTCAGTGGCTTTCCAATGATCTCTTATATCATCGAGCGCTTTATCGATATCATCAAGAGCATTTTTTGCATCTCGCAGAGCTTCTGCCTCTTCAGTAGAATAACTCTGATCAGCATTAATTGTTCTAGTTGCTGATTTACCTTTTGCATCGGTAATCTTAGCAGAACTAGTCATTGCAGCGGAATTATCTGCTGTTACTATTCCCTTTGCTTCTGTTTTGAAAGGAATACCCTTTTCTTCAGCGAAAGATTGTGCGTACGAACCAGCAGGTGCATAGATCGTCAGCTTATCACTGCCAGAAAAAGCATGATTATCCATAAAATCTACTGCAATATCCGTAACACTCTTTGGTATGTACAAGTATTCCAGATTCTCGCATGCTACAAACGAGGAAACACCAATTGATTTCACACCTTCAGGAATTACAATATGTTTAAATGCCCTACAATTTTTGAACGTGAAGGCATCTATTTTTTTGACTTTCTTAGGAATTCTAATGTCTTTCAGGACAAAGCATTCGCTGAAAGCGCTATCTCCAAGGACTTTTAGCTTGTCGCTAAGATATACCTCTTCAAGTTTATGGCAGTCTACAAATGCATAGCCTCCTAATTCTTCAAGGCTTTCCGGAAGAGCGACAGTCCTAAGATTTGTGCAGTTTTCAAAGGCTCTTCTTCCGATTTTTTTCACACCTTCCGGAATAACGACGGATTCTATATTGCTAAGTCCGGAGAATGTACTATCTGCTATTTCTTTTACACCTTCAGGTATTACAATATCGGTATCATGCCCGATATACTTTCTCAATACACCGTTAGATACAATGAAATCAGGATCCGAAGCTACAGTTTCTGTTTTTTTCTTTTTTGTCGACTTACCTGCTCCATCAATTAGTTTTATTGATTCTGCTATTTCGTTGATAGCGTCTTTTACCTCGTCCCACCGATCAGTCATTTCCTGATCAAGACCATATAGTCCCGCAGTGAAATCCCATGGTCGGATATCATCTCCACGGACACGAATCATTACCATTGAGCGCGAAAAGAATATCGGCTTATTAGCGATATCAACAAACAGGTCATCTGCATCTCTTATTATTTTCTGCTGAGCACTTCCAGCATTAACGTCGTTATCGTATCTACAACCTAAAACATCTACATCTGTTGATATCCCATCTTCAAATCTTTGGCGGAGCTCAAAGTCGAAGAAAGACCGTCCGTTGCGCTTAAGGCCTTTAACTACATAATCTGCAGTTGAATCATTCCCCATTATATCGACATGTGCTTCGTCGAACTTAAGATCGATTCCTTTTGGGAGTCTGAAAGACCATTTGTTGTCTACTATTACAAGTCTGTTATCATCTTCGGAAATTTTTGGTCCTGATAGTTCCTGAAATGATGAAAACAGCCCGAATAAAGACTCTTCCGCTTCTTCCTCGGATTCATATGGAGGAATAACATTTCCGTCCGGTGATGTTATACTTCCATCACTATTAATCGTATAGCGTGTCTCCCCGTCATCATCTTGGAAGTTGATGCCAATACTAAGGCCAAGATCCATTGCCTCAACAGCGTCATCTCGATCCATATCTAATGCTTTTTCCAGCTTCTTCGGTGTAAGATTCCCAACATCAACAGCTTTGCCACTGACCCGTACGGATTTGATCACATTGAGTAAATGTTTATAAAAGTCTCCACTGGTTCCATCAGATTTATTTTGATAAACCGTGTTGAATCCGAAATGCAGATTCTCAGTTATCTCTACCCAATAAAACAGCACATAAGATTCTATCGTGACGCCAAATAATGATATTGGCTTATAGAACTTCATGATAGTTGATGCTGGATATGCGTTGTATAGATTAAGCCGCTTCCCTTGGCCAAACTGTTCTTGCAAATTTTCCATCATGCTTTCTGCAACCTGCTCAAGCATCATGCCAGGAACGAACTGTTCCTTTAATTTGCCTTCTTTTACCATGTTGTCCCTATCTGTGACATCACTGTTTAATGTAATGAAGCTTCCTGTAAACTCAAAATCCTCTTCTCCATCGTCGTTGGTATAGAATCCGCCTCGGAGATGAGCGATCTGATTCATCTCTTCGTCATATTCAGTGTCGATTCTATATCCATTAGGAAGTTCCATTGAGAATTGCTTAGGGAATATGTCGATCTTACTATTGTCATATGTTTTCTTACTCATTGCGAATCTCCAGAATAATAATTGCAGATAGGTTTTATGTTGCTCATTATTGCTCTTTTGTAAGTGAATCTAATACTCACAGATTGACTTTGATTTCGCCGCCATCAACTGTCACAACGCCCTTTTCTCTTAGCTGCTTCAAGGCAACTGAAACACTTGCTTTGGATTTGCCTAGTTCATTTGCTATATCGACTGCTCGAACCACCTTGTTCTGTTCAGCTAGTTTTATGATTGTTGCTATATAAGATTTCATCGAATTAGACAAATCAATACTATCTGGAATACTGATAATTGTGTCCACTTCTGGAGTATATGCCACCAAAGCAGCCTCTCCCTTATCAGTAATGCCGATACCCCCTTCAAAGTTCTTTAAGGCATAACCTATAGACTCAAGTTTATTCAAAGCAACCGAAACACTGGCCTTTGACACTCCTAAATGATTAGCTATGTCTACGCTTCGAACAATACCATTTGAACTCAGACTCTTTATTGCATTCAAGTAATCATACTGTGTTTTGCTTAAAGCATCATTGTTGTTACCACTATTATGCGTTCCTTGCGCTTTTTTTACTGGGATATTATCCAGTTTAGGGCCTTTTATGATAATTTCACCTTTTTTTAGACCTGTTTCATGACAGATTGCATTGAAATCCAACAATTGGATCATTTCCCTTAGTTCATTATCAGTTGTATCTACAGAGATAACACCCAATTGGTCAAAATGCTCATCCTCATCAATAGAAAGAGTATTGATTGCATTTTTGTATCTTAGTTTAGAGATATCTCTTCCCAACTGTTCTAAAAGATTTTCCGAGCTGTTTGGCAATGGTTTCCATCCGAGTAAAGATTTCTGAATCACGTTATCTATATCTTTAAGTGATTCAGCATAAGAAGCCTTTGTCTCTGCTTCTATTTCCTCAGCAGTTTTTACCTTCTTTTCTTTAACAATACCTTGCTCAACAAGATATTTTGCAAAAGGCATGCCAAATAGTTCTTTGGAAAGGTTCATTACGCTTTTGATTTTCAGATCAGGATTTGCTTCTTTTATTTGTAATGCTGTCAGATCTGTTCCTTCTGGATATCTTTTCTTCAATTCGGCAATTATTGCCTCTGGGTCCACAGACTTGTTTCTTCCTGCCTTTGCATTGTATTTAAAGCCATAAGCAGCGAGCATTTCCTCCATGGACTTATATCCAAGCCACTGATAAAAGCCCGAGAGTTTTGAAAACAAATTGCTATGCTCTCTATTAAAAGACCCCTCTATTACATGATCAGGATAATACTCATTGAGACTGTTAATAGCATTATCTACTCGTTCCTTTATTATTACCGGCTCTTCACCTGGTTTTATGCCACAGTTTTTCCTAATTTCGTATACCGCAGCTGCACCTTTTATCGGTTCATAACCATAAGCCAAAAGAAACTCATCAACAGATCCATAACCTAATTTCTTTGCAAGTTTTGCAGAATTCTCTCGCTGCTGTGAGCACAATGAATCAAAAGAATAAACTTTATGTTCAGGAAAGAACTGCTCTAATTTTTCAAAAGTCCTTTTCAGTAAACTTCTTTCGTTGTCCGTCAGGATACTTTCATCTTTTCTGATGATATCTGCCATAATTAAGCCTCCTTCCTGATCGTATTTATAGCACTGTCCACTAGAGCGACCATTTCATTGTCCCTAAGTGAGTGCTTTACTTTTGTAGAGAATTCTTCAAGTGATACAGGATCTGCCTCTGTCCTAAGGTATTTGATGCACTTGTTCAATTGTTCAGTGGCTTTGTCTTTATAGAAAGATAGGATGAGTTTTAAATCAGTTCCTAATACTGATTCCATTTCTCTCGAAATAACACCTTGCTCCAACTGAAGCCTTTTATCGACAGCTATGTCATTCGCATTTTCAGACTGTAAGAATGCCATCATCGATGCAAGAAGCCCGTATCCCATTTTATTGTTATTGATACTTGAATCAGCAACTGATTGTTTTTCAGTTTTTATCAGGCTTTCTATCATTTGCGCAGTTTCCAAAACCTTATAGTCAGGCCGCGCACCTCCACCCATTGCAATCCTTTCCCATCTTTTTACTTCCTTCGTCCACCTATCCGGCTCAACGTTTGCCATAAAACTAAACGCATCATATCCAAGTTTTCTCAAACTATCTGGCAGCACTACTTCTTTGATTTTGGTAGATGAAAAAGCGTCATTATATATCTCTTTTAATCCTTCATTGAAAAAGGCATGCTTTAAATACGAGCAATAATAGAATGCTTTGGCGCCAATCACTTCCACACTCTTAGGAATAACAACCGATTCGAACTTGCATCGCTCGAATGCATTGTTGCCTATTACCCTCAGCGATTCAGGAAAAGAAACCTCCTCTAAGAATCCTTGAGTCTTAAATGCGTTGTCCGCTATTATTTCTACCCCTTCAGGAATCGTGCAATGCGAATCATCTCCAAGCATAGCTAATAAAACCTTACCTCCTGCGGTGAGGATCATAGATCCAGACACGATCAGGTTACCATTTTGCTCGTCGATTGTTATTTTATTTAATTCGCTAACTCTTGATGCACGATAATGCCACTCATAATCACTGTATGAGCTTTGATATCCTTCAAATGCAAATGACTCTGACTGTTCTACTGAGTACTCTCCCTGATAAAACGCTCCTCTGTCTATATTCTCTAAGGATTTGCCAATATGCAGAACCGTCAGAGGGCAATCCTTGAACGTCCCAGGATCAATAACCGTTACCCTATCAGGGATATTTATCTCGGATAGGTTGCTACATCCTTCAAATGTATCTCTCACTATCTTGGATATATTATTAGACAAATGAATTGTCTTGATACTTTTGCTGAAGCAGAATGCTTTTCCTCTTAAAGTTTCTACACTTTCCGGCAGTATTACTTCTTCAACAATTTGGTTTCCTGCAAATGCGTCCTTTCCAATCGTTTTTACTGTGCCACCGTCTATGGAATCCGGTATGCTTACTTTCTTATCGCTGCCAATGTATTTAACAATGGTAACCTCATTCTTTTTTGATTTTTCGAACTCAAAATCACCTGCTGTATTTGTATTGCTCTTTGAAACTTCCTGCTTTATGGAAAAACCATACGCATCAAGGAATTCTTCAATACCAGAATAACCTATGTCTTGATAGCAGCCCTCAATATCCTTAGAAATTCTTTCATAAGTTCTGGTCTTTGGATTAATGATACGAGACGGCCATCTTGCAACCATTTCTGTCAAAGCATAGTCAAGTGTTCTTTTATATTTTTCAGGTACCTTAAGCCGTCTAGTTCCATTCGGCCCAAAAACAGGTTTTGGTTCAACATTTCCTAATGATGTATGCTTCATCAGATAATCGTAGAACTGGCTCTCCAGCAATACTTTCACAGGCGGCTTATCGCCTCTGTTACTGTTTGCATCATCAATAAACGAGAGCGTTCTTCGCAAGTAGGATA
>Ga0256407_10014061_pt1 | contig 10602 bp, 9 predicted proteins | sample RumenRJG_04DNA_FD_193489 | JGI IMG/M metagenome (GOLD analysis project Ga0256407, IMG submission 193489) | Bovine rumen microbial communities from Lethbridge, Alberta, Canada - RJG_04 | ecosystem: Host-associated > Mammals > Digestive system > Stomach > Rumen | place: Canada: Alberta | collected... | reverse complement strand
CAACTACTTCGTTGAAGCTTTCAAGGCTCTCGGCGGAGAGGTCGTTGAAGAACAGTTCCCTGATAAGAACTCTGACTTCACATCATATGTAGCCAATGCTAAGAAGGCAGGCTGTGATGTATTCTTCAGCCCTGTATCGACAGAGGCAGCTGCTCTCATCATCGACCAGGCTGAGGCTCAGGCACTCGGAATGCCTCTCCTCGCAGGAGACACATGGGATTCCAACGTTATCACAGGCGCCGCAAAGGGCAAGAACGTAGATATCGTAGTAACCACCTTCTATCAGGAAGGCGGCAACCCTGACTTCGACGAAGGCATCAAGGCATGGTTCGAAGAGGATTCAAGCGCTATGACCAACAACGGCGGCAATACAGATCTCGCTGCTGTAACAGCAATGGGCTATGACGCATACTTCGTTGCACTTGAAGCTATGAAGGCTGCAGGATCAACTGATCCGGCTGATATCCTTGCTGCACTGCCAAGCCTGCAGGTAAGCGGCCTTGTCTGCGGAGATGTTTCATTCAACGAGACAGGAGATGCAAACAAGACTGAAGCATTCGTAAAGAAGTGCAACACCGAGACAGGCGAGTGGGAGTTCCTCACAAAGCAGAGCGCTCAGTAATACTTTTTTACATCGGGACTCATAGGTCAAATCCAGAAAGCGGGAAGCCCTCGCGGCTTCCCGCAATTATTATAGGGAAGAAGAAAATATGGGATTTTTACATACCTGGCTGCCGTATATACTTGCGGGTATAGCAGTCGGCGGACAATATGCACTGATAGCCATAGGCTATACGATGGTGTACGGTATATTGAGACTGATCAACTTTGCACACGGAGACGTGTTCATGTGGTCAGGTCTTATCATGGTGTACATGATCACCGTACTTCCTCTGTGGCTGTCTGTTATCCTGGTAATACTGTTTGCTATCGTACTGGGAACAACAATAGAAAAGGTCGCATACCGGCCACTAAGGTCAGCGCCTAGAATGTCGATAATGATCTCCGCTATCGGGGTTTCATATCTGCTGCAGAATTTTGCTCTGTACATAACAGGCGGTCTGACCAAGACATATCCGGCCATCAACTGGCTGCAGAAGACCGTAACGATCGGTTCGGCCACTACCAAGATGGTCACACTCATCACCCCGATATTGACCATCGTTCTGGTGGTAATGCTTGTAATGCTTATAAAGCATACTAAGATCGGAATGGCGATGCGTGCGGTATCACGTGATTTTGAAACATCATCCCTTATGGGAATCGACATAAACAGAGTCATCACAGTTACATTCGTTATTGGCTGCGCTCTTGCGGCTATCGGATCCATACTGTATTTCTCCAATTACACGGGCATCAATCCTATGTCAGGCGCCATGCCTGGACTCAAAGCATTCGTTGCGGCTGTATTCGGCGGTATCGGATCAGTTCCGGGTGCTGTTGTGGGAGCGTTTGTAATAGGAATATGCGAGAATCTCATCAAAGGAGCCGGATGGACGACATTCTCTGATGCGTTCACATTTGTGCTGCTCATCATAATCCTGATGGTCAAGCCTACCGGTCTCTTCGGTGAGAAGAACATAGATAAGGTATAGGAGGGCGCCATGGAAACAAGATTAAACAAGAAGACCAGGGCAGCTCTGTCTGTAATAGCGATCGCACTGTTCATCATTCTCGTATTTTTAGGAGATAAATTTATCTCGGCAGGTTCCACCTGGAAGATGCTCATTACTGTCATTGAAAAGGGATCGATCTTCGCGCTTGTCGCAGCATCCATGAACCTGCTCAATGGATTTACAGGACTGTTCTCACTTGGCCAGGCGGGATTCATGCTTATAGGTGCTTACTCATACGCTATATTCACGATCCCGGCGAAATCGCACGATGCTGTATATCAGTACTTTGACGGCGGACTCATCAAGTGGTCAATCGTAGAAATACTCGAGGGCAAGATGGGCATCTTCGGTCACTATCTGGGAATGTTCATACCGATGCTCGCCGCCGGTATGTTCGTTGCACTTATAGCATTCCTCATCGGGATACCGGTCCTTAGACTGAAATCAGACTACCTTGCTATCGCTACACTTGGATTTGCGGAGATCATAAGGGCGTTCTTCCAGTGGAACACTCTGGGACCTGTTACCAATGGTTCCAACGTACTTCGTAAATACACGACCTATAATAATGCTATCTTCCCGGTCATTGTTGCCGGCATCTCGATAGCGATAATCCTGTTGCTCATCAATTCGACATACGGCCGCGCGTTCAAAGCTATCCGTGATGATGAGATCGCGGCAGAGGCAATGGGCATCAATCTCTTCAAGCACAAAGAGATGTCATTCGTTATATCATCGTTCTTTGCGGGTATCAGCGGAGCTCTGCTTGCGATGTTCCAGACAACGATCAACGCTACACCGTTCAATACAGTTATGACGTATGAGATACTGCTCATCGTAGTAATCGGCGGTATAGGATCCATTACAGGTTCTGTTATCGGAGCTTTCCTCTTTACGGCAGCTTCCGAATGGTGGCTGAGAGGTTTGGATGCAGGAAAATGGCTCGGTATCCAGTCAAGTCTCATGAGACCTGGATTCAGAAAGGTAGTATTCGCTGTTCTGATCATGCTCATCGTATTGTTCTATGCGCAGGGCATCATGGGCACAAAGGAATTCAGCTGGGACGGGTTCATCAGCTGGTGGAAGAATCTGCCTGCAGCCATCAAGGCATGGCCTAAGAAGCGTAAAGCAGCAGCTGCTGCAAGAAAAGAAGCAAGAGCTGTCAAGGCCGCTGCAAAAGCAAGGGCTAAGGAAGCAAAGCAAGACAGTGAAATGAAAAAAGCCTCAGGTGTTGCCCTTTTCACTCCGCTTCCTATGACTGATCATGTGGTAGTTTTTGATAAGGAGGGCAAATGATGGACAACAGAGAAGTAGTACTCAGGCTCTCCGATATCACCATGCAGTTCGGAGGTGTGGTTGCGGTCGATAACCTCAACCTTGAGGTCCACAAGAACGAGATCGTTGGACTCATCGGACCTAACGGAGCAGGAAAAACAACAGCATTCAACTGTATCACCGGAGTTTATGAGCCGACCAACGGGTCAATCGAGATCAACGGCAAGGTGGTCATAGAAAACCATCCGCAGGGCAAGATGAAAGAAGCCTACATGGGACGCAACAACGGTAAGTATACAAAAGTACTGACCATGCTCCCTGACAAGGTCACAAAACTCGGCGTGGCGCGTACATTCCAGAACATCAGGCTGTTCAAGGGTATGACTGTGCTTGAGAATGTCATGGTAGCCATGCATATGAATCAGTCGGAAAGCGTATTCGGAGCGACTTTCCGCAGCAAAAGAGCAAGACAGGAAGAACAGGCAATGAGAGAGGAAGCTCTGGAGCTTCTTAGGAAGGTCGATCTGTATGAGAACAGAGATGATATGTCAACTTCTCTTCCTTACGGAAAGCAGAGACACCTTGAGATAGCAAGGGCACTTGCAACTCATCCTTCGATCCTGCTGCTCGACGAACCTGCTGCAGGAATGAACCCGCAGGAATCCGATGACCTCATGAAGTTTATCGGACGCATAAGAGATGAGTTTGACCTGTCCATTCTGATGATCGAGCACCACATGCAGGTCATAATGGGAATATGCGAACATATTTATGTACTCAACTACGGCGGACAGATCGCTGACGGAACACCGGCAGAGATCCAGGCAAATCCTGCGGTTATAGAGGCTTATCTGGGAGGTGACGAATAATGCTGGCAATCAGAAATCTGAACGTACACTACGGCGGCATTCACGCTCTCAGAGGCATAGATATCGATGTTCCTGACGGCAAGATCATTTCTCTTATAGGAGCTAATGGCGCAGGCAAGTCCACTACACTCAAGTCCGTAATGGGGCTTGTTCCTAAGAGCGATGGGCATGTTTACTGGGACAATACAGACATAACGTCACTCAAGACCAAGGATATAGTAGGAGAGGGAATAATACTCTGCCCTGAAGGAAGAAGGATATTTCCTGATCTGACTGTCGATGAGAACATCGCTGCCGGAGCTTATCTCAGAAAGGATAAGGCTGAAATAGCAAAAGACAGGGACTGGGTATATGAACTGTTCCCGAGAATCGCAGGAAGGACATGGCAGCTTGGCGCGACTCTTTCAGGAGGGGAGCAGCAGATGCTCGCTGTAGCGAGGGCACTGATGTCAAAGCCGAAACTGCTCATGCTCGACGAGCCTTCACTGGGACTTGCTCCGCTCGTTATCAAGGATATTTTTGCTGTTATCCAGAAGATCAGGGAGGACGGAGTAAACATTCTTCTTATCGAGCAAAATGCCAAGGCAGCTCTTGAGATCTCTGACTATGCATATGTAATGGAGACAGGCGTCATCACGATGGCCGGTCCGGGAAAGGCACTGCTGAGCGATCCGAGAGTGCAGCAGGCATATCTTGGAGAGTAATAATTACTCAAAATAGTTTCGAAGGGCGTATCTGCATCGGATATGCCCTTTTTATTTGTCTGACAAATGAATAACTGTACGATACCTCTATTGACAATCAGATTTTGAAGACTATAATTAATACAGCCTTATTAAGAGCGAGGGAGGGAATGGGCCCTGTGATCTCGCGGCAACCCCACCGGATGGTGAAGGTGCCAATTCCCACGGGGATCAGCCATTCCCCGGCAGATGAGGTCTTGTGTCTCTCTGCGCGCGGCAGAGGGGCTTTTTTCATGGCTGGATATATGCGGACTGAATATGCAGTCCGGTTTCAATAGTCTGATGGATATACTGAAATATCCACAAAAGAGAGGAACAAATAAATGAGAACACTTTTTACTTCAGAATCAGTAACCGAGGGACATCCTGATAAACTCTGTGACCAGGTCTCTGATGCTGTCCTTGACGCGATACTCGCTCAGGACCCTAAGGCTCATGTTGCATGCGAATGCGCTACCAAGACCGGATTCCTTATGATCTTCGGAGAAGCCTCAGGAAATTTTAACGTAGACTATGAAGCGATAGCACGCAAGACTATCTGCGAAATAGGCTATGACAGAGACGAGGTCGGTTTCAACGGCAATACCTGCAGGATAATAGTCCATATGGAAGAGCAGTCGGCAGATATCGCTATGGGAGTCAACAGTTCATATGAGCACAAGTCCGGTAATGAACATGATGAGGACGCTGTGATAGGAGCCGGAGACCAGGGCATGATGTTCGGTTATGCCTGCAGGGAGACAGAGGAACTGATGCCGATGTCGATCGAACTTTCACATAAACTGGCAAAAAGGCTTGCTGCTGTAAGAAAAGACGGCACTCTGCCTTATCTCGGACCTGACGGCAAGACACAGGTTACGGTAGAGTATTATGACGGATCCGTCAGCAGGATAGACACAGTAGTTGTATCAACCCAGCACAGTGCTGATGTCAGCCTCGAGCGGGTCAGAGAAGATATGATCAAATACGTAATTAAGCCGGTAATTCCTGAGGAGCTTATTGATGAAAAAACCAGATTCTTCGTCAATCCGACCGGCAGATTCGTAATCGGCGGACCTATGGGAGACTCAGGACTCACCGGACGCAAGATCATCGTAGACACATACGGCGGGCATTCAGCACACGGAGGCGGTGCTTTCTCCGGAAAAGATCCTACAAAAGTCGACAGATCTGCTGCTTACATGGCAAGATATATAGCCAAGAACATCGTTGCTGCCGGCATAGCCGATGAGTGTGAGGTACAGCTGGCTTACGCGATAGGTGTTGCTGAGCCGGTTTCCGTAAGAGTAGATACATTCAGAACAGGTATCATAGATCGTCAGAAGATAGCAGAGCTGATAAGAGAGCATTTTGATATGAGGCCTGCAGCCATCATCAAAAAGCTCAGACTGGACAGACCTCAGTACAGACAGCTCGCTGCTTACGGACATATGGGAAGAACAGATCTTGATGTCATGTGGGAAAAGACTGACATGGCTGACGAGCTGAGAGAGGCAGTAAATATACCGGATTAAACGCGGACCATATCCGGCGTACAGAGAATGACTGTACGGGCTTGACAGCTTAAGATAATCGGAGAAGATAATGTCCTATTTTACGAAAGTATCTTTTGAACAGTGGAAAAAAGACTGCGGAATAAAAGGCCTCAGTGATGAGGATCTCAAGGAGTGGTATGATGACATAAAGCTGCCGGGGCAGGCGACATCATCCTCGGCAGGGTGTGATTTCTTTATGCCTTTCAACCTTAATTTTGAGGCAGGCAGTATTTTCAGGATCGCTACAGGTATACGCTGGGTGACTGACGGAGAGAGTGACAGGACCAGGGTGCTCCTTGTCTTTCCGAGGAGCGGTCTGGGATTCAGGTACGGAATCAGACTTACCAATACCGTAGGTATCATAGATGCTGATTACTGCAACTCTGATAATGAGGGGCATATCATAATAAGTCTTGAGAATCCTTCATCTGAAAATGTTCAGCTTCCGGAAGGAAAGGCTTTCTGCCAGGGCATAGTTGTCAGCTACGAGATCCCGGAAGGATCCGAATCAGATGCTGAAAGATCAGGCGGATTCGGCAGTACAGACATAAAATGATCCTGGAAAAGCGGCTGTGCCGCATTTCTGCAATAACTATTTAATCAAAAACAGACCGGATGAAGAACATGCAGTATACAGATGTGATAATAGTCGGCGGGGGAGCCTCAGGGCTTGCTGCAGCGATCGAGCTCAGGATGAGCTCGCCTGAGCTTGGCGTGACTGTAATAGAGAAAATGAGTGAAACAGGACGCAAGCTCAGGGCCACAGGAAGCGGCCGCTGCAATATCACCAACACTTCTGCATCAGGTTACATCGAGATCATGAAGTTCTTCACCCGCATCGGACTCGTTACAAGAGCATATGATAACGGACTGGTATATCCTTACTCTGAATCAGCTTCCGATGCAGCGGATCTGCTGGCAGCAAGAGCCAGTGAACTGGGGGTCAGGGTCATCACAGATGCAGAGGTGACCGGCATCAGGAGGGCCTCTTCAGATAAACGGGCATCCGTTCACAGATTCGAGACAGACTATACGGTAAAAGAAGAGACTACGGGTAAGAACGGAAGGATCATTGCAGAAAAGACATTCAGTTCAGAATATGTCATACTTGCATGCGGAGGTAAAGCCGGCCCGATGTTCGGTACAACCGGTGATGGATACAGAATCGCCAGGGAACTGGGCCACACGGTCGTAACACCTGTTCCGGTTCTTACTCCGATAGAGTGCAGGGAGTGGGATCCGTCCAACAGGCCTTGTGCTGTCAGCTTGGCCGGGACCAGGACGCGCGGGATAGTAAAGCTATGTAAATACGATCAAAGTGAGCCCGGGCCGGGTGCAGAGATCTTTGCGGAGGCAGGTGAGCTGCAGTTTACTAAATTCGGGATATCAGGCATATGCGTGTTCAATATGACAAGGCATATGAGATATGACAGGAGCAGGGGAGAAAAGCTCTCAGACTTTATCGTAAAAGCAGATCTCTATCCGGACGGCGATATAGAAGACTACCTCAGAGACAGAAGGGATAATGCCTTTCCGGGGGAACTCACAGCAGATGTGCTCAGGACTCTGATCAAAGAGAACATCGCCTCTTATGTGCTTAAGTCAGTTTCAGCTGTGATCGGATTATTCCCGGAGAAACCGGTAAAAGACCTGACTGACAAAGAGATAACAGCGATTGGCGATACCGTACATGCATTGACATTCCACCCTGAAAAGATCAGAGGATGGAAGGATGCACAGGCAACGTCCGGGGGCATCAGTATGGCAGAGATAGATCCTGAGACATGTGAGTCTCTCATTGTACCGGGCCTGTATATTACTGGTGAGCTGGCTGACAGAGACTTCCCGTGCGGAGGTTTCAATCTCAGCAATGCATGGCTGACCGGGATCACGGCAGCAAGATCAATAACTCATAAAAAAAGATAACCACCGTTACCGATGGTTATTTTTTATCCGATCACTAAGGTGTTTTCCTTATTTGATGAATCCGAGTTTCTTTGCTTCTTCCATGTATTTCGGAAGATCAGCCAATGAGATATCAACATCGTGTTTCTTTACGAAAGACATGAATTCCATCATCGTTACCTTGCCGTCAGCCAGGATATCAGCAACCTCTTTCTGGAGCTTTTCATCTGTTTCGTACTGTTTTGCCAATTCTTCTACTGTTGCCATTTTAATTCTCCTTTTATTTGATCAAGTATCAGCTACTATATTTATACAGATTATGAATTTCGTCTTCAAGCCTTTACAGGCGGTGCGAACTTTTCAATAATATGCCAGGCAGCCCTGATGCCGTCACAGGCAGCGGACGTGATGCCTCCGGCGTATCCGGCGCCTTCGCCTGCAGGGAACACTCCTGCAATGTTGCTTTCACCGTGCTCATTCCTGACTATCCTGACCGGAGATGAGCTGCGCGTCTCGACCGCCGTTATCACTGCACCGGGATCATCATATCCTGCTATCCTGCGGGCAAAATACGGCACGGCTTCACGGATTGCTTCCGAGGCAAAATCCGGGAGAGAATCTGTCACAGGCTTTGAACCGTCTGAACCTGACAGCAATTCTTCCATGCTGCATCTCGGAGGCACAAAATCACCGCCGCCGTTACTGAATGCAAGACGCTCATACTTCTCCTGAAATCTGACGCCTGCAAGCACATCATCTGATCCGAAGTCTTCTGTACGCACATCACACAGAATACCGCTATTGGCTGTTCCGCTGTCACGCCTGCGGCAGCTCATACCGTTGACACACAGCTCGCCGTCAGCTGTGCTGCATACTACGACTTCGCCGCCTGGACACATGCAGAATGAATAGACACCTCTGCCGTTTGACGCCTTGTAACTTATCTTGTAGTCAGCAGGCGGAAGCATGCCGGGTTCTTCTTCAGCTCTAAGTGCATCGCCGGCAAAACGATCTGCATTTTCTGCACCATACTGGGCAGTGTCGATCATATGCTGAGGATGCTCCATCCTGACCCCGATAGAGAACGGTTTCTGCTGCATCTCAAGTCCAGCCTCGTTTATCATTGAAAAAGTATCCCTGGCACTGTGACCGATGGCAAGTACAAGAGCATTGGTTTCAAGCCAGCCTCCGAATCTTCCTGTCCTGATGACAATCCTGCTGAGAGAGCCATCTGTAATCTGCATGGACTCAAGCTTAGTACCGAAAACCACTTCACCACCGAGCATCTCTATTTTTTTACGCATATTGACGATAACTGTACGGAGTACATCTGTGCCGATATGCGGCTTGGCGAGATACATGATATCATCTCCTGCACCGGCATCGCGGAATTCAGAAAGGACCTGCCGTATAAGGCCATCCTTGATACCCGTACCCAGCTTACCGTCAGAAAAGGTACCGGCACCACCTTCGCCAAAGAGCATATTAGCCTCAGGATCAATCACATGATCTTTCCTGAACTTTTCTACGGCAGCTGTCCGCTTGTCCATTGCAGGTCCGCGCTCGATCACGATAGGCCTGTATCCGCAGCGGGCAAGTTCAAGTCCGGCAAAAAGCCCGGCCGGGCCCATTCCGACCACTACAGGCCGTCCGGACAGCTTCTGTTTTCCCGGCTCAGGAGGTACAACCTTCTCCTTGACCGGGTCTATTATGCTTAATCCGTGTATCCTGGAAGGATTCTTTATTTTTCTTTCCGTATCGAAATCGACCGTGTACACGAATTGTATATGCGGTTTTTTTCTGGAGTCGACAGATTTGCGCCTGACTTCCCACCGGCAGATATCCTCCGGTCTGATGCCGAGCTTTCCGGCAATGACAGAGGGGAGCATGCTCATTGGCACATCTGTTTCAGTTTTGATTTCATTTATTCTGTATCTAGTCATATTATCGATATATTAAACAGGCAGTAATGAAAAAGGACAGAAAATACATGGATCATTCTGTCCTTATACACAGCTTTTACAGTCCCATGGACTCTCTTATACCATAAAGGCCGATAGGCTGCGATGCCATCCATATGCAGGCATTGACAGCGCCTTTAGCACAACCCTTCCAGTTTAGACAATGATGCGTGATCTCGAGCCGTTCTCCCTCCCCGAAGAAGAAGACAGTGTGGCTTGAAGGGGTATCACCTCCGCGGATGGCGTGGAAGGTGACCTTGCCAGCCTCACGAGGATGTCTCCCAAGAGGGCGGCCGTATACAGCATCGCTTACGAGATCTCTGCCAACAGCCTCACCCATGCTTTCGATCAGCTCTCTTGCAGTCCCGCTTGGTGCGTCAAGCTTGGTGTTGTCGTGCATGTCAATGATTTCTATATCGGTCTCATCATAGAGCTCGCGAGCAGCATCCATGAGTAGTTTTCTCATAACATTAACCATTCTGTCGGTATTGGCGGCGATCATGACCGGGATCTCTGCTGCAGCCGCTTCCTGAGCAGCTCTCTGCTCAGGATTGAAGCCGGTCGTACCAACGATCAGAGCTTTTTTGTGTCTGATGCATGCATCGAGGACTTCCATTCCGAGTTCAACAGTAGAGAAGTCGCATACGACATCAGCCTGATCGATAACGGACTCGATATCATCAACTACGGGTGCTCCA
>Ga0256407_10014060_pt1 | contig 10603 bp, 9 predicted proteins | sample RumenRJG_04DNA_FD_193489 | JGI IMG/M metagenome (GOLD analysis project Ga0256407, IMG submission 193489) | Bovine rumen microbial communities from Lethbridge, Alberta, Canada - RJG_04 | ecosystem: Host-associated > Mammals > Digestive system > Stomach > Rumen | place: Canada: Alberta | collected... | reverse complement strand
CATCAGGACCTGGGCGTTCTACTCCATCCTCAGGGCGGAGCAGATCGAGGAATGCATCCCCTGGAAGGACATCATGATCCACGGATTCATCATGGCCCCCGACGGAACCCCCATGCACTCCTCCATCGGAAACGTCATCGACCCCATCCCCATCCTCGAGAAGTACGGCGCCGACGCGCTGAGGTACTTCGCCGCCAACTGCTCCCTCGGAATCGACCACGCCTTCCGCGAGAAGGACGTCGTCCGCGGAAAGAAGATCGCCATCAAGGTCTACAACCTCGGACAGTTCGTCTCCAGGTACTTCGAGAAGCTGACCGCGGCACCCGCCAGGCCCGCCGACCTGAGGACCGCCGACAAATGGATCATCGGCAAGCTCGCCGAGACCATCAAGAACACCGGCGACTGCCTCGACGTCTACCAGTTCGACAAGGCCATGAAGTACGTGGAGGAGTTCATCTGGCACGTCTTCGCCGACGACTACGTCGAGATGGTCAAGAAGAGGACCGACGACGCCGTCGTCTACACCCTCTACAAGGTGTTCCTCGACGCCGTCAAGCTGCTGGCGCCCTTCATGCCCCACATCACCGAGGAGGTTTACCAGTCCCACTACGCGAAGTTCGACGGCTGCAAGTCCGTCCACCTGACCTCCTGGCCCGTCGCCGAGGAGATCGACGCCGAGGCCGTGAAGGCCGGCGACACCGCCGCCGAGTTCATCGCCCAGGTCCGCGCCTGGAAGGCCGAGAGGAAGATCAACCTCGCCGCCGAGATCTCCAGGCTGGAGATCATCGGAGGGGACAGCGCCATGTACAGGATGTCCGCCGAGGACATCCAGCAGGGAGTCAACGCCAAGGAGTTCGAGATCGCCGAGAAGGCAGACCTCGTGGAGAAGGTCGCCGAGGTCAAGCCCGTCTACGGAAAGCTCGGACCCGTCTTCAAGGACAAGGCCAAGTCCATCGTGGCCGCCCTCAAGGCAGCCTCCCCCGAGGACATCGCCTCCCAGATTGCGGGCGGCAAGGTCGTCCTGCAGGCCGACGGCGAGAGCGTGGAGCTCGGACCCGAGTTCTTCGAGGTCAGGAAGATCCTCTCCCTCGACGGCAGGGAGGTCTCCACCGTCCAGTGCGGCGACGCGCTCCTCGTCATCGAGCAGTGAAACTCACTTCCCCGGGGTCGCCCCGGGGCCTATCTTTTCGGAACGGCACCTTGATGTGCCAGCATAAAGAATGAAGGGGGTTCTCACCCCCTGTTGGAATGGGTTTCAGAACTTCTTTCCGATCGCTTCGGCCTGGGCCATTAGGTCGGCGTTGCCGGCCGCGAACGACTTGTCGTTGCCGGTGTTGAAGGCGATCTTTCCGATGCACTGGCACTTGAAGAAGTTGGTCATGACCCCCTCGATCTTGGTGGCGAGCGCGTCGGCTCCTCCGGAACCGGCGGCGACGACCACGGCGACCTTCTTGCCGGCGGGCATGTTGAGGCCGAAGGATCCGTCGAGGAATCCGAAGAACCTGTCCTCGAGGAGCCTGTACTGTCCGCAGGCCTCTCCGAAGTATACGGGGGTGGAGAGGATCATTCCGTCCGCCTCGCGGATGGCGTCGAGCACGGGGGTGAGGTCGTCCTTCTGGACGCAGCGGCCCTTGGCCTTGCATCCGAAACAGGCCTGGCATCCCTTCCTGTTGGCCATGGGGTTGAGGTAGAACGTCTGGACGTCCTGCCCCTTGGCCTTGGCGGCCTCGGCGATCTTGTTCACAACTGCTTCGGTGTTCCCGTTCTTCTCGGGGCTGGAGATGATGGCGACGATACTCATGCTATCGGTATCGGACCGAGTCGTGGAGAATTAAAGCTATGTCCGAAAATAGTACTCTGTCCGCACCATACATTTTTAACCGCTTTTATAATACGCGCAAGCAAGAACGATACGATGTCTGCGGAAGTCGCAGGCTGTTGTTCAGATCAAGTGATTGAAATGATCTCCAAATTCACCAAGCTCGGATTATCCGAGGACCTCGCAAAGGCACTGGACGAGATGGGATGGGAAGAGCCCTCCCCCATCCAGTGCGAAGCCATCCCCTTCGGACTCAACGGATACGACCTCATCGCACAGGCACAGACCGGTACCGGAAAGACCGGTGCGTTCGGATCCATCATCATCTCCAACACCCCCTCCGAGCAGCAGAAGCCCGCCGCCATCATCCTCGCCCCCACCAGGGAGCTGGCCGTCCAGGTCTCCGAGGAGCTCAACAAGATGGCCGCCTACACAGGCCACGTCTGCGTCCCCATCTACGGAGGAGCGCGCATCGAGAGGCAGGTCGAGGAGCTGGAGGCGGGATGCGACATCGTCGCCGGAACCCCCGGACGTGTCAGGGACATGATCGAGCGCGGATACCTCGACCTAACCACCATCCAGATCATCGTCATGGACGAGTCCGACCGTATGCTCGACATGGGATTCATCGACGACATCGAGTTCATCTTCAAGGCCTGCCCCGAGAAGCGCCAGATGCTGATGTTCTCCGCCACCATGCCTGAGGACATCAAGAGGCTCGCCTCCGACTACATGAGGAAGCCCAAGGAGATCAACGTCTCCAAGGACGACATCCCCCTCGACCTCATTGACGCCTACTACATCAGCGTCGGCAGGAGGAACAAGTCCTGGGCCCTCACCCGCATCCTCGACATCGACAAGCCCAAGGCGCTCATCTTCTGCCAGACCATCAAGATGGTCGACACCCTCGAGCAGAGGCTCAAGCAGTACAACTACAAGGTGGAGGCCATCCACGGAGACATGGCGCAGGCGAAAAGGGAGAAGGTCATGAACGACTTCAGGACCGGCAAGACCGACCTCCTCATCGCCACCGACGTCGCCGCCAGGGGTATCGACATCGACGACATCAACTACGTCATCAACTACGACATGCCCGAGCAGATCGACACCTACATCCACAGGATCGGAAGGACCGGCAGGGCCGGCAACAGGGGTACCGCCGTATCCTTCGTCACCTCCGAGGAGGAGTTCCTCATCCGCGAGTTCGAGCTCAGGACGGGTATCAAGATCGAGAGGAGGGATGTGCCAGAGGCCGAGGAGGGCACCCGCGACACCATCAGGAAGGTCGTGGATTACGACCAGCTCTCCGACCCCTTCGGAATGGTCACCTTCAGCATCAACCTCGGCAAGAAGGACGGTCTCGGCAAGGTCAAGCTCGCCGACCACATCAACAAGATCGGCCACATCATGGACGCCGCCATCGGTAAGATCAACCTCGGCGAGGAGGAGTCCACCGTCGAGGTCCACAGGGACTTCGGCAACCGCATGCTGATGGACGTGCCCAAGGTCAAGTTCAAGGGCAAGAAGGTCGTCGTCAAGGTCATCGAGAGGTGATCCACTCCGGGGGACTCACCTCGCTATGTCCGCCAGGACGTAGTCCAAAACCTTTTCCAGATTCTTAAAATCGAATTCCAGCTGGAGCCCCACCTTCCCGCCGCTGACGTAGAACCTCTTGCATTCTTTGGCGGATTCGTGGATCACCGTCTTCAGCGATCTGCGCATACCCAGAGGGGAGCATCCGCCGTGTATGTAGCCGGTCAGGGGCTGCAGTTCCTTCTGCGGGATCATGGCCACCGACTTCTCCCCCACGCTGGCGGCGGCCTTCTTCAGGTCGAGCTCGCGGGTGGCGGGGAGCACGAACACGTAGTATCTGTCGGACTTCCCCTGGGTGACCAGGGTCTTGAAGACCTCCTCCGGGTCCTCGCCCATCTCCTCCGCCACGTCCATGGCGGCGATCTTGCCGGAGGCGCTGTAGTCATGGACCGTGTAGTCCACCCCGGCGCGGTCGAGTATCCTCATTGGATTGGTCTTCTCCATGCTAGAGTATCCGACAACGGGGTATATCTGCTGTTCGCTCTCGGACATAACATGACTTGGAATGAAAAATCCCCATCCAAATATTCAAAAAGCAAGAACGGATTTTGACTGAAGTTAATATGAAATCCGTGGGATTCGACAGCAAGAAGTACACCGAACTGCAGACGAAAGCGATTCTCGACCGTATGGACAAGTTCGGCGGAAAGCTGTACCTCGAGGTCGGAGGCAAGATATTCGACGACATGCACGCATCGAGGATCCTCCCCGGATTCCTCCCCGACAACAAGATCCGCATGCTCTCCACCATGAAGGACAAGCTGGAGGCCATCGTCTGCGTCAACTGCCAGGACATCCAGAAGAGCAAGGAGAGGGGAGACCTCGGCATCACCTACGACATCGAATGTCTCCGCATGATCGAGCAGTACCAGAGCTGGGGCATCAAGACCGGCACCGTGGTCCTCACCATGTACGCGGGACAGCCCGAGGCCGACATCTTCAGGAAGGTCCTCGCCGAGAGGGGCATCAGGAGCTACCTCCACTACCCCATCCACGGATACCCCGAGAACATCGACCTCATCGTCAGCGAGAACGGCTACGGCAAGAACGAATACGTCGAGACCACCGCCCCCGTCGTCCTCGTCACCGCCCCCGGACCCGGCAGCGGAAAGCTCGCGGTGTCCCTGTCCCAGGTGTATCAGGACAACATGAAGGGCATCCGTTCCGGATACGCTAAGTTCGAGACCTTCCCGGTCTGGAACCTCCCCCTGTACCACCCCGTCAACCTTGCCTACGAGGCGGCCACCGTCGACCTCGAGGACATCAACCTCATCGACCCCTTCCATCTCGCCGCCCACGGCATAACCGCCGTCAACTACAACCGCGACGTGGAGACCTTCCCCGTTCTGAAGGCGCTCTTCGAGAAGATGCTCGGCGAGAGCCCCTACCAGTCCCCCACCGACATGGGCGTCAACCACGTCGGATTCTGCATCTGCGACGAGGACGTCGTCAACGAGGCGTCCAAGAGGGAGATCGTGAGGAGGTACTACCGCACCCACGTGGAGAAGCTCTCCGGCAAGGTGGGCGACAAGGCCGTCAGCAGGATGGACACCGTCATGAAGCAGGCCAACGTCTCCCCCGACGACTTCCCCCTGTACAAGACCGTCAGGGACGCGGCCGCCGAGTACTCCAAGGCCATCGCGGGCATCGAGCTCGAGGACGGCACCATCGTCCTCGGCAAGCGCAGCACCGACCTCACCGCGGTGTCCGCCGCCATCCTCAACGCGCTGAAGTATATCGCCAAGATCCACAAGGAGAAGGACATCGTCCTCCCCGAGATCATCAAGCCCATCCAGGACATGAGGACCCAGATCCTCGGCTTCGAGAACACCATGCTCCGTGCCGACGAGATGATGCTGGCTCTATCGATCTCCGCCTCCAAGGACCTCCTCGCCAAGAAGGCCCTCGACCAGATCGGGACCCTAAAGGGATGCGACATCCACTGCTCGGTCACCCAGTATCCCCAGGACATCTCCATCCTCAGGAAGCTCGGTCTCAACCTCACCTGCGAGCCCGTGCTCCAGACCAAACTCATGTTCGGCCACTGAGACCCGCCGTGCGGCGGGTCCAGGACCCATCATAAGTTTTATATGGATTGAGTCAATCCTCGCAGTACCCACTGTGGCAGTAGTGTAGTTGGTTAGCACTTAACCTTGCCAAGGTTAGAACTCGGGTTCGAATCCCGGCTGCCGCACCTGGGTATTTTTGTGAAAAAATCGAAGTGGTTTGGAAGGGGTTTCGGCCTTACTGGGATTTCTGCCTTGCCTTGGCCTCGTTGATCCTGTCGATGAGGCCGTTCTCGTTGGCCTTGGCGAACCAGAGCTGGGCCACGGAGCAGTTCTGCTTGACGCCGTGCCCGCAGGAGTAGAGGATGCCGATGTTGTACATGGCGAAGGGCTCTCCCTGGTCGGCGGCTTTGTGCAGCCATATGAGGGCCTGCTCGAAGTCCTGGTGGACGATCTTGCCGGTCATGTAGCAGGTACCGAGCTCGTACTGTGCGTTGACGTCGCCGGCCTTGGCCTTCTCGTAGGTCTCCCTGAGCTCCTCGGGGATGACGGGCTCCTTGGGGGCCTCCTCCTTCTTCGCGGGGGGTCTGACCGAAGCGGTCTCGATCCTGCATCCGCAGTTCATGCAGAACCCGAACTCCTTCTCGTCGTTCAGTTGGATCTGCTCGCGGCATTCCGGACAGTTTACGGTAATGAGTGACACGCATCCGCAACCGCATCACCGATAAAAAAGAGTGGCGCTGCAGGGTTGGATTGAGTATGTCTTATTGGATGATTATACATCCAACGCGGCTTTCGCCTTATTTGTCTTCCCTAAGCAACGGAAGCCGTTTTCCGGATTGCAAATGCTATATAAAGTTAGCTGCGAACCTGGTTTGTTATTAGAATTATAGATAAAAATGAAGAGATGGGGTGCAACACACCGCATTTTCATAAAAACGGCAGCGGAGCATGATAACGTTGCTTTTATATACAGTTGGATACAACCCAACAATCATTATATAGCATTAGCAGAATTTAAGGACTAATTGGATTGCAAAATCCGATTGGAGGAAAACAAAATGGCATTTGAAGCAGAAAGCAAAGCTCTCTACGATGCAATGGTAGCTGTCAAGCTCCCTGGCATCATCGATGCAGTCAACAAAGCAGACGCCGCCGGAATGGCCCCTACCGCCATCATCGACGCAATGTCCGCAGGAATGACCGAGGTCGGAGTTCTGTTCCAGAAGGGAAGGCTCTTCCTGCCCCACGTTCTTTCCGCAGCAGCAGGAATGAACAAGGCAATGGAGATCCTCGGCCCCAAGCTCGCAGCAGCAGGCGGATCCACCGAGAAGCTCGGAACCGCAGTCATGGGAACCGTTGAGGGAGATGTCCACGACATCGGAAAGTCCATCTGTTCCACCATGCTCCAGTGCGCCGGATTCGAGGTCCACGATCTCGGACGTGACGTACCTACCCAGAAATTCATCGATGAGATCAAGGGTGGCTGCAACTTCTGTGGAATGTCCGCTCTCATGACCACCACCATGACCGTCATGAAGACCATCATCGACATCACCAAGGAGCAGGGCCTCAGGGACAAAGTCACCATGATGGTCGGCGGAGCCCCCATCACCCAGGTCTACTGTGACAAGATCGGTGCAGACGTTTACGGAGAGACCGCAAACGAGACCACCGACAAGGCAAAGAAGATCGCACAGGACGCTTGATTGCTCGTAAGAGTCTTATTGAGAGGAATATAAATGGCTAAAATCTACACCAGGTCCGGAGACGGACGCAGGATCGAGATGAGCAAAGAGGAGATCTTTGCAGACATCCAGGCCGGAACCGCAGACGCAGCAGACATCGGAACCATCCCCGCCCTCACCGACGACCAGATGGAGCACCTTGTCGACATCATCGTCAGCCAGGACCGTGTCGTCGGAGTTGCACCCGGAGAGGAGGTCGTCATGACCTACGATATCGGTCAGCTCGACTTCACCGGTGACAACGGAAACTCCGGAAACGGAGTCGACATGGGTAGGCTCGAGGCCGCTCTCCTCCACGAGAGGGCACTCGGAGCAGACACCTTCGAGCTTGCACACTCTGACTACTCTGTCAAGCCTGTCAAGCCCATCATCTCCATGGAGAAACAGACCATGGAGGAGATCCAGGATGTCATCGTTGCACCCTTCTTCTACGGAGCAATGCCCAACATGGGTCTCTACTACGCTCCCGACGGACCTTACCCCAACCCCGCAGACCTCATGAGGGAGTTCAAGATCGACGAGTCCATGGCCGCCTCCGAGGCAGCCGCTGAGCACGTCGCCAGGGATATCGAGTACGTCGCAACCCACCTCCAGGCAGCTGGATCCGATGGATTCAACTTCGACACCACTGGATCTGCAGGAGATGCAGACTTCGTCGGAACCCTCAGGGGAGTCAAGCTCCTCAGGAAGGCATGCCCTGACGCATACATCAACGTCGGTGCAGCCGGAGAGTCCGTCATGGGTATCCACGGAATGATCGACTTCGAGGGAACCATCTGCGCAGGTCTCTACCCCCACCAGCAGGCAAAGGTCGTCGCTGAGGCAGGAGCCAACGTCTTCGGAGCCGTCTGCAACACCAACACCAGCAAATCCCTCGCATGGAACCTCGCCAGGTCCGTCACCTTCATCAAGGCAGCCGTCGAGCAGTCCCCCATCCCCGTCCACGTCGACATGGGTATGGGAGTCGGCGGAATCCCCATGAAGGAGACCCCTCCTGTAGACGCAGTCTCCAGGTGTAACAAGGCTATGGTCGAGATCGCCAAAGTCGATGGAGTATAGGTTGGAGTGGGAGATCCCGTCGGAATGGACATCCCCCACCTCATGACCTCCGGTATGCAGGGAATCAGGACCACTGGTGACCTCGTTGCCCGTATGATGTACGCAAAGAACATGAAGCTCGACAAGGCAAAAGAGTACGTTGCAAAGAAGCTCGGACTCGACACCGTCGAGATCGCTGACGAGTGCATCATGAGGGACCTCCGTGAGGAGCTCGGAATCGGAACCTGTACTGGTATCCCCGGAGCACCCAGGGGTATCGCTGCCAAGATGAACATCGAGAAGCTGCTTGACATCAAGATCAACAGCTGCGAACTGTTCAGGCAGCAGCTCAAGAACTGATTCGAATAAACCTTAACTTTCAGGGGGCTTCGGCCCCCACCTTTCTTTTTTCTGTTCGTTCACGAACGGGCACCCTATCGTCCACAAACCTGCGGATATCGGGATTACGATGCGCCAATCCGCGGACTGTTTTAGCTTATCGGAATTATCACCGATTTTATAACAACTTTACAATTATTTTATTTGGGCCTTAAAACATCATATTTAAAGTTAACCAAATTGAATCGTAATTGGATTAGATTTTTGTGCTAAATAAGTCATTTTTTGTTGAATATGTTAACAAATTTGTTGATTATTACAATATTTTTACACTAAATAATTCCAATTTGCACATGTTGATAAATAACTTTATATATAGTATAATGCACAAATAGAAAGTTTTATAAATAGTACCTCATAAAATACAATCATCATTATATACAACCCAAATAAATTACAACTAACACGCAAGACTGGAATTCCAGCCTGAAAACGTGACGGAGAAAATCCAATGAGTGAATCAAACGAAACAACCCAACTCCAGCGTTCTGTGAGCTGGAAAGACGGAATGTTCGTAGCTCTCGGTGTTCCCCTTCTCATCCTTCCCGGTCTCTTCGACGTGGGATCCATGATCTGGGGTCTTTGTATCTTCACCTGGACCGTAGGAGTTATCCAGGGATTCGTACAGAACATCGCGTACGCCGAGATGGTAACTACATTCCCCCAGGCGACCGGTCTGCCGGGCTGTGCCCAAGCCGTGTTCCATTCGGATAATGTCATCCCCGGAAAGATAGATAAGAGCAAATTCATCGGTGCTTTCGCATCGTGGTGTTACTGGTTCGCATGGACCCCTGTCGTCTACATCTTCTCGGGACTTATTGTAGAATACGTTACTATCATGGGCGGCTGGGAACTCAACGATATGCAGTTCCTCGCTCTCAGCATGGCGGTCATCCTCATCGTCGTCTCGGGCATGTTCGTCATGTCCTCCCGCGGCCTCGAAGGCGGAGGAAAGCTCGCGATGATCCTCGCGATCATCTCGCTGATCCCCATCCTCATCGTGCTCTTCGGAGACATCGGAAACTTCGATTTCTCCAACATCTCCACCGCATGGAGGTTCCCTGTGGAGGGACAGAGCGACATCGCATCCATCGTACTCGTCCTCGGATGCTTCGGCCTCGGACAGTGGTCCTCCTGTGCATGGGAGACCGCGGCCATCTACGGCCCGGAGTACAAGGACCCTGGAAGGGATACCCCCAAGGCCCTGTTCGGCTGCGGCATCATCTGTCTTGCTATGTTCTTCGTCGTACCGTTCCTGATGTACGGTGAGATTGGACAGGCAGGTGTCGAGGGTAACACATACCACTCCCTTTACCCCATCGCCATCGAGGCATTCGGCGATCTCGGCGGAATGGTCGCACTGGTCATCCTGATCATCGCCATGATCCTCATCATCCAGACCGGCTATCTCGGATCCTCCAGGTCGCTGTACTCCATGGCTTCCGAAGGCAACCTCCCCAAGTGGTTCGCCAAGCTCAACAGCCACGGAATGCCTGTTCACGCGATGATCTTCGTATCCGTGTTCAACAGCATCCTGATGTTCGTGCTCTGCGTACTCCCCATGATGGGCATCAACACCTCTGTGATGACCGTCCTGTCTGCATCCGCGATGGGTTACGCGATAGCCAACTTCGTCGCACTCGCAGCGTTCGTGAAATCCAGGAGGGATCCCAAGTTCAAGGATCTCCCAAGACCCTTCAGGGCCCCCAAGTTCTACACATATGTGGGAGCGTTCATGTGCTGCATGCAGGTCGTGCTGCTCACATGTCTCATCTACTGGAGCTACGTCGCATCCGAGAACTCCGTGATACCGGCCATCCTCGGAGGAGTCATCCTTCTCTGCTTCATCCCCATCTGGCTCTGGGTGCAGAAGAAGAAGAATAGCGAACAGGCCACCAGCAACGTTGCCACTGCCTGAAACCATTAAAGCCGGGGGCAACCCCGGTACAGGGCGGCCCGCACCGCCCTGGCTTCTTTTAACAAAAAAAAAATCATTCTGA
>Ga0256407_10014057_pt1 | contig 10604 bp, 6 predicted proteins | sample RumenRJG_04DNA_FD_193489 | JGI IMG/M metagenome (GOLD analysis project Ga0256407, IMG submission 193489) | Bovine rumen microbial communities from Lethbridge, Alberta, Canada - RJG_04 | ecosystem: Host-associated > Mammals > Digestive system > Stomach > Rumen | place: Canada: Alberta | collected... | reverse complement strand
ACGTCCTTCTTGATCTGGCTCGCCTCCTTCTTCACCGCGTCCTGCACCTCCTGATAGGTCTTGCGCAGCTGTCCCATCACGGCCTGCTTCAGCATGTCGCTCTTGCTGATTTCCTCGGCGGTGGCCGCCATGCCCTCCTTCACCATGCGGCGCAGCAGTTCGTCGATGTCTATCGAGTAGGCGTCGGCAGCCTGCTCCAGATAGAAGGCCATCTCGTCGTAGCTCTGGGCGGTTATCTGCTCGTTCGAGTATTTCGGCTCCTTGCCCTGCCGTGCCAGTTCCTCGTTCTCGCGGCGGTACTTGGCGGCCAGCACACCCATCTTGTCGAGGTTGTCCTGCAGGTTCTTCGTGATGCCGTCGTAGGGGCGCTCCTTGGCCAGCGTGTCCTCGATAAACTTCATCTGCTTGCCGATGGCCTGGGCAGCCTTCAGGTAGGAGCGCTCGGTGTCGAGCACCACCTGCGACATCCAGCGGTGGACGATGGCAGCACCCTTGTCGCCCGACTTCTCGATGGCGTCCACAAACTGGTTGGTCTTCGCTATCGCTGCCTTGACAAACGACTCCGAGTCGCCCGTGCGCTCGGCGATGATGCGGATGATGGCGTCCAGTTCCTCCTGCGTCACCTCCTTCTGCTTGCGGCTGTAGAGCTTCTGCAGTTCGGCGCGCCTGGTCTGCCACTCGTTGTCGTTCTGAATGGTGCGCCGCCACGCCTCGCCCTCGGTTATCTCCTCGTCGTTGCGGGCCTGCTCTATGCGCGTTTTGCGCTCCGTGTAGTAGGCGTCCAGCTCGTGCAGGTAGGCATCCATCTCGTCGCGGAACTGCTTCTTGGCCCCGCGCTCCTTCTTCGGGTCCATCCAGTCGCCGGTGTTCGTCAGGTGGCGGGCGTGCAGCTCGTCCTGAATCTTCAGGCGCTCTGTGTTGTACCACTCGATGACCGTGCGCATATCGCTCGACATTCCCGCCTCGATGGCTTTCTTCAGCGCCTTGTCCTCGTTGAGCACAGACTTTACGTCGGTATCAGTCTGCAGCGAGTTCACGAACTTGTTCATCTGCTCGCGGCGGTTCACCAGCTGTTCGGCGGTCATCTCTGTGTAGGTGGTGGAGTCGGCACGCTCGGAAGTGCCCCAGGGGGAATTACCGCTACCCTCGTTGCCGTTGGTGAAGTCGGTGTTCTGTATCTTCGACTCGGCACGCTCGGCGGCATCCACGGCACGGATGCTCTCGTCGGCCACTTGGCGCAGCCCCTTCTCGTAGCTCTTCATGTTCTCGATACTGCGCTCTATCGTGCCTTTGCGTTTGTCGTTGGTGAAGTAGTCGGCATTATTGGCAAACAGGTTATTGTATGAACGCTGCTGCTTATACACCTCCACGGCCAGTTTCTCCTTCTCCTCGCCCTCAGCTTTCTGATAGCGGGTGAGTGCATCCTTCCAGTCGGCCATGATGGAGTTGAGTGTTCTCACTGCCGACTCGCGCGACTCCTTGCGCAGCACATTGGTACGGGCGTCAAACACACGCTCTGCCGTCTCTACCTGCTTCTGATATTCCTCTACCGACGCGCGGTAACTCTCGGCACGGGCACCGATGTTGCTGGCAATACTGCTCACTATCTCGTTGTCGGAGGCTCCCCTGCCCGACTGTGCATAGGCATCGCGGAAGTCCTTCTTGGCGCTCTGGCTGATAAACTGCCAGTTGGCCATGACGATTTTCTGAACCTCTGCCTGGAACTTCTTCTGGTCTTTGGCATATTTCTGTGCGGCCTCGCTGACGGCCACCGACACACGGGCGTAGGCTTCGTCGTTACTGCCGAAGTACGACGCAATAAGATCGTCGGTACTCGATGCGCCCTTGCGAACCTTGCCGCCATACTCCTGTTCAATGTCGCTCAGAGCGGCCTCCTTTTGTTTCAGAGTGATGGTCTCGCGCAGTTTCTTGTTGATCAGTTCGCGGGCTTCGGCCAACTGCTTTGCACTGGCGGTCTCTGAAAGCATGTAGCCCAGATAGGCACCATACTTCGAGTTGATTTCACGGATGATGCGAGCCGATTCCTTGCCCTCGGCGTTCACGCGCTTCATGCCCTCCTCCACCTTGGCGGTCTGTTCGGCGGCTTTCTTCTCACTGCCAGCCAGCTTATCGGTTTCCTTCGATAGCTTGTCCGTCTTGTCTGTCGACTGCTCCACCGCCTTGCCTTTCTCGGTCTCAGCCTTGGCCTGCTCCTTGGCGGCGAGTGCTGCCACGCGCTCCTGTTCCCTCACCTTGGCAAGTGAGCGGAACAACTTGTCGGCGGTGGTCATCTGTTTGTGTAACTGCTTTTCAACCTCGCCCATAGCCTTCGACGTTTCCGACATGGCGTTGGCGGCATTTCTCAGCGAGTACACCAGCATGGCCACGGCAGATGCAGCAGCAACAAACACATTGGCCCATTGTGCGAGAGTAAGGGCTCTCAGTTTTAGGATGACAAGATCCAGAGCGATGCGCCAGTTCTTGAAGAGGTCGATAATCTTGGTAAGACCCAGCGCGATGGCACTCCACATAATACCTATAATATTCGTCTTCAGCACCAATACGAGCGTAGAGATAGTAGCCAGAGCGGCAGTAAGTCCGCCGCCCCCCATCAGCAGGTCAACTATCTTGCGCAGTCCGTCGATGACGGTACCAAGGAATCGCTGCGCCTTATCACTCACAAACGCTTCCTCAAACGCATTCTTCAGCCTCTCCCACTTAGCAGCCGTCGTCTCGTTCATCTTGTCGAACTCCTGCTGTATGGCGATGTTCTCCTCATACGCCTCGCTGGCCACGCCGAGTTGGCGGCGCAGCTCGTCCACGTTCTGCGACAGTCCTGAGAACACGATGCCCGCACGGGCACCCTGCTGGTTCAGGTCCTTCATAATGTCGCGCATACCGGCCATGCCCAGCATCTGCTCCACCGAGTCGGCATCCATGCCCGTGTCCTTGATGCGCTGCAGTATCATCAGTATCACCTCCATGCCGCGCCCCGTGTCGAAGAGGTTGCGGATGGTGTCGGGTGTCACGCCGATGGCCTTGGCCAGCTCGAAGGCGTTGTTGCGTATGGCGGGAATCATGCGGCTCAAAGCCGTTGCCGACATCTCGATGCGCATACCCAAGCTGCTGACCGTCGAACCGAGGGCGGCCACCTGGTCGATGGTGATGCCGCTCTGTGCGCCCACGGCTCCCACGCGCTTCACGAAGTCGGTAATCTCAGGGGCGGTCGAAGCACTCGTGGCACGCAGACGGTCGATGGTCGAAGCAATCTTCTCCATAGCCACAGCCGTTGCCGACGAGCCCTCGACGGTGCCCTCCTGCAACTGCTTGCGTATCTTGTCAACCTCACCCGTGGCGATGGCCACGCGCATCATCTCCGTGGCGGCCTCGCGTCCCATTTCGGGCAGTGCAATCATCAGTTTGTTTGCAGCCTCGGTGAATCCCTGCACGTCCTCCAGCGTCTTCAAACCCAGCTGTCCGGCACTGGCGGAAATTTCCATGAGTGAGGTCAGACTGGTGCGCACATCCATTTTCTTCAGGTTGTCCGACAGCCGGCCCACCTCGTCGGCGGTGAAGCCAGTTGTCTTGCGCACCTCACCCATGCGGTCGGAGAGGTCCATCAGGTCGCGGGCGGTGTTGCTTACCTTCTGCCAAACCTCATTGAAGCCCATATACATCACGACATAGGTCTTCAGGCGGCTGAAGGCTTTCTCCCAGGCGGTGGCGCTGGCCTTGGCTTGGCCCTCCATCTCCTTCATCACGTTCTTGGCGTTGCGCACCTGCTCGGCGAAGCGCTTGTACTCCGAGCTGTTCTCGCCGAGCGACTGCTGCATCTGGCGCAGTTGTCCGTCGGCACGCTTGATGGCGGCGCGCAGCTCGTCGAGGTTCACGGCGTTGGCAGGTGTCTCGATGAGCGTCCGCATCTTTTCCTGCGACATGTTCACGTTGTCCTGCTCGAACTTCAGCGAGCGCAACTTCTTCGTCAGGTCGTCGAGTTCCTTCTCCTGAGCGTCCACGGCGTTGTCCAGATCGCGCTCGGCTCTTATCTGGCGTATCAGTTCCTCGCGGCGACGCTCCAATGCCTGCGTGGCCTGCTGTATCTCTTGCGCACTGGCGGCAAAACCTTTCTTGCCAGCGCCCTCGGCAATCTTCTGCGCGTCGGTCAACTTCATCCACTCGCCCGTGGCCTCCTTCAATTCCTGGTTCATCTCGCCGATGGTCTGGCGCAGCTGCTCGCGGCGTTTGATGCCCTCGGCGGTGGTGTGGTCGGTCTTGCGGTATTCCTCCTCCAGCAACTTGATGCCCTCCTGCATCTGCTCGTTGGTCATGCGCTGCACATCTGCCAGTCCCGTGTCTGGCTTAATCCCGAGTTCGGCAGCCTTCCGCTGTTTGTCATCTTCAAGGTCTTTCTGCCAACGCTCTACCGCTCTTTTCCAATACGCCACATCGCCTTTTGCCCCATGAACATAAATTCCTCCGTCAGGAGCATCTTCCAGTACATCGTCTCCTATAGCGTCACGAAGTTCTTCAATGCGCCACCCTTCTTTTTGGTATGCCTTGGTCTGTTTGCGGAACCACGAGCTGTTCTTGTGTTTCGCCTCCAGTTCAGCCAACTCTTTCTCCATCTTATCCAGTTCGGCAGTGGCTTCCTTGAGGTTTTGCCCGTATTCGTCGATATTCTTGATGTCTTCCTGGATCCAATCATCATGTACCCAGGTGGCCTTGTTTAACTTCTCATCGAACGCCTTGGCCATATCTTCCGCAGAAGTCTTGCCTGCGTTCATGTGCTCGCTGAAGCGTGCCAGCACCTCGTCGGCATTGCCGAAGCCGGTCTTCAACTTGGCCAGCTGTGCGTCGAGTTGTGTCAGCTGACTGCGCTCTTCGGCGGTGGCCTGCCCGTCTCGATCCCGCTCCTGGATGGTCTTTATCAGGCTCTCGCGGTGGCGGTTGAGGGCTTCGGTGGCCTGCTTTATCTGTGCGTCGGTGGCTACGAACCCGCTGGTACCAACGCTGTCGGCCATCTTTTGCGCATCGGCCAGCGACATCCACTCGCCCATCATCTCCTTCTGCTTTTGGCTTATCTCGTCTTGTGCCTGCTGCAGCTTCCGGATGATGCGGGTGTTCTCTTCCCACTCGTCGCTGTTGGTGTCGATGACGGCGTTGGCCTCCTTCAGCTTGCGGATGGAGTCTTCGATGCTCTTGATAGTCAGCTCCTGGTTCTGAGCCTTGCGCGCCTCGGCCTCTCCCTGCTTCACGTCGGCGTCGGCCCATGCCTTGTCAACGGTCTGTATTGCCGCCTTCTGCTGTTCGTACTGGTAGAGCAGCCGCTGTCCATCGGCGCGTATCTGGCGCAGGCGTTCGCTCTGGTGGTCCATCGCCTTGGCGTGCTCTTCCTCCTGGTGTGCCACCTTTTCCTCCATTTGTTCTGCTTCCCGGTTCAGGCTAATGTACTCGGCCAATTTCTCGTTGGCTCTTTGTCGTGACCTGTCGATTTTTGCTTGACTCTCTCCGACGGCTTCATTGCGGCGAGCAATGGCATCAAGCAATTCGGCCTGCTCGGCGGCGGCATCGGCCTTCTTACGCAGGCGGATGGCCTCCTTGCGGTCTTCGTTCTCGTTGTAGCGCATGGCCTTCTCCACGTCGGCGAGACGGTCTTGCTCGGCTTCCTCTAAGCGCTGGTTGGCGGCTATCTCGCGCTCGGTCTGGGCGATGCGGTCTTCATGGAGCTTTCGTTGTTGTTCGAGGTCGCTCTTCTGCTGCTGCATACCGGCTATGACGGCATCGGCCATGTCGCGCTCACGGCGGGCGGCGGCTATGCCGTCCTCGGTCAGCTTCAGTGCCTCGCGTCGAGCGTCGTTGGCGTTCACTATCTCGCCCTTCTCGCGGCGGCGCATCTCAGCGACGTTGGTCAGGCTCTCGTTCAGAAAGTCGTACTGCTGTGCCAGCTGGCGGTGCTCGGCGGTACCTTCCTTCTCGGACTCCATCAGATCGCGCAGTGCGTCGCGGGTGCTCTTCATCGCCTGCTCGCTGACGATGCCGCCGTCGCGGATGGTCTGCACGACGGTGGCGTAGTTCGACTTGAACACGTTCATCACGCGGTCGGCTTCGTCGATGACGGCCTTGTAGGCATCGTACATCTTCTGCTCGTCGCCGCCCAACTCGGGGCGCAGGTTCTCCATGCGCTTGCGCAGTCCGTTCTGCCCCGCCTTGATGGCCTTGATGCTCAGGCTCTCGATGTCCTGCGTCTGTGCTGCCTTCCACAGCTGGTCGGCTGCCTTCACGCCCTTCATCAAGTCGCGCTGTGCGGTGGTCACGTCTTTCAGGTCGCTGTTCAGCTGGCGCAACTGCTTCTGGTATTCCAGCAAGAACTTGTTGTCGGGGGGCACGTTGCCCAGGTTCTTGATGTTCTGGTTGACGGCGGCAATCTTGCCGTTCAGCGACTCTGCCTCTGTCTGCAGGGCGTTCATGGAGGCGGTCACCTTGCGGTTGTCAACTTGGAATTGCACGGTGGCAATCTGCTGTATAACTCTGCTCATAGTGGTATGCTGTTGTTCTTGTATTGTCGTGTTTTGTGTCTATCCTCTCAGTGAGCTGCCGTAGCGTTCGCGGTAGAGCAGGCGCTCTATCATGGCCTTGTTCTGAATGGCGGGTCCGAGAGCATATACCATCATGGCTATGCCGGCGAAGGAGTAGCGGTCTTCGAGCATGGTGATGAACTTCGATGCCTGCTTGCGCATCTCGGTGGGTATCGAGGGCTTGGCGCGGCGCGGGCGACCGTCGGGCATGCGGATGGGCTGCCACTTGCGCCCGGCGATGGCGGGGGGCAGGCCGATGAACGGCATGCTGCGCCCGAGGGCCAGCTCGACGAATTTGGAGTAGTAGAGATACTTGGCCTCGAACACCTGGCGGTTGCCGCCGCAGTCGTTCCATGTGCGCCACTTTACGGAGCGCAGCAGTGCGCCCGACTGTATGGCCCGCTGCCGCTGGATGTTTCCTTTGGAGTCGAGTTCGCCGAACTCCGTGAACTTGGCTATCCACTTCATCACGCGCTCGTCGCGCCAGTCGAACTTCATCAGTTCGATATTCTCGCCGTATGGGTCGCGCTGCAGGGCCGTTGGTCTGTTGTCTGCCATAGTCTTTTTTTTGTGGGGAAGATAGGGGCTGGGAGGGTGAAAAACAAGGGCATAAAAAGCGGATGCAGCGGACCGTCGCGGTCGGCTGCATCCTGATACAATTTAAGAAATTTGTACATCAATATTGTTATAACCTTAAACGATTGTTGTCTCTTCAGATTGGATGGTCGATGATATATCGGGTTGGCGGATCAAAGCTGCATCGGCTTCTGCATTCTCCATTTCCTCCTTCATCTGTCTTACAATGGCCTCGGCCAGACAATGCTGCCAGCGGCGTTTCAGTTCGCCGCCTACACGCTCGATGGTGTCGATGCGTTTGTAGAGTTCTGCTTCCATCTGTGCCAGAGAGCCTTTTCCTTCTATCGGCAGGTCACGCTTCTCAAGTTCATGCTCGCACCATGCCACGAACCGCATCGTGCGGCTCGTCGCCTGATCGCGTGCCAGTCGGATGCGTTCGGCCAGGGCGTGGTAGTACTGGGCGTCGCGTACTGATGGCTGATGGCTGATGGCTGAAAGGCTACGGGTAGGCGCGTCAGCGGGAATTGGCTGATGTGCGTCGGCGGCAACCTCTCTTACATCTTTCATCTTACTTCTTACATCGCACAGCGATTCCAGCAGCGCCTGTGCCGCCAGTTCCGCGTCGTCGGGTTCCGGGGTGAGCGGCGCGGGCTCCACGCCATCTATGCGGAGGGGAGACCTCTCCCCCACCCCATTCCCCGCAGGGCGGGGAGCAGTATGCTTGCGTCTGAATATCTTCTTGATAGCGTCTGTCAGTTTCATGTCCGCAAGATAGGGCGCGGCGCGACAGGATGCAAGGGCAGACGAACCGAGTGCAGAGCGCACGAAAGCTGGCTTTCAGTGCCTATGCCGAGGTGAGGACTGCGCTCGGCGAAGCCAAGGGCAGTGCCGCTCTGCATCATAATTGCTATCTATACCAAGCTGCCTGCGCTCGGTGAGATCGTAAATAAATCCGCAAAATAATCCGCATAAACCGCAAATTTATCCGCAAATATTTGTTTATATTAAAAACTTTGCGTATCTTTGCCCCCGTCAAATCAAGTGTGCGGATTGAGATGCCGCCTATCCGAGCGGCTTTTTTAGTGCCATATTTACTAATAATAATCACAGCACCGCACCGACGAGTGGAGTAGCAGCAATGCCTCCGGGTCTCAGCACACTGAACCTGACAGCTCTAAGTGCGGCGCCTGTTTTTTTATTTATAATAATAAGGAAAGGGTTATGATGGCAACAACAATTACCCCCCCCAAGAGCCGTTTCCTCGGCAAGGCTGCGGTTAAGCGAGAGCAGCGCGGAGCTTGCTCTGGCACTGCCGAGCGGAAGCAGGCTCGCCGATTCGGCGGCCGCTCGACCTCTGGTCGCTTGCTACCAACGGGACGCAAGAACGGTCTCTCGCGCACGGCGATGTTCTTCAAGATTGCCACGCTGGCGGGCCACCGACTGACCATCCCGGAGGTGAACCGCTTCAAGGAGGTTAACCCCCGGCAGCTGGAGCACGTATATGAAGAGGTAGTACGCATGGGCGATCCCGGCAACGCCCTCTTCGCCCTGCGACTGATATTAAAGTAATTAAAAAGAAATAAGAACTATGCTACTGATGCTTACTAACCGCTGCCACATGGACTGTCCGCACTGCATGCAGGACGCCAGACCCGACGGGCAGCACATGACTGAAGAGACATTCGAGCAGGTGCTTGCGCTGATGCGCGAGGCACAGCCACCGGTCGTCACCGTCACCGGCGGTGAGCCCACCGAGCACCCGCACTGGGCCGAGTGGACGCGCCACATCCTGAACACGAAGGGCGTCGCCCTCGTGTCGATCTGCACCAACGGCGCGTGGATTGAAGACACGAAGGAGCGCCTGAAGATGGCGCGGCTTATCCGCGAGTCAAAGGGCCGCGTGAAGGTGCAGGTTTTCTCCCACCAGAAATACTATCAGGACCACGAATGGACCGTGAGCCACGCCGCGCAGTACCGCTCCATCGGCTGCATCGCCGACTTCAACAGTCCTATCTTCATGCAGGATCTGGGACGTGCCCGCGAGAACTGCCGCGAGGAGACCGAAGCCTCCGACCACGTGCCGTCGTGCATCAACTCTCACCTCGTGGCTGTGCAGGCCCACTCGCTGAACCACTTCTTCCTGATGTGCGCCAGTGCCGGCAAGTTCTGCCGTCCGCTCATCTCGCCCGACGGCGGCGTACACATGTCCGAGTCGCGTCTCTGTCCGCAGGTGGCCCATGTCAGCGACGGTGCCGCCACGGTGTTCCGCAAGATGCAACAGAGCCGTCCCTGCCGTGGCTGCCGCCTGTACCAGAACTTCGAGCGCCGCTTCCCCCGCGAGCTGCAAATATTGGATAATCCCATCACCTATGGGAAGTGAAGATTGAAGAATAAAACTATAAGAGCGATATGAAATCAATAGCATTTATCAACAACGAAGTACAGAAGCGTATGAGTGCCAGCATGAGGATGACGGGCTTCAGTGCATTTGAGATGGGCTACGCCAACGGCTACGTCGCCATACCGCCCGGACACCCGCTGCACGGACTTGACTACGACAAGGTGTACGACGTGGCCGACATCAGCGTGTGGGGCGGACTGACTTTCGCCAGCGAGAAGTCGGAGTGCCAGTGGGACATAGCGTGCATCGAGGTCATCGGTGACGGTTCGTTTGACGACATTCCGCAGGACTGGTGGGTGTTCGGCTTCGACACCATGCACTACAACGACGGCCCGCACCACGACCGCGACTGGTGCATTCAAGAGACGAAACAGCTGCAGCTACAGTTGGACGCAATCAAGGCCAAACCGGAGCCTGAATAATTTTAAACATAATTTTTAACTAATTTCTGCCCGAAAGGGCATGACATAAAAGAGCGATATGATAAATAGTAACGAACTTATGCGCGGCAACTGGCTCTACTACCGTGGCCAGTTCAACGCCTTCCCCTTCCAGGTGGAGCAGGTCACGAAGAAGAAGGTGGGCTACCATGCCGAGCCTGGAGAGAACCGCATGTACTACCTGCGGCTGCAGGAGTGCCAGCCCATCCCCCTGGATGCGCGGCAGTTGGAGAAGAACGGCTGGAAGCTCAACGGCGACGATGCGAAGTTCGCCCCCGGCACATGGACGGGTGGCGGCCTGATGCTGGAGCAGGAGCCCGACGGCGACGGATTCAGGATTGTGGTCACCAGCGACTACGACGACGAGGACACCAACTGCACTCCCTTTGTCCTGCACTCCCTCCACGAACTGCAGAATGCCCTCCGCCTCCATGGCATCAAGAAAGAGATTATTGCGTATTAACAATTTAAAAGCTACACGAAAGATTATGAAACAAGAGAATACAGATAACCGACAGACCGCAGAAGCACAGCAGCTGCGCGAGAAGTCGGCATTTATTAACCAGGTGACGAGCTTTGCCGAGTATATGCAGAAGGAGTTTATCGAGCCGA
>Ga0256407_10014056_pt1 | contig 10605 bp, 14 predicted proteins | sample RumenRJG_04DNA_FD_193489 | JGI IMG/M metagenome (GOLD analysis project Ga0256407, IMG submission 193489) | Bovine rumen microbial communities from Lethbridge, Alberta, Canada - RJG_04 | ecosystem: Host-associated > Mammals > Digestive system > Stomach > Rumen | place: Canada: Alberta... | reverse complement strand
TGCTTCCCTTCGGCGTGACGACGATAGAGGAGTATGCGTTCTTCTGCTGCAGCGGGTTGAAGGCAGTGACGATTCCCGGCAGCGTGGCAATCATCGGCCGGCATGCGTTCCGCGATTGCGACGGGCTCACTGTGAAGATGGAAAACGGCGTGACAAGCATTAGACCGACTGCGTTGACGGTGCGAGCATCCGCCGGAGATGCCGAACGGGTGCGGAAGTTGCTCGCGGATGCGGGCGAGGACATGTCAAAGCTTACAATCAAGGAAGTGTAAAAGGAATTCGAGCCGGAAGATGAGAGTACGAAATTCGTCACAATCGAGGAATAGGCAAGGCGATTCTATGAGCAAGAAGATGAACAACGAGAACAAAGAACAGATTGACGAGTCTGAGAATGTCATGTACGATGACCTTGACGAGTGTTTTGCTGCTGCGGATGAGTTCTTGCGTACTCATCCAAACTATTATGACCACTCTAGCATTCCACCTGGGAATTTGACCACCACCCAGTTCATTGAGTATTGGCGAAATAGGACGGCAAAGAAGCGGAACCCACCGAAGGTCAGCGAATGGAAATAGGCCACGGCATCAAGGAAATTCAAGGGACGAAAATGAAGCACATGAACAATACTGCTAACAACGATACAGTCTATCTCGCCTACAAGAAATCACTGAATCGGCATCCACAGGAATGCAGAATCGGTATTTGTGGTGGCACACCAGTGCTTGATGCGGGATGGCATCTGTTTTCTTACGTGAAGGGTGAATACGCAGATGAAATCTACACTGATATTTTAAAATCTCTGAACGATCTCAGGGAAACAAACTTTGACCTGAATGGCGTAGCCTGGTTACTTCCCATTAACGGTCTTGACGGAATGTTTGCCGTCGAGGCAAAACTTTTGCGCGCCAGATATTCCGACATGCCCCCGATGCTGTATTTTAAGGATCCATTTGCATTGGATGGGTGAGAGACATACATAGACGATGTCATCCTGCAGTTCAAGTTCGATTGAGATGTCCAAAAAGGTGTTCCCAAGACAATATGTGAGACAAGGAGAAATCCCATGAGCAAGAAAAAGACCATCAAGAAGAGCAAAGAGCAAGTTGGTGAGTCCAAATTTGATTGGACCGGATTTGAAGATAGGTTTTGGGAAAATTATCAAGCAGCTCTCAAGAAGGGCATTCCACCAGAACTTGAAGGGGACACAATAGCAGAAGATTTTGAGGCTCTTTTGTGCAAGTGAGATTATCGCAGGCTGGGAGAAGTGGCGTAAAATCTTATCAGAAATGCTAGTCAAAAGGGTGGACCATATCTATGAAAAAACCACTTAATTCGCACATGCTTGTCGACATCGTTGATTGGCGCGGCATACCGATAGATGCGCCTAAACCGTTGTCGGAGGTGATTGCCGAGAAGAAAAGCTATCGCTCGTTCCATGTATGGATTCTCCGTAAATCTGAATCAGGTGAGATTGAGACACTTCTTCGACGCATCCCTACCGGCGAGAAGTCGGATGGGGGTATGTTTGATATTGCCGTCAGTGGTGTCGTTCCGGCGGGCGAGGGTTGGGTATCGGCCGCGCTTCGCCAAGTAGAGTCTGAACTTGGCATTGTCACGACAACGGACGACCTGCGTTTCGTGGGAACGGTAACAGCAGAAGCCGATACGCGGTTCCGCGAAAGACGGGAATGCGCGCTTAGCCATTGTGCAGTATATTTTCTTTTCTACGAACAGTCCGACGAAAATCGCCGAAAGCAGTTGTCGCCCTTCGGTGGGATGTCATGGGTTGTTCTGCGGGAAGTTGCGACGAAGCGGGCGGTGAAGGAGATGTTCCCTCTTGGTGTCAGGAGTTATGAAGCGAAGTGGTTGCTGGAGCATCCCTGCATGACGTCGCTAGGCGCGAAGGTGCCTGTCGCGAAGTTTTCCGTGATGACAGGGCCTGCATCACTCTTCAAACGTGTCCATCTTGTCGTTCGGCCAGAGACTGACTACTTTGACAGAGTTGTGCATGTCCGCCATCTTCATCCGTGGGACAATATTCCTACGGTGGACACAGTTGACGCTTTCATGGAGGACGATAAATCCTCTTGGAATCTCGTAGGCGCTGAGGTTCGTGCGGACACCGGCCGATTCATCCGTTCACACTGGAACATCCGTTACCGTGGTGACTGGTGCAGGCTTGTTCTTGACAGGAGAGGATACGTCCACAAGCTCAAGAAGATTTCCGACCCGTTGGCACTCCCATTCGAAGGTGTTATCACAGGTGGTCCAGTCTGGAACTACGTAACTCGCGTGAACCAAGCGCTGATGGATGCTTCGCTGGGATTCGAGGATCGGTCAGATGCAATCGCCAACGGAAGGATCATCGTGCCATGTCCAGCCGTTCTATCATGAGCGGTTGCGCAACTGATTGAGACATAATAATGTTATAGAAGGAGAGGGCGATGAAAGCAATACTGCATTCGTCATGCATAGATGACTATTTCTCCAATCGCAAACTCATCACGCGTAAAAGGTTTGTCGATTCCGACGGCAGACAATCGATGATCTGCGAAGCAAAAGTGATTTGCGACGGACAGGAGTATTACATGTCGATTCGTGATTCGAAAATACCTAGATTTCGCATCGGGTATTCCTCTGTGATTGATCGCGGAGAAGAGGGGTTTGAGTCCGATGAAAGGCTGGTTTCAAGATGTAATGGTCAAGATGCCTACTATGATTATGGCGATACGGATTTCACTCTTCTGTTTGAGGCGTTGTATCAAATTATGGATGAGGATGATGATTCTGTTGTTTTCAAGAGAAGTGGCGACATTGTCATAGGGAAATATGCCATTGCCTTGAGGAATGATTGCTGGTGGTCGGACGACGTTGCCGGGATTCTGGACGCGCTGATTAACAGCTGGGGAAATGTTTTGCCTTTTGCCGTTGGAACTTGCAATGAAGGGCCAGATATGTTTGTTTTTAGCGGTGGATCGCATGATGTGATGCGCGTGGTGCAAAATTCAAGCAGCAAGACACGCAGCAGGATAGTAAGAGTGACCGACATGAAGTTTGTGGATTTCCGCGAGAGTTTTATACAAGGCCTGAAGCAATTTGTGCAGCACCCTTCAAGGGAGCCTGAAAAGTTCTGTCAAGAGTACACAGAGCAATTCCGCAGAAAAATCAAACGGAAGTTGAAAGCGTATGAGCGTGCAAAGGCCCGGTACAGCCATTGAGATTATTCACAAATGACAATTTCCACAATTGTTCACAAATCACAAAGGTAAATCTGGAAGGTCTTTTTGGTATGGACTACATTGATTTCATAGACTCGGAAACGATACGCGACCATCTGCGGAGGCGACCACCGCTTCCGCCCGCGATGCAGTGCATCCTCATCGCGCAGAGCGAGTGCCGTTCGCTGGAGGACAAGCTTGAGACGCTGCGGAAAATCCGCGCCGAAACGCCGTCTGAGGGCTTTGCCGACGGGGAGTACCAACTCGCGTGTAACGACCTGGGATTCGCCGCCGCGCTTGACCGCCACATCCAGCGCAAGGAGGAGCGGCTTGCGGCTTTCCTCGCACCCGCGCCGGACGTGGTCTATGTCCCGCACGACCCGCGCAACGGTTACGACCTCGCCTCGTTCGCCACATTCACCGAGTGCCTCGATTCGCTTCGCGGCATTGAGTCGGCAGACGAACGTGATGCCATAACCATTGCACGCTGCCGCACGGGCAAGCCCGACGATACGCTGACTGGATTCCTCGGCCCCGGCAAGGTCCTTGTAGATGTGGAAACTGAAGATGACGGACACATCGACTATGATGACGACGTATGGCGTTGGAATTTCGCCAAGGCATACGTCCGTGTTCCGCATGGGTTCCGTCCCGGCGACATTATCCAGTGGGGCGACGGTGAGTATTCGGTCGTGGTCCACCCCGAACTTCCCAAGATCTTCGAAAAATGGCAGCGCGGCCTTGACTACACCTGCCAGTTTTTCTCCACGCTGGCCTTCAGCCCCGACGAGACGCATCCCTGCGGCGGCGAGTTCTTCATACACGATGTGTTTCCGCTAGGGATTCCCGCCGTTGAACGCGTTACCCCTGATAAATTGCCGGATAAATATGGTGTCCTCCTCGCCGTTGCGGATGTCGTAGAGGATAGCAATTGCATCTGCCAGCTCCTTGAGTCGTATTCCCATGGCCATCTTGATTACCTCATTGAGTTTGCCAAGAAAAATCGCATTGGGCCGGACGCTGAAAGGGCGGTGCCGCTCTCGGTGTACGAAACACGGGTTGATCGGTTGGCATTCCTTCTTGTGGAGAACTGGTGCCTTTGCAGGTATTTTCAACTCTACAATCCTGGAAACGGCAACTTCGCACATTACATAGCCGTACTTAAGGCCTGCATAAACCATCTTAAATGTTTGGGCATAAGGAGACTTGTAGGCGAAGAGAGAAAGCGTGACAAGTGGCTTGCCCTTGCTACGATGCTTGGCGAAGATTATGAACTTGGCGAGACAGACCATGTTGTTAGGGTCATCAAGGAGGCTTTTGATTCCGAGCGCATCACCGACGAATCGCAAAGAATGAAAGTTGCACAGGATTTCGCGGAGAATATCATGGGACTCATTGACGTCATTGCCTATGATTCTAAAGACGTCGATGAATATGTGCGGGACACGTTCATGACGGAGACTGCAATGCCTGTATTGCCGAAATGCCCCGAGAAGGTGGCATCGGCAAGAGCATTCGTCAATCGGCTTTCAAGCCAGTTTGATGAGGGTAAGCTGAGGGTTCTGACTCCGGAACTCAAGGATCGGCTGCTGGATTCCTTCAATATACTTCAAGACTATGGGAAGACGGCACCCTGGGCGAGAAGGGAGGCTGATTTCGCGAGTTCCCTGCTTGCGTTCATTCCACGCGCATGTACTGTGTCGGGTGAAAGGAAGAGTTAAAATTCTGAGTCTAAGAGTGTCATACATCAAGGCATCGGAGATTTTTCATGTCCAAATTGGGTTCCCAAAGACAATATGTGTGACAAGGAGGTGAAATCCCATGAGGAAGAAAAAGACTGTCAAGAAGAGGACAGAACGGATTGACGAGTCCAAGATTGATTGGAGTGGATTTTATGGACGAGTGTGAAAAGTGGCGTAAAATCATACATTCTCTTCATCTTCCAGAAGAGGTGCTTGATGACGATGATGCTTTTTGACGCCGCTATGAAGGAGAGGGGATATTGAAATGACGGAGATTGTTCACAAATGACAATTGCCACAAATGTTCACAAATCACAAATGCAAATCTGAAAGGTCTTATCGACATGGACTACATTGACTTCATAGACTCGGCAGTGATACGCGACCATCTGCGGACGCTGCCGCCGCTCCCGCCCGCGCAGCAGTGCATCCTCATCGCGCAGAGCGCAATTCGCCCGCTCACGGAGAAGATTGCGGCCCTGCGGGAAATCCGTGCGGCAACTCCATCGGAGGAATTCACGCGCGGCTGCTGGAAATACCAGAGCAAAGACTCGTTCCCCGTCATCCTTGAACGCTACCTTCAGGTGCGGGAGGCGCGACTTGCCTTGCTTGAAAAGGCTGCGCCGGGTGTCGTTTACGTTGTGGAGACGAACTACAGGGGCTGCTATGGGACGCCTTACTCGACATTCGCCGCCGCGCTTGCGTCGGTCGAACCGCCTGAGGATGACGAATGGCCGCCCAGGATTCGTCGCCGCCGTATCGACGACGCCGATGGTGCGATGCTCGTTGTCGAACTCTCCCGCAAACTGGAAGTTGTCGAAATCGACGAAGAGGGGGGACTAGATGCAGGTTCGCGGGACTGGAGCGGCGATTTGCCCAATGGTTACGCCTATGTCCCGCATCCGTTCAAGCGCGGCGACATCATACGGCAGCGCGATTCTTACTACGTGCTTGACGAAAGCGTGGAGGAGAATGACGGACGGTTCTCGTGGGGGACGGACGATAGTGATATGGTGCTGTACGGAATGTCATGGAACAAATCAGACGGCTCGTTCGGACATGAGCACATCTATTACACGAAGGGAGAAACGGAACTCGTCGCCCCCGCCGACCTCCCGGAGCAACAGCGGATGCTTGCCGCCGTCTCGGAGGTCATGCGCGACGGGCACGCGCTCATTGAATTTCTGCAATGCTTTACCTGTGGGGACAGAGACAATCTGGAGAAGTACGCGGTGGAATGCGCTGAAAGCGAGAAGTCCCCTCAGAGGTCAACATGCCCGAAATTAATTCGCCGTTCTGACCTGCCGGGGCTACCAGCGAATCTTTGGCTCTTCACGCGCAATTACTTTGGCCTTCCGACTTATTTTCGCATCCAGCGGGACGGGGCGGAGGAACCGCACTTCCGTGACTCCGTCGAATTGACGCTCGAAGCCGAGCCGAAGTTTCTCGGCGGCACCGGCGATCTCTCGCCGGACGACATTCACTCGGTCCGCGACTTCGTTGTCCGCAATCTCGATTCGCTTCTCGCCTATTGGGAAGACAAGCTGCCCTTTGACGACTTGATTGCCGAGTTGAGGAAGTCGCAAAATACCGAATACGGGGAATAATGGAAAGGAAAGGTAAACAAACATGAAGAAGATGATGTATCTTCATGGCTTTGCGTCATCGGGCGCAATCGGCACCGTAGAGCTGCTGCGCCGCGAGTTCTGGGAGAAGGCGGACGAGGATCGCGCGCTCTGCCACGGCTTGTTCGGAGACAAAGACGATACGGTCCTCGCGTCTGAGACGCGTCCGGTCTTCGAGCAGCACTATTCTGGGATGTCCCGGATGTTCCATGGCGGTCATTGCATGAACGCCGAGGTCGTCTGCCACGTTCTAATTCCGTTCATCAGGGAGAACAACCTAATTTGAAAATGCAAAATCAGAAAGAAGAGGTTAGCATGGTTCTGGCGGAAATAGGAGAATTTCGTGTGCCTGATGTCACTCAAGCGGTTGCGGACGGCAGCAATCAATTCACGATAGAGAACGGCATGGTTCTTCAGGGATATCCCAGGGAGAAGCCGGACGACGCGGCGCTCACATGGCCGGGTGAGGAGGCGCGGTATGTGGACGGGGAGATTTTCAAGAAGAACGCGCACTTTCTCTTCGAGAACCGGGAGCGAATATTCGCGGACAGCAGGATGTTCCTGGCGCCGGTCAACGTCATGAGCGGGGCAGCGTATATTGGCTCGCTCGTGAAGCCGACGGTGGGCACGTATATCGAATGGTGGCTCAGGCGCGGTAAAGAAGAGCTCGCGTACTTCGTGAGCGGGAGTCCGTTAAGCGGGGCGAACGTGAGCAAGGCCATCGCGAAGGACGGTTCGCTGGTGCCGTTGGCGTCACCTGGAATATTCCTGAACCTGGTGAAGGAATTCTCCGATGCGCATAAGCGGTATCTCGCGGAACGGAGGCGTTTCGAGGCGTATTCGCTCATCGAAGTCGTCATGCGCCTGAAGAACATAGACCCGGACCATGAAGACGCATTCAAGGCCCAGGTGCTAGAGCGGCACAAGCCTTTGCTGAAGAAGGTCACCGGGAAGTTGGGAAAACTATGGAAAAGAATAGGGGAAAAGAATGAAAAAAGAAATAGACCCTGACTTGTCCGCCGAGGAACTGGCGGACCTCATCCTCGAGAAGCCGGAAACGACAGAGCAATGTGGACGGGACGACTGGCTGAAACTCACCGGCGACGAGTGGGTAAGGCTGCTGTCCGAACTGCCGCAGTTCGCCGACAAGTGTCCGTGGAATCTGCTGCCTTACGAATGCTACAAGGAATTCTGCGGCTGGGAATATCTTCTGGAACGGCAACCGCAATTTGCAGAGAAGTGCAATTGGGAAAGGATGCCCGGCCACTCGGTGTTGACGCTTCTCAGGAAACATCCTTCCTTGGCGAAATATGTCGCATGGGACAAGCTCACTGGCATTAACTGGTGTTGCTTGCTCAAGGAAAGCCCGCAGTACGGACAGTATTGTGACTGGAAGAAGCTGGACGGCGGTTGGCTGTGGATGATATTTTCAAGTCAGCCGGCCCTTGCCAAGTATGCCGACGGAGAATGTTGGCAGAAACTGGATGGGTTGGATTGGGCGAGGCTACTGTCCAAGCAGCCCCAGTTTGCTGAATTCTGCGATTGGACAAAGTTGTCAGGCGAGAATTGGGGACTCCTTCTTGGGCATCAACCGCAATTCGAAGAGCATCTTGACTGGGTGAGCCTGGATGACTGGGGCTGGGGTAAGTTGCTTGAGCTTCAGCCGCAGTATGTCGGCCACTGCGAATGGGACAAGCTCAGCGAAACCGTCCGACGCTTTCTGCTCCGCGTCCAGCCCCGCATCATGGAGTACGTTGATGAATCCAAGATTGATTGGAGTGGATTAGGAGATGCTGTGGAAAAAGAATACCATGAACTACTCAAGAAACATGGTTTACCACTAGAAAGAGAAAACAACTGAAGCGAAAGCCAAGAAGAAGGAAATAGGCCATGGCAGTTAGGACATTCAAGGGGCGGGAAATAGCGTGTGGATGCATCTTTCCGCCATATCTCAGCGGTGTCTTCGGGAAACCGAACTCGACCCAGACCAACATTATCTGCATCGGGGGAAGTCCGTGTCACACGGAGTTAATTGTGTTTGATGGTGATTGCGAAGAGGAGTTTTACGAGTGGGCGAAGAAGAAGGGTTTGGTTACGATACGGAAGAACGGAGATGTGTTCTTTACGGACGATCCGATTGCGTATGAGCCGGATGGACAATCAAAATGACCGAGAGACAGGAATGAGAGATGTGGAGTAAGACGAGACAGGTGCTGGAAAACAGATTGGCGGATGATCTGAAAGGAAGGGTTTGTTACCACTATGATGTATATCGTGGAAAGAAGCATCCCGTCAAGCCAGATTGGTATGCCGAGGCGCATGTGATATCCATTCTTGTGGATGGCACGCCTTGGTTCTGCACCAACCAGGGGTTTTGGATTGAGAAGTACAAGTGCTATAATCCTGAACCGAAAGACGTTGACATAATACGCGAGACAGGGAAAGTCCCTTGCGAGGATGGAATGTATGCCTTGGAATACATCCACCAGTTCCTGAATGTGCTGCCCATCGACGAGGCAATCGCGCACGACAACTACTTCATCCGTCTGCTTGCTGTCTTGGACGCGCGCCTCGGCAAACGCCGGATCAAGGCGCTTGCCGACAACATCGAGAACGAGCCGGAGTGGTTCCTCAAGTGGATCCTGCTCCGCGCGGGGACACAGGGCCATGCCATGTGATTTTTCATGTCCAAAAAGGTTTTCTCAAGACAATATGTGTGACAAGGAGAACAGCAATGACCGAGAAACGGATTGAGACTGTTGGCGGCTACAGTTGGCCGTACCAAATCAAGGACGATGGAACCGCAGAAATCATCGGCAAGCCATCGCCTGAACCCGAAGGCGAGTTGGTGATACCCGATAAGCTCGGCGGATGCGCGGTGACCGGCATCGGTGCCTGGGCGTTCCACGAGTGCGACGACATCTCGTCGGTGACGATTCCCGAGGGCGTAATGCGCATCGCAGACGGCGCGTTCGCCGACTGTGGCGAGCTGACGAGGGTGGCGATTCCCGTCGGAGTGACGAGCATCGGGGAAGAGGCGTTTGCACGTTGCAGATGGCTGGAGGACGTAGTGCTTCCCTTCGGCGTGACGACGATAGAGGAGTATGCGTTCTACGGTTGCAGCGGCATGAAGGCGGTGACGATTCCCAGCAGCGTGGCAATCATCGGCCGGCATGCGTTCCGCGATTGCGACGGGCTCACTGTGAAGATTGAAAACGGCGTGACAAGCATTAGACCGACTGCGTTGACGGTGCGGGTATCCACCGGAGATGCCGAACGGGTGCGGAAGTTGCTCGCGGATGCGGAAGTAGACTTGTCGAGGATTTCAATCGAAGAAGCCAAATAGGGACATGGAAGAAGACGTTACATTGCTACGGGTACCGAGGAGCGTCAACAAGCGGCCCTGGAAAATCATCAGTGGCGGGCAGACCGGCGTAGACCGAGCCGGCCTTGTCGCTGCGATGTCGTACTGCATTCCCTTTGGCGGATGGGTTCCGAAGGGGCGCCTTGCCGAGGACGGCGTTGTTCCGGAGAACTTTTATGCCTTGCGGGAATGCGACGGCGGCTACCGCGAGCGTACCCGCGCAAACGTGGACAGCGCCGACGCTACGTTGATTCTCGTCGACGGGCTTCCGCTGTCCGGCGGAACGGCATACACGGCCGAATATGCTGCCAAGCGAGGCAAGCCATGCAAGGCCGTCGACCTCAATGCGGAAGATGCGGAGGTGCAGATACGCGAGTGGATGCTTTCGTTTGAAACCACGGTCCTTTTGGAGAAGACACAGGTTGTACTCAATGTCGCGGGCCCGCGGGAATCCGTTTCGCCCGGCATCTTCGAAAAAGCGAAGGAAGCGCTTCTCCATGTATTCGTGATGTTCCGCAACGGGTCCGGCGGCGACATCTGCCAGATCGACGACGATGGATCGCTTTGCGGATGGATTTCATCGGACTGGATAGGAGAGTAAGATGATGATGCTGTAGATGCTATTTTACGAGAAAAGGGGTATGTGAAATGACGG
>Ga0256407_10014053_pt1 | contig 10606 bp, 9 predicted proteins | sample RumenRJG_04DNA_FD_193489 | JGI IMG/M metagenome (GOLD analysis project Ga0256407, IMG submission 193489) | Bovine rumen microbial communities from Lethbridge, Alberta, Canada - RJG_04 | ecosystem: Host-associated > Mammals > Digestive system > Stomach > Rumen | place: Canada: Alberta | collected... | reverse complement strand
GTGGAGCTACGGAGAAGAAAACTACCGCATCATGCGGAAGTACTATGACGTACGGATCGGTATGCATGACTATATCCGCGCTTTGTACAGGGAAGCGCACGAAACAGGGGCGCCGCTGATCCGGACAATGTTCTTTGAATTCCCGGAAGATCCGAAATGCTGGGAGCTTCAGGATCAGTATATGTTCGGTAGCCGATACCTTGTGGCACCTGTGCTGGAACTGCATCAGCGGGAACGGGAGGTTTATCTTCCTGCCGGACGGTGGAAAGACCTGAACAGCGGCAGAATTGAAGAGGGCGGACGCAGCGTGACAGCAGCGGCTCCTGTCGATGTGATTCCCGTGTATGAAAAGGTGTAAAAGAACCCCAAAAAATCCTTGTACTAATTGAAAAATAAGGCTTGCCATGCGCAGGGAAGTATGTTATACTTTCCTGCGTATGGTTTCCATACGATTAAAAGCGGCGCAACGCCTTGAAAGAAGGGTTTAACGTAAGGAACGGAAACAGCCTGAAGGCCTTCGGAGACTGTGACGGGAGGGATCCCGCAAATGGTCGGCGCTGGCTGATGGAGGGCTTGTTTTCCGCTCTTTTTCATTGCCCGGAAAGGATGGGAGACTGACAGATGGCATCAAAAACGGAATCACTTGCCGGACTGGAGGCGAAGGCCCGCGCCCTTGCGGAACAGATGGGCTATGAGCTTGTGGATGTCTGCATGGACAAGGAGCCGACAGGAAAATATCTGAGGTTTTACATCGACAAGGAAGAAGGCGTCAGCCTGGATGACTGTGAAGCATTCCACAAAGCGGTACGCACTCCGGCGGACAGCGTGGATTTTGACTTCATGGAAGTATCTTCCCCGGGAATAGACAGGCCGCTGAAGAAGGACCGGGATTTTGAACGGAACCTCGGCTGCGAGATTGAAGTCAAGCTCTTTAAGCCTATTGACGGAACAAAGGTGATCACCGGCGTGCTGGCCGGGCTTGAAGAGGGAAACATTGTCATCGATACGGGCGAGGGCAGAATGCTGGTGCCGCGGAAGGCTGCTGCACTGGTTAAACCGGTAGTGGACATGGAAGGGATCGAGGATGTCGATCTCTCCGGCGATGATGAGAACAACACGGAGACGTGAGAAAGGAAAAAAACATGAAATCCGAAGTCATAGACGCAATCAAAATGCTGGCAAGGGAGAAGGAAATCCCTGAGGAGGCACTTTTCAAGACCATTGAGGAAGCTCTGAAAGCTGCATACCGCAAGAACCTTCCGAAGACGGAGACCGCTCCCAACAACCTGGACGTTACCGTAAACCGTCAGGATGGCACCATTTCCGTATATGCCCGCAAGCTGATCCTTGAGGATGAAGAAATTGAGGATCCCACCAATCAGATCAGCCTGCAGGAGGCACAGAAGATCAATTCCTCCTATCAGATGGGCGATATTGCCGAAGTGGATGTAACTCCCAACGGTTTCCTGCGTGTGGCAGCCCAGACCGCAAAGCAGGTGATTATCCAGCACATCCGTGAAGCAGAACGCGGAAAGATCTATGACGAATATATCGAAAAGGAAAGCGAAATCCTGACCGGCATCGTCGAACGGATTGAGCCCAAAGCGGTTTATATCGACCTTGGCCGTACGGAAGGTGTGCTGGAAAAGGACGAAATGATTCCCGGCGAAGAACTGCATGACGGCGATCACATCAAGGTTTATATCCTTGAAGTGCATAAGACAAGCCAGAATGCCGGATATACTCCTCAGGTCTATGTCAGCCGGATTCATCCGAACCTGGTGAAAAGACTGTTCGAAATGGAAGTGCCCGAAATTGCCGGCGGAATTGTCACGATCAAGAACATTGCCCGTGAAGCCGGAAGCCGTACCAAGATTGCCGTTCACAGCGCTGATGTGATGATCGATCCCGTCGGCGCCTGTGTTGGACAGCGCGGCGGCCGTGTTGACCGTGTTGTTACAGAACTGAAGGGCGAGAAGATCGACATTATCAAATGGTCCGGAAATCCGGCGGAATTTGTGGCGAACGCATTGAATCCTGCCCACGTGCTGAGCGTATATCAGGCAAAGGACGAAAAAGCTTTCCGCGTCATCGTGCCGGATAACCAGCTCAGTCTCGCAATCGGCAAAGAAGGCCAGAACGCGCGGCTGGCTGCCAAACTGACCGGATGGAAGATTGATATCAAGAGCCAGAGTCAGGCGGCGGAAATGAACGATATGGTCGATGATAACGGCGAAATGACCGAATTCATCCAGGTAGAGACCCCGGCATACGACAGCTTCACGATGGACTTTGACGACAGCGTAGGCGGCGACGACGATACGATGTAACACGGACTGCTTCCCAAAGCATCCGGATGCAAAGAAGCGTGGAGGTCCTATGAAACCAAAGAAAATTCCGATGCGTATGTGTGTCGGATGCCGAGAGATGAAGGAAAAGCGTGATCTGATCCGGATTGTCAGAACACCGGAGGGAGACGCGGTCCTGGATCCGACGGGGAAAAAATCCGGCAGAGGCGCCTATGTATGCCGCAGAGCAGAATGCCTGCAGCGGGCAATCCGGCAGAAACAACTGGAAAGACAGCTTGAAATCACGCTGACACAGGACATCACGGAGGCGCTGACCGGGGAGATGGAAAAGCTGTCAGCCGCCGGGAGCGAGGCACAGTGAACGTGCAGAAACTGAAGGGCATGATCGGGCTGGCAGCCAGAGCAAGACAGACAGCTGCCGGAGCGGATGCGTGCAGAATTCTGATCAGATCCGGAGAATGCGGTGTTCTGCTGATAGACGGCGGAACTGCATATAACACCCGTAAGAGGGCTGAAGAAATGTGTGAAAGGACAGGAACTGTGAAGAGAATCCTGCCTGAAGGACTGATTGAGGCCGCAACGGGGAAGAACAACATGATCCTTGGAATCCGGAAAGGTTCCTTTGCAGAACAAATCCTGAAGGAAACCGGGAACGAAGAGTGAAAACTTTCAACAAGAGATAAGAGCTCTAATGAGCGACGGGGGGAAACAACACCGAATGGCGAATGTGAAATTAAAAGATGCCACGAAAGAACTGGTGGAAGAGGCTTCCGGCATTCTGGAAGAAGCGACCAGAATCCGGAAGGAGGCGGACGGTCTTTTTGACGCGCTGAAGCGGCTCGATACAGAAATGAACCGCCAGGCGGAAGAAGAGGCTGCACGCCGCAGGCAGCAGGAACAGATGAAGGCGCAGTCTGCCCATACGAAGGCATTCACAATGCTGGATGATGACGAAAAGCAGATGATGGAAGCAGCCCGGAAGGAAGAAGCGTCCAAAGCGGCTGAATCTGTTCCGGAAAAGTCTGTGAAGAAGGCCGAGGAACCCGCCAGAAAAGAAGCGGAACCTCCGGCTGCGGAGAAACCTGCCGAGCCTGCAAAACCCGCCGCAGAAGAAAAGAAACCTGCCAAGAAGGTTGAATCCTATGTGGCGACACCGGATGATCCGGATCCCACAAGGCCGGCTGCTCCGAAGAAACCTGCGATCGGTCAGATCATGAGCCGTCCGGGAGACAATCCGCCTCCTGCAAGGCCTGCGCGTCCAGCGGGACAGAACGGACCATACGGCCGTCCTGCAAACCAGTCCGGACCTTACGGCCGTCCTGCCGGCGGTCAGAGCGGTCCTTACGGACGTCCTGCGGGCCAGCAGCCCGGTCAGTTCGGACGTCCTGCCGGCGGTCAGAACGGACCTTACGGCCGTCCTGCCGGTCAGCAGTCCGGTCAGTTCGGCCGTCCTGCCGGCAGCCAGAACGGTCCTTACGGCCGTCCTGCGGGCGGCCAGACGGGCGGTAACCGTCCTCAGGGCGGTTTCGGCGGACGCCAGGGATCTGCCGGAGGCGGACGGCAGCGCACGCCTGAGCTTGCTGTTCCGATGGAGAAGGAACGCGTTTCCAATTATGATCCCAACAAGAAAAACTATATCCGTCAGCATGATCCGGAACATGTCAGCCGGAACCGGAAACAGGCGAGCAAGAACGCACACTTTAACGGTTATGACGATGAAGTGATCCGCGGCGGCAAACGCGCACGGTCCAAGAAACCCAGCGCGCAGCAGATGATGGCTCCCATCAAAATTGAGACAGCCTACATGGCCGGCGATACGATCACAGTACGTGATCTGACGGAAAAAATCGGCAAATCTGCCAGTGAGATTATCAAGAAGCTGTTCCTGCTGGGCAACATGGCTACAATCAACAGCGAAATTGATTTTGATACCGCACAGCTGGTCTGCTCTGATTTCGAGATTACGCTTGAACGAAAACAGGAACAGACCGCGGAAGCCGCACTCGTTGCGGAAGACTTCGACGACGCGGAAGAAAACCTGCAGCCCCGTCCGCCTGTGGTTACCATTATGGGACATGTTGACCACGGCAAGACCAGCCTGCTGGACTATATCCGCAAGAGCCGCGTGACAGCCGGAGAAGCCGGCGGTATTACCCAGCATATCGGTGCCTATACCGTTGATGTGGACGGAAAGAAGATTACTTTCCTCGACACACCCGGTCATGAAGCGTTTACCGCCATGCGCGCCCGCGGCACCCAGGCAACGGATATCGCTGTGCTGGTCGTCGCTGCCGATGACTCCGTGATGCCTCAGACGGTTGAGTCCATCAATCATGCCAAGGCCGCGGAAGTGCCGGTAATTGTCGCCATCAATAAGATGGATAAGCCTGACGCCAATCCTGACCGCGTCAAGCAGGATCTGACCCAGTACGGGCTGGTCTGCGAAGACTGGGGCGGAGAGACAATCTGTGTTCCTGTTTCCGCCGTTACCGGACAGGGTGTTGATGATCTGCTTGAAATGATTCTTCTCCAGGCGGATATGCTGCAGCTGCAGGCCAATCCGAACCGACTGGGCAAGGGCGTCATTATTGAAGCCAAGCTGGACAAAGCAAGGGGCCCGCTGGCGACCGTACTGCTGCAGAACGGTACGCTGCATGTGGGAGACAGCATTATTGCGGGTCTTGCTTCCGGTAAAGTCAGAGCGCTGATCAACGACAAGGGCGAACGCGTCAGTGAAGCGGGTCCGTCCATGCCTGTCGAAATCATGGGCTTTGACGATGTGCCCAGCGCAGGAGATGAGATGATTGCCGTCGGCGACGACCACCTGAGCCGTCAGGTGGCGGATGAACGCCGTGAAAAGATCAGGGCAAGCCGTGAAGCAACCATGGCCAAGATGAGTATGGAGAATCTGTTCTCCTCCATTGAAGCCGGTAAGGTTACCACGCTGAATCTGATTATCAAGGCTGACGTACAGGGCTCTGTGGAAGCGGTGAAACAGGCGATGGAGAAGCTGAGCAGCGATGAAGTGAAAATCCGTGTACTGCACAGTGCTGCCGGTGCCATTACAAAGGATGACGTCAACCTTGCCTCCGCATTCAACGCCATCATTATCGGTTTCAATATCCGTCCTGACGCTTCCGCCAGAGAAGCTGCTGAAAAGCAGAAGGTGGATGTTCGGATGTACACGGTCATTTATAAGGCCATTGAAGATATGGAACTGGCCATGAAGGGCATGCTGGAACCCGAATACCGGGAAGTTCTCCTGGGTCATGCGGACGTCCGGAATGTGTTCAAAATCACAGGATCCGGTATTATTGCCGGCTGCTATGTCACGGACGGCAAAGTCCAGCGGAATGCCGGCGTACGCTTGCTGCGTGACAATGTGGTGGTATTTGAAGGCAAGCTGAGCAGTCTGCGTCATCTGAAAGACGATGTGAAGGAAATGGCCGCCGGATATGAATGCGGTATGAGCCTGGAGGGCCATAACGATATCAAGGAAGGCGACGTTGTCGAGTGCTATATTATGGAGGAGATCCCGCGCTGACATGAGTTACCAGAGAATTGACAGGATATCAGAAGAAGTCCGCCGGGAAGTGGACGCCATCATCCGTGAAGAACTGCACGATCCAAGAATCAGCGGTACTTTCTCGGTGACACGGGCTGAAGTAACCGGCGATCTCCGGTATGCCAAAATTTATGTCAGCGTACTGGAGGATGAACTTCGGGAAGGATTGATCGAAGCGCTGAAGAATGCCAAAGGCTATATCCGGCGTTCCCTCGGAAAACGGATGATTATCCGTTATACACCCGAGCTGATTTTTGTCAGCGACCGGAATATTGCCTACGGTGTTCATATAGCAAAGGTGCTTTCAGAAGCAATCAGTACAGAGAACGGATCCGGTGACAGCGATGAGCAGGAATCCTGAAGCAATAGCCCGGATGATCCGGGACGCACAGCGTATTGCCATCTGCAGTCATATCAACCCGGACGGTGATACACTCGGTTCCGCGGCAGCCATGCGGCTGGCCCTCATAAAAATGGGGAAGGACCCGGTTCTGTTCTGCGACGGAAAAGTGCCGGATCAGCTGTCTTTTCTGCCCGGTATCGAAGAAATGAGGATTCCGGATGAAACGGAAGAATCCTTTGATCTGCTGCTTGCTGTGGATGTCAGTGACATACGGCGGCTCGGAAACGGTGAAAAACTGATCCGGAAAAGCCTGCACACCGCGCAGATCGATCATCATCCGACCAACCCGCTGTTCATGGAAGAAAACAGCGTTGACGGTGACGCTCCGGCATCCTGCATCCTGATCAGGGAGCAGATCGCTGCGCTGGGATTGGAAATTGACAGCGACATGGCTGTTTGTCTGTACACAGGAATCAGTACGGATACAGGGAATTTCGCTTTTGCATCCACAAATGCGGAGTGCTTTGAGATCATGAGTGAACTGATGGGGCACGATCTTCCGCTCGCAAAGCTGAACCGGATTCTGTTCCGGGAAAGGGCCAAACCCCAGGTATTGCTGATGGGCAGAGCATTGAACAGCCTGCGTTATTATGAAAACGGACAGATCGCGGTGATGAAGCTTACGCAGCGGGACTTTGAGGAATGCGGCGCATTAAGCGAACATGCGGATACACTTGTGAACTTTGGTCTGGATACGATCGGAACCCGTATGGCCATGCTGGCCAGAGAGGGAGAAGACGGAACCATCAAGTTTTCACTCAGAGCCAAAGAACCGGACTGCGTGAGTGATATTGCACAGCAATTCGGCGGCGGCGGACATCCGCAGGCTGCGGGAATCACCATGTACGGAAAACTGGATGAGACGGCCGGCTCTGTGCTGGACGCACTGATCCATAAACTGAATGGATAAAGAATGAACGGTTTTTATAATATCCTGAAACCTACCGGAATGAGCAGCGCGGCCGTTGTGGCCGTGCTGCGCCGGCTTACCGGCGTTAAACGTATCGGTCATGCCGGAACACTGGATCCGGAAGCCGCAGGCGTGCTGCCCGTGATGACCGGGAAAGCCGCGCGGCTTTTTGATTATCTGGCCGATAAGGAAAAAGAATACGTGGCGGTCTGTGCTTTCGGTACCCGCACGGACACCCAGGACGCAACCGGAGCCGTGATTGAGGAAGGCGATAATTATCCCGACAGGGAAACTTTCCTGAAAGCCGCAGAAGCGCTGACGGGAGATATTATCCAGACTCCAAGCATGTTCAGTGCCATCAAGGTCGGAGGACAGCCGCTGTATCTGCGGGCAAGAAAAGGCGAGACGGTGGATGTTCCAGCACGGAAAGTCCGGATTGACCGGATTGAACTGCTCCGTGAAACAGAAAATCATGGCTTTGAAATCAGAGTCAATTGCGGCAGGGGTACTTACATCCGCACCCTGTGTGAGGATCTTGGCAAGAAGTGCGGCTGCCCTGCCCATATGAGAAGTCTCCTCCGGACGAAGAGCGGCGCTTTTACCATTGACAATGCCCTATCCCTTGAAGAGGCAAAGGCACTGGCGGAAAACGGACAACTTGAATCCAGACTGCTTCCGCCGGATTACGCGATCGGGCATTTGCCGCGGATAAATATACCGGCTGCATACCGGAAAAAGGTGGAAAACGGTGTGAAGCTTCCGGTGCTGCAGGCAGCAGAGGAAGTACCGGAAGGCGGCCCCGTGAGGATCTACCTGGACAATCAGTTCTGGGGAATCTGTATCCGAAGGGGAGACGAACTGGCCTGGAAGGCACAAATCGCACCGGAAGAAGCTGAGGAGATGAACTGAAATGCACGTGATCCAAAGACCGCACAAGGCGGGGGAACGGGTCATTGCCCTGGGAATGTTTGACGGAGTCCACAGAGGCCACAGAGCCCTGCTGATGAATGCGAAACGGTTAGCAGACGAGCTGGGTGTTCCGCTCAGAGTCTGTACATTCAACCGGCATCCGCTGGAAATCATCCGGCCTGAAAATCCGCCGGAGATGATTTCGACCATTCCTGAAAGAGCCTCTCTGATGTATGGGATCGGCGTGGATGAAATGGAACTGATTCCTTTTGACAAAATGACTGCGGACATGGAACCGGAAGTGTTCCTGGAAAGAATGCGAAGCTGTCTGGATGTACGGGCTGTGGTAGCCGGCTGGAATTATTCCTTCGGCAGACAGGGACGGGGAAATGCTGAACTGCTGCAGGCAGACGGGGAGAAATACGGATATCAGGTCCTGGTTGAACCGCCGGCGACGCTTGAAGACGGAACCGTTATCTCCAGTACTCTGATCCGGCAGATGCTGAAGGAAGGCAATACTGAGAGAGCCGCGGAACTGCTTGGGTATCCCTACGCACTGACCGGGACTGTTGCACAGGGAAAACATCAGGGTCACGGACTGGGATTCCCCACAGCCAATATTGAACCCTGGAAACGCAAAGCACTGCCGAAATACGGTGTTTATACCGGGCTGCTTGAAACCCCGAATGATACACTGCCTGCCGTTGTGAACATCGGCATACAGCCGACCATTCCCTCCGGCAAGGTAACGATAGAGGCCCATGCGCTGACAGAAAGCCCCGAACTGTACGGGCAGAAGGTGAGGCTTTCTCTTCTGAAGATGCTGCGGGAAGAAAAACAGTTCCGCTCCAGGGAAGAACTGGCGGAGCAGATCGAAAGAGACCGCAACGAAGCCATGAGACTGTTTGACATGGCATAGATGGTTGGATTACGGACTGTCCGCGGCATTGCGGCGGTACGGTCCGGGTTGTATAATTACGCTGTCAGAATCAGGTTAATGTCTGGAGGAATAACATGCCAGCCACGAAGTTTGACAAGGAATCCATCAAGAATACTATCGTCGGAAAGATCCAGCGGTATAACGGCCTGACTATTGAAGAGGCATCACCGCATCAGATCTACCGGGCTGTTGCCTCCACGGTGCGCGATCAGATCATGCAGAAGATGATTGCGAGCCGGGAGGCCTGGAAAAAGCAGAAGGGTAAAAGCCTTTACTATCTCAGCGTGGAATTTCTGATGGGCCGCAGCATGTACTGCAATATGCTGAACCTGCTCTCCACAAAGGAGTATACTGAAGCCCTTTCAGAGCTTGGTATTGATATCAAAGATGTACTGAAGGAAGAACCGGAACCCGGACTCGGAAACGGGGGACTCGGCCGTCTGGCTGCCTGTTTCCTGGATAGCCTGAGCTGTCTGGATCTGCCTGCCATGGGATGCACCATCCGCTATGAGTACGGCCTCTTCCGCCAGAAGATCGTTGACGGGCAGCAGGTGGAAATGCCGGACAGCTGGCTGGACAACGGCAATGTGTGGGAAACCGCAATGATGGAAGACACCTGTGAGGTGCATTTCGGCGGCCATGTGGATGAAATCGAAATCAACGGCCGTCAGAAGTTTGTGACCCGTGATTATTATACCGTGGAAGCCGTTCCATACGATATGCCTGTGGTCGGATATGACGCCACGATTGTCAATCCGCTGAGAATGTGGTCCGCCAGGAGTCCGAAGAAACTGGATCTGAACTGCTTCGGAGAAGGACGCTATGTGCAGGCATCCGAAGAGATTCAGCTGGCCGAAGCAATCAGCAAAGTGCTTTATCCGGAAGACCGCCATTACGAAGGGAAAATGCTTCGCCTGAAACAGCATTATTTCTTCACAAGCGCGTCTCTTCAGTACATTCTGAAGGATTACAAGAGACGCTTCGGCAACGATATGAGCAAACTGCCGGAAAAAGTGGTTATTCACATCAATGATACGCATCCCGGCATGGCGATTCCCGAACTGATGCGCCTGCTGATTGATGAAGAAGGACTGGGCTGGGACGAGGCATCCGCTATTGTGCAGAAAACCATCGCCTACACCAATCATACAATTCTGGCGGAAGCACTGGAAAAATGGCCGGTAAGCATGGTACAGCAGCTGCTTCCCCGCTGTTATCAGATTATCTGTGAGATGAACCGCAGACTCTGCGAACGGCTGTGGAACTTTTTCCCGGGCGACTGGGACCGGATCGCGAGGATGGCGATTATCAGTTATGACAATGTACATATGGCCAATATGTGCGTTGCCATGAGCTATTCCGTGAACGGCGTCAGCAAACTGCACGGTGAAATCCTGAAGGAAGAAACATTCCATGATTATAATCTGGTGATGCCGGAGAAATTCTCCGCCATTACCAACGGAATCACACACCGCCGCTGGCTTATGAGCTGCAATCCGGAACTTACGGATCTGATCAGTGACGCTATCGGGACCGACTGGATTAAAAATCCGGAAGGATTAAGCGCACT
>Ga0256407_10014052_pt1 | contig 10606 bp, 4 predicted proteins | sample RumenRJG_04DNA_FD_193489 | JGI IMG/M metagenome (GOLD analysis project Ga0256407, IMG submission 193489) | Bovine rumen microbial communities from Lethbridge, Alberta, Canada - RJG_04 | ecosystem: Host-associated > Mammals > Digestive system > Stomach > Rumen | place: Canada: Alberta | collected... | reverse complement strand
AAAGAATAAATCCCTTGAACTAAAGGTATTGTTCCTAATATACATGAAGAGCCACCAATAACAGCTAATATAATTCCAGTATTAAAGAGATTAAATTCTAAAGCAGCAACTGCAGTAGAATTTATCATTACAATAATTCCTGCAATTAATAAAGCTAATCCAGGAACATAAAAACAAAAAGAAGTGATGAAGTTCTTTTTAGAATCACCCTTATATGGATTTTTAATATTTTCAAAATAGAATCTTACTAAATGATTTATAAGGATTAATAAAGCACCACCAGCAACAAATACCAAACTCCAAATCCAACTCCAGAATCCTTTTTCTCCCATGTTAAATTGAGGGTCTCTTAAAGGTTCCAAAAGCATTCTAGTTAAACCATACCAAATTATATAGCAAGCACCTAAATCTCCGAGTTTTAAGTGTTTTTTGAGCAATTTTCCAATTAAATATGCGATTATAAAGTATCCAGCCAAGTTAGTTAAAAACTCAATAAAGAACAGCGGAAGATATATGTAACCTTCTGGCGCCCAACCTAATCCTTTACCAGAACTATAGTGTGCATTATTGAAAACAACTTTTGGTAACCATGACCAGCCTGACTCTTCGACTAATAAACCATGAACTTCACAGTTAAAGAAGTTACCCCATCTACCAATAGCTTGGGCAATAAGGATAGCAGGAACAACTAAATCAACAACCCTTAATCCAGGTTTACCTTTATTTGTTTTTTTATAGACAAGAACACCAACCAAGATACCTACGATAGCGCCACCTAAAATAGTTAAACCACCTTCCCAGATAGCAATAATAGACCACCATTCACCTCTAGCCACTCTTTCACCAAACTTATCAGTGTTCCAGTTACCAATAACATAAGCGATACGTGCACCGATAATTCCTGCAGGGAAAGCTGTAAAGAATGTTGCTTCAAGAGTACCGTGTTTGCCATATTCTTTATACATTAAGTGATCAGCAAGGAAGTAAACTAGGATAGCACCAGCTAAAATACATATTGCATAAAATGCGATATTTGGCTTATCTGGACTATCTGGTCTAACAAATCCTTTAGCGAAATTCAAACCATTAGGTAATAAGAAGTTCTCTCCACCTAAAACAACTAAACCATCTGTCCATAAGAATAAAGATAAAACACTTAATGGAATTGAAACCATTAACCAAATAAATAAGTATTTGTCGAGTTTTTTATCTAAATTCTTCTTGTAATAGTGAATTATGAAAGCACAAAGTCCACCAGGGAAAGAGGCTCCAAAGAGTAATCCACCAAAGATAATTTGTAAGTAATTCTCCCAAGAAGGAGAATATGAATTCCAAATATAAATAGCAAATAAACCAACAATAAAAAATACAATATTTGTCACTATGCCAATTCCGATATGAGTTAAGTATTGTTTAATTGGAGCGGTTTGTCTTTTATCTTTTACAAAGTTTACTGATTTATAAATTGAAAAGATTAATCCCCCTAAAGAAATTAACATCGCAATTGTAAATACAACGATACCTGCTACCATACTTTTACTCCTTTATATAGTGACCATTCTTTAAGACGTCCTTTAAATATTGACCTGTATACGATCTTTTTACTTCACTGACTTCTTCAGGAGTGCCAGTAGCAACGATATTACCACCTTTATCTCCTCCATCAGGCCCTAAATCAATAACGTAATCTGCAACTTTAATAACATCGAGATTATGTTCAATAACAATTACAGTATCACCATGATTAACTATTCTATTTAATACACTTAATAAACGTTTAACATCATCTGAATGTAATCCAGTTGTAGGTTCATCCAAAATGTATACTGTTTTACCGGTAGGACGTTTTTGAAGTTCATTAGCTAATTTAACTCTTTGAGCTTCACCTCCACTTAATGTAGTAGCGTTTTGTCCTAACTTAATATAGCCAAGTCCAACATCATAAAGAACTTGGACTTTCTTTTTAATACTTGGTCTATTTTCAAAGAACTCTAGAGCATCCTCTACAGTCATTTCTAATACATCATAAATATTCTTACCTTTGTATGTGACTTGTAATGTTTCTTCGTTATAACGTTTGCCACTACAAGATTCACATTTTACATACACGTCTGGCAAGAAATTCATTGGAATACGGGTAACTCCAGCGCCTTCACAGGTTTCACATCTACCTCCAGGAACGTTAAATGAGAATCTGCCTTTATCGTATCCTCTAGCTTTAGCTTCATTAGTTTCGCTAAATAAATCACGTATCTCATCAAATAATTTAATATATGTTGCTGGGTTACTTCTTGGGGTCTTTCCAATAGGCTCTTGAGAAATATGAACAACTTTATCTACATATTCAAATCCTTCGATACTACTTACTTCTCCTGGGAAAGTCTCATTTTCAGAGAAATGTTTCTTTAAATGTAAATATAAAGTTTGATTAACTAAACTTGATTTGCCGCTTCCACTTACTCCAGTAACGGCAGTAAATGTACCTAATGGGAACTTAATATTAACTTTGTTAAGGTTATTAACATTAGCTCCTTTAATAGTTATAAATTTACCATTGCCCTTCCTTCTTTTTGTAGGAATAGGAATGTATTCTCTACCTGAAAGATATTTACCGGTGATGGAATTAGGATCTTTTAATAAACCAGGTACATCTCCTTGATAGACAACTTGACCACCATGAATTCCCGCTTTAGGTCCAATATCGACAACATAATCAGCACTCATGATAGTTTCTTCATCATGTTCAACAACTATTAAAGTATTTCCTAAATCTCTCATAGAACGCATTGTCTTAATTAAACGTTCATCATCTTTTTGGTGTAAGCCTATACTAGGTTCATCCATAACATATAAAACTCCAGTAAGTTTACTACCTACTTGAGTGGCCAGTCTAATACGTTGAGCTTCTCCTCCACTTAAAGTCATTGCCATACGAGAAAGAGTTAAATAATCAAGTCCTACATCAATTAAGAATGTAGTTCTATTATCAATTTCTTGAAGCACTAAACTTGCGATATTTTTCTGATTTTCTGTGAGTTTTGCAGGCATTTCTTTAATCCATGCATTCATTTTTCCTATTTGCATGGAGCTTGCTTCATAAATATTTTTGTTATCAATTTTTACGGATAGAGCTTGCTTATTTAATCTAGCACCGTTACAAGTTGTACAGATGCTATCTCTCATAAATTTTTCATAATAATCTCTCATCCAGTCACTTGTAGTATCACGGTATAGTCTTTCAATTTTAACCTTGATACCTTCAATATAACCGAGTCTATTAATCGTGTTTCCAGAACTACTTTTTAAAACATACTTATGAACTTCAGGAGAACCATAAAGAATAATTTGTTTCTTTTCTTCTGGAATATCTTTATATGGAATGTCTAGAGGAATCTTGTAGATCTCACATAGCATTTTAAATTCTTGCCATTCTAGATTAGCGGAACCTACCATATGACGGTAATATTCAATACCACCTTGGTTAATAGATAATTCATCATTAGGAACAATTAATATAGGATCGGCTTCACGTTTAATTCCTAATCCGTTACAGTCTGGGCAGAATCCTAAAGGAGAATTGAAAGAAAACAATCTAGGTTCTAGTTTAGGAACACTAAAGCCACAAATAGGGCATGTATGTCTATCACTTAATAATTTTTCTTCAAAGTCTGTGTAGATTAATAATAATCCATGGCTCCAGTCTAATACTGTTTCAATTGATTCATAGATTCTACTTCTAATTTCAGGTTTAACAATAATTCTATCTACAACAATATCAATGGAGTGTTTTTTTGTTTTCTCAAGTTCTTTAACTTCATCTAAAGTAGTGAAAACATTATCTACTCTTACACGAGAAAAGCCTTGAGCTCTTAATTTATCTAATACTTCTTTTTGAGTGCCTTTTTCTTCATGAACAACTGGAGAAAGTAATTGAACTTTAGTTCCTTCTGGATAAGAAAGAACAATATCAGTCATTTTAGAAGCACTAAAAGAGATGATTGGTTCATTATGTTTAGGGCAATATGGAGTGCCTATACGAGAATATAAAAGTCTAAAATAATCATAAATTTCAGTAACTGTACCAACAGTACTTCTAGGATTATGAGAAGTAGACTTTTGATCAATAGCGATAGTAGGAGATAATCCTTCAATAGAATCTACATCAGGTTTATCGTAGTTACCTAAAAACTGTCTAGCATAACTAGAAAGAGATTCCATATATCTTCTTTGGCCTTCTGCAAATATGGTGTCGAAAGCTAAAGTAGATTTACCGCTTCCGCTTAAACCTGTAAAAACCACAAGTGAGTTTTTAGGAATAGTAACATCGACATTCTTTAAGTTATTTTCTCTTGCGCCTTTAACAATAATATTCTTGTTCATAATCCAAATTTTACCAAAATGTCTAAAATAATAAAACTTTATTTATTTTAGGATACTAATTAACGTTTTCTCTACTACCTTCTTGATAGGTAATATCTCTAGTCCTTTTCTCGTAAACATATTCTTCGTTATATTTATCAAACGCCACTTTTGATTTCTTTTTGAAGAATAATAAATATATCGAAATACAAATAATCCAACTAAATGGATATGTAGAAAATAGCCAATATAAATTATGGAAATAGTCTATTCTAAATATAGTGTAAATAAAGAGTAATCTAAAGCCCACAATTGATACGGTAGTTACAATCGTTGGGAAGAACGAATACTTCAGTCCTCGATAGTAAGCAGATAGACATTCGTTAATACCACATATAGCGTAAGTTAAGGAAATTATCATGATTCTTGAGTAGCCAAATTCAAGTATTTCTTCAAACCCTGGTTCACTAGGAGAAACAAATAATTGCATGAGTGGACGACGTAAGAAGAAGATGAATAAACCCATGATTGTTGGCACAATAATCTCCAAAATCATTGCATATTTCAAACATTTTAATACATTTTCCTTTTTTCTCGCCCCATTATTTTGAGCAATCATTCCCATTGCTCCAGTACTAATTGAGTTTAAAACTAGATATTGATAGCCTTCAATTGAGTTACTAGCAGCGCTTCCTGCAGTAGCAAGCTTTCCAAAAGTATTTACAGAAGATTGAATGATAACATTTGTGATGTTAAAGACTACAGACTGGAGTCCAGCTGATAATCCTAAAAGAAGAATTTCTCTAGTTTCTGAAGCATATAATTTAAGTTTTTTAAATGAGAAATTTACGAATAAATGCTTATCGGTTTTTAAGAAATAAATAACCGCTACAGCACCCACTACTTGAGAAAGAACTGTGCCAAGAGCAACACCTAATACATCCATATGACAACCTGCTACAAAGAGCATATTTAAACCGATGTTAAAGATCCCGGAAAGTAATAAAGCGTATAAAGGTCTACGGCTATCTCCGTAAGCTCTAAGAATTGCCGCCCCAAAGTTATATATAAGGATAATAGGTGATCCTGCTAAATATATTCTTAGATATAAAGCGGCTTTAGGTAAGATACTTTCTTCACAGTGAATAAGTCTTAACATGGGTTCTGCAATAAACCATCCGACTAAAGCTATCAAAACACCCGCTATAAAGGCTAAAACTATCGCTGACTGCGTAGTTCTAAAGGCTTTGACTTTATCCCCTATTCCTTTAGCGTTTGCCACTACTATGTTAGCCCCTACGCCTAGACCTAGGAATAAACCAATTAATAGATTAATTGTACTGTTATTTGTTCCAATAGCGGCGATGCTATCACTTTTACCACCAAACCAGCTGACAGTTAACATATCAACTGTGGTAAATAGCATACTTAAAATAGAAGTTAATAAAATAGGTAAAGTATAGAAGACTAGCTTCTTAAATAGATTACCAGTAGTTAAGTCATTACGATCTTCTTCTATTGTTCGCATGGTATTTATTCTAATACTTTTAAGAATAAATAAAACTATAATGCTTTATTTTTAATAAAAAAAGAACCACTCAAGATAATGGTGATTCTTTGCAATTCAATTTGATTAAAATCCCCAGCTAGTTAATAAGACGTTATCGTAGCTAGCAATTCCTTCAATATAATAGGACATTGTTTCGCTTGTTTTTTCATCTGGATTAGGGAATTTAGAATAGATGAATTCTCTTCTTTCATCTAATGGTAAGTTATCGTATTTAATACCTTCTTTTAAAGCTTCGATTTGTTCATCATTTAATAATCCCGCTTTAGCGACCACTCTAATAGCTTTATCTAAGTCTTTTTTAACAATCTTTAATAGTTGTTCATTTTCTTTACGAATAATGATCTTTTGTTTAACACCATTAAGGAAAGCTTCTGGAACATAATTAGAAATAATCTTATCTCCTTCTCTCCATTGACGATAATAATATGTATGTCCCGCGATGCGTTTAACAGATATATATCCTCTAGGCAAAGAAGCAATTACATTCTCGATACGGGCTACTTCACTAATAGATTGTATTAATAATTCTAATTGTCTTTGGTCTTTGTTCATATCTAACCTACTAAAAGATTATATTAAATCTAAAACTTTAAGACAAGAAAAGAAATGATTATTTTTTATTTATTTTTCATTGACTTAAAACATGATAAATTAAATACATTGTATTTAAAATTCTTAAATTTACTATTAAGAAAAATGTTACAATTTCACTTATTTATTAATAAATAATAGGAAGTTAGCGAAAAAGAGTATTATCAATATAGTATTTTCGGCTTTAAGTATTATTATAAAGCGAGTTGTTCTTTAGCTATCATCATCTTTTCTAACACCAACGTTCTTAATAAATAAAACCGGTAAAAAAATCATATAACTAAACATAATAAAAATAGCGGTTGCCCGCTATTTTCATTTTAAGTTTATTAAGCTTTACGGATTTTACCGCCACGAGAGTGAACTCTAACAGATATATTCTGTCTTCTAGCTACTCCTTCAGCGTAATCAATTGCTTCTTTTTGAGTGTCGAATAATTTTAAGGCCTTATCACTTCCAGTAGCTTTAACTTGCCACTTATTAAGTTCAGGACGTCTAGAAACATGTAATGCTTTAGCGTAACTTGCCCCATCTTCATTAGTTAAGATAATAGTTTGAGTTCTTCTATTGTCTTTTCTTTCACTTGCTTGAGCAATTTCAGCTTTGCTTATTGTTCTTGTTTTTCTTATAGGTGCAGCTTCTTCTTCTTTTTTAATAGCTTCAATTACCTTTTTATGCTCTTCCTCTTGAGGTTTTTCTTCTTTAACTTCCTCTTGAGGTACTTCTTCTTGAGGTTTTTCTTCATTAACTTCCTCTTGAGGCTCTTCTTTTGCTTCTTCTACCTTAAGTTCTTCAGGTTTAACTTCTTCTTTAACTTCTTCAGGTTTACTTTCTTCTACTGGAGTAACACTTGCTACTACTGGAGCGGTTTTAAGCACTCTTTTTGAGCATACTTCAATAAAGAAGAAGATGAGTCCAAAGATTAAAGCGATTAAATATAAACCTGCACTAACCATCATAGCAATATCAGGAACAACTCCTCCAATTGCGGAATTGATAGATGTAGCGATAAATCCACTTCCAATAGTCATAAAGAATAAAGCAACTATTCCATATAATAAAGAAGGAATAACGCTAAACCATCTACATCTACATAAAGATAGGATAAGCCATAATAAGGCAACAACTAATCCAAGCATTCCTACAAACACTGGAATACTAAAGTAGATATTAGTAAATCCAAATGCATAAGAGAATGAATCAGTTAAAGCAGATGTAAAGTAGTTAAAGAAACTACCTTTAAGAACAATAATGCTAGTAATTAATCCTGCTAGGAAGAATACTCCTAGCAAGATATCTAATACTATAACTTTTTTACGAATCTTATATTTCATAAACCCTCCTCGATCTATGAATTAAAGACCATATTTCTTAATGCGATCCCATCTATCCTTAGCGTAATGTTCACACTTAGTGAGTAATTCTTCAGCTTCAGTTGGATTAACGCGTGGGAGTTGAGAGAATCGTGTTTCAGTCATGATGAAGTCTCTTAATTTAGAGTAATCTGGATCAACTGGTCCATCGATTTGTAAGCATGGTTTACCTTCTTTAGCTAAACGTGGATCGTATCTAAAGATTGGGAAGTAACCACATTCAACAGCGAGTCTTTCTTGTCTCATAGAGTTAGAAAGTCCACCTTTAATACCATGGTTAGCACAAGGAGCGTAACAGATGATTAAGCTTGGTCCATTGTAGCTTTCAGCTTCTTTAAGAGCTTTAATTGCTTTCATTGGGTTAGCGCCTAAAGCGATTTGAGCAACATAGACGTTACCATAGCTCATTGCGATAAGAGCTAAGTTCTTCTTAGCGGTCTTTTTACCACTTGCGGTAAATTTAGCAATAGAACCTGTTTGGCTAGATTTTGAAGATTGTCCACCAGTATTGGAGTAAACTTCTGTATCTAATAAGAGGATATTAACATCTTCTTCGTTAGCGATAACGTGATCAAGTCCACCGTAACCGATATCATAACCCCATCCGTCACCACCGACGATCCAAACGGATTTATCTTTGAGATCTCTTTCGTATTTGAGAACTTCTTTAACTTCTTCGTCTTTACTTTCTTTGACGAGTTTAACGAGTTTTTCAACGATTGGTCCAACTGTTGCTCTATTTTTGATATTTGCGAAATATTCATCAATAGTAGCAGCGAGTTCTTCTTCAACGCCTCTTTCTTTAGCAGCAGCTAAGATTGTGCAGATAGCGCCAAGCTTATGGTCTGTAGCGACTCTCATACCATAACCGAATTCTGCGTTATCTTCGAATAAGGAGTTAGCCCAAGCAACGCCTTCTCCGTTTTTATCTGTACAGAATGGAGTTAATGGAGTACTACCTGAATAGATAGAGCTACATCCAGTAGCGTTAGCTACTAACATATCTTTACCAAATAATTGAGAGACTAATCTATAATATGGAGTTTCACCACATCCAGCACAAGCTCCACTGATTTCCATATATGGCATTAAGAAACCTGCACCTTTAACTGTGTCAGTATTGAATTTATCTGACTTATAAGTAACGTGCTTATATAAGTAGTTAGCAGCTTCTTCTTGAGCAAATTGGCTTCTAGCTTCAACCATTTCAAGAGCAATACCACCTCTACCTGTTTTCTTGAATGTATTGTTTGCCATACATTCTGTAGCACATAAGCCACATCCAACACAGTTTTGAGGAGAAACTTGTAAACGATATTTTAATCCTTTAACAGTTGGTCCAACTGCATCTGCGAAGTCACCCTTAATGATTTCAGGAGCGTTTTCAACTTCTTTTTCATCTAATAAGAATGGTCTAATTGTAGCGTGTGGACAGACGAATGCACATTGGTTACATTGAATACAGAATTCTTTGTGCCATAATGGTACTCTATCTGCGATTGAACGTTTTTCTTTGAATGTAATATTGTTTTGCATTGTGCCATCGAGTAATTCGAATTCAGTGAATTTACTGACTGGGAGATCATCTCCTCCAGCGTTACCCATGATAGCAACATAACTATCGAAATAATCATCACCAGTTAAATGAGCTTCGAATTTAGGTTCAAGCTTAGCCCATTCTGGTTTGATCTTAATTTCTCTAAGGCCTTCTGCACCGGCATCAATTGCCTTCCAGTTCATTTCAACAACATCTTGTCCTTTTTTAGCGTAGCTCTTTTCAGCAAATTTTTTCATCCATTTTTGAGCGTCAGCGTAAGGCATGATTTGTTGATTTAAATAGAAGAATGAAGCTTGAAGTGTAGTATTGGTGTGTCTACCCATACCTAAACTTGCAGCAAGCTTATTAGCGTCGATAACAAAGAATTTTGCGTTCTTTGTCGCTAATTGATATTTGATACGGTTTGGAAGATTCTTTTCAAGTTCCTCATCAGTCATATCAGTATTGAGTAAGAATGTACCACCTTCTTTTAAGTTACGGCACATATCATATTTATATAGATAAGAATCTAATGAACATGAAATGAAGTCTGCGTTTTGTACGTAATAAGTAGAATGAATTGGAGATTTACCAAATCTTAAGTGAGAACGTGTAAGTCCACCAGCTTTTCTTGAGTCATATGCGAAATATGCTTGTGCATATTGTCCTGTAGCATCTCCAATAATCTTAATGGAAGATTTGTTAGCGGAAACTGTACCATCGCTACCTAAACCATAGAATAAGCAGCTTGTATAGTCGTTATGAACATGGAATGAATCATCAACAGGAATTGATAAGTGTGTGACATCATCTTCAATACCAACTGTAAATCCATGGAATGGCTTATTAGATAAGAAATCATAGACTGCTTTAATATGTTTTGGTTGAGTATCTTTACTAGAAAGACCGTATCTACCACCAAAGACTTCAACATCAAGTCCAGCAGCTTTAATAACGCCAACGACATCTAAGTATAATGGTTCACCAACAGCACCCATTTCTTTAGTTCTGTCTAATACAGCGATTTGTTTAACTGTCTTAGGTAAGACATTTAATAAATGTTTTGCGGAGAATGGTCTATATAAATGAACTTTAACTAAACCAATCTTTTCGCCTTTGAGTTCATCAATAACTTCTTTACATGTTTCAGTGACACTACCCATAGCGATAATGACT
>Ga0256407_10014051_pt1 | contig 10608 bp, 20 predicted proteins | sample RumenRJG_04DNA_FD_193489 | JGI IMG/M metagenome (GOLD analysis project Ga0256407, IMG submission 193489) | Bovine rumen microbial communities from Lethbridge, Alberta, Canada - RJG_04 | ecosystem: Host-associated > Mammals > Digestive system > Stomach > Rumen | place: Canada: Alberta... | reverse complement strand
CTCCCCAAATATTTCCAACCTACAAAAATTTCAAAACATCTTATCCAAGAAGCATGCGATGTCCTGGGACAATAGCATTATTTACTCTACATCTAAAAGTTGATTTCGGGTATAAACCGGTTTTTGGATCAGGCTGAACAGTTTTGTCTATTCTTTTGATAAGAATGCCTTTAAACTTTTTCATAATTAATTAATTTTGAAGAATTTATAGAATTTTTTATTAATTTTCTTATAATATATACATATAATAATATATATAATATATATAATATAGGTATATTAAAATTTATTTGGAGATTTGGAATTATATGTTGATTTTTCTTCACTTACATGTTTATATGGGATTGGATTAAACAATGTAGTGTTAGATAAGATTTTCTTACTAAAATGATTAGGACAATCCTTAGCAAATTGTGCAAAAGCTGATTTACGGTTCATGATGGTTAAATTAAATTTTTTGATATCGCGCGCGAGATTTCGCTTGCGAAATTCGCGTTTAATTATTGTTCTTTCTAAGTATTTATTAATTATTGTTATAGTACTTCTTGTCCGAAAAGTAGTGCATCATGTCCGAATGGTAGTGCATGATGTCCGAAAAATAATCCAATCTTTTTCTATGGAAAAAAGTAACTAGAAATTTGGAGAATTTAATTATTTTGTATATATTTGTACTATGGAAATTATAAATAATAGAGAAAGAGGACACGTTCAAGTCGCACGAAAAATAAAAGAAATGGGACTTAAACAAGGTGATATTTTGGTATATGCTGCTATTAAAGATTATAAAAATGCAAGAAGTGGAAGATGTAACCCTGGATTAGATAAAGAAATTGTACCTAGAACAGGTTTATCAAAAAATTTTATTCTTGGAGCAATATCTCGTTTAGAAAAATGTGGACTTATCACTGTAACAAGAACAAAAGGAACTTCTAACCAATACACCTTTAAAGAGATAGGAGATGAATTTGATAGATTTGCAAAAGCATTTCTTGATATCAAAGATTTGTCTCCGAATACAAAAGAATTTTATATGAAAATACAAGAATATTTATTTGTATCAGAAGATGGAATGGGAAGAACAACGTATAATATATCCCAACTTGCAAATCTAGCAGATGTTGATTGAAAAAGTGCAAAAAAGTATATGTCTGAATTGGAGAATCGTGGATATTTAGTTTTAGAAGAAACTAAACTTCCTGAAGAATCTGGATTAAAAATGACACGATATGCATTTAATCTCAAACAACTTGGACAAGCAATCCTTTATAAATTAAAAGAACATGATGATAATATTCAAGATTTATATGCTAAAGATCATGAAAAAGATTTACGAATTATAAATCTTGAAAAAGAAATAGCTCGTTTACGAAGAGAAGTATCTTTACATGATGCTAAAGAAGTATATCCTTTATAAAAAATAAATCCCAGACCCAATTACAGGCCTGGGATTTTTCCTATTAACACATAAACCAACCAAATGAATAATCGTACTCGGCAAAGGATTCAAACCTCTGTTTCTGGACGGAGAATCCAGCGTCCTGGTCGCTAGACGAACCGAGCATGTATCCAATCGTATCTCACGACAGGATTGGATTTTGGATTAAATAGTCCTAATTAATTTAATAGCTCTTTAAAGAGTGTTCTATTAAATGACTTTGTTTATTCGGAAACCTGATAATTCCAGTTCAATTTGGTAATATCCTCAGGTATCCTGTTTAAACATGTTGCTATTTGTAACGGCTATTGCTGTACCGTTTGGTTTAATTAACTGTCCACCGTGCAGTTGCGCATACACGGTGAACAGTTTAATCGGTAGACTAGCCAATTACGGGATCGGGGATGGTAGGATAGTCTGCGCTACGAGTAGCACGAACATTGACGATAGAACCGTCTGCGTTCACGACAACCTCTCCCTTATCATTGAGCTGAGGAACCATCTTCGCAGAACCGTCTGCGTTAAAGTCAGCCATCTGAACCTTGAAAAGCTTTCCAGCCTTAAGGCCTCCCTGAGCAATAAGCTGAGCAACAACAGCCTTTGCATCACCAAGTGCAGCCCACTTGGGATAAATAGGAGTATTGGTTCCGTTCTCGCGCTTGTTACGGAGGAAGAACATAGGATTGAGCCAAGTCTTCACACCATTAATGAAGCAACTTACGAGATATGTCGGGCGCTGTCCCTCACGACGAGGAGCCTGAGTACCAATCGTGATGTCCTCAGGGAAGGTAAGTGTATCGCCCTCATGGAGACCGTATGCGTTCAACTGTGCACCTACGTTCTCAAGAACAGAGAGGTCAGTTCCAAAACTAACAGCTCTCCTGTCGGCGTCAAATACTGGCGCCCATGCATTTTTTCCGTTCATAAAATTTCGTTTTTGTTTTTATTGTTTCATTGGGTTACCTTGTTTTAGGCTATAGAAAAAAAATAAAAGCTCCCCGAAGAGAGCTTTTATCAAGAGAAATTAGCAAGCAACGAACTTGTAGCAGGTGAGATTCCTTCTGTTAGGAAGATCCGGAGAATCAGGGATTCTGTGACGAACCCCAGCTTCATCGACAGAGAACGAATCCTGATGGAGGGTCAGTTTCTGGGTGATGTGGATCTTCTTGCATTCGTGGACAATATCCAGTCTGCGAACATCGGGCATCTGCTCACTGAGCTTCTTGCCGAGATCATTGTCTTCGAACAAGAGCTGACGCTCCTCTTCGAGAGCAGGAACACGACAGAAGATGGGAGCAGGAATTTCGATAACTCCACGCTTGTCAGAATCTGCCAAGCATTTGAGCATGACATACTCCTCCTTGCGAATGTGGAACTTGTGGGCCCAATAGATAGGATTCTCGGGAAGGGTGATGGTTTCTCCTTCGATAAAGTCGAATGGAATACCACGATTTTCACCGAGGAACATGATATCCGGATTCTTGAGGATGTCCTCGCGAGTGAGAATCTGAACACCATTGTTCTTGAGCTCGTTGATCTTTGCGTCATAGAGATTGTTACCGTTCATCTTAAATGTGTTTTAGATGAAGCATCAAATACGACTACAAAATGGCTACATCTCGCAGTACTAGTTGGCCAATCGCGCAACAGATTGGCGGGATATCTAATATCCTTATCGTTCCTTACGAGGTTCATCAGATTTTCATCGTATTCGATGATACTATTTATCCATAGTTGGAACAATTCAAATATCGTCTAATTGAGAAAACGCCCCATTTATAGAGGAACTTGAAGTTATTTCAGAGTTAATCGTTATCGTACATCTTGCCCAGCAACAAGCTTTTGTGCATATGGTCTTAAGAGTGTATCGATTAAAACCTGTTTCTCGTGAGGTACTGTAGCATTATACTTACCACGTATCTGATCAAGAAGTACATCTTCACCATTAAGTACCTGGTAGCCAACACAGAATTCCTTTGACCGGAATACAATATAGGACTTTCGCTTAATGCTATCCCAGTAATTGCGATAAACACAATTATGGAAATCCTCTGACGTTGCAAATACATCTCTTTCTGTATTTACAACTTTAAAGTCTCCTAATGTCATAGGGTTATTCCATATAGGATTATTATCCATAAGAGATAACTTATCTTCCATAATCAGATGTCTGAAGTACTCTAACTCTGATTCCATTCTTGCATGAGACCATGTTGCTGATATAGTCTTCTGCAAAGCCACAGCATTTACAATCAGATCCCTGAAGAGATCGAGATCAAGATCTGCAGTTATTACCGCTTCGTAATTAGGACAGACAAGTTTCAGATACATCATTGGTATAAAATAATGCTTGCACCAACGTGTTACCTTCCAATGCGAATCCTTGTAGGAGCGCTTAGCAATTGTCTTCCACATCTGCTCCATAGATGTTATCTTTCCATCTAGGATGTCAAACACAATGGAATCAGGTAATGTGCTAAAGCTGCACTTCTCAAACCACTGGAATTTTGACTCATGTGTTTTGAGACATTCCAACATTTTGGGGTCGCCGTATAGTTTCCTATTCTTATAGGTACACGATCCAGTGCACTCAGTCTTACGGTAGAGTTTTCCCGTGGAAGACATTTTTACATAGGTGGCATAAACGCCTATGTACCACCCTTTGCCATCGAGATCAGATATAGTGCAGACGCACTTTCGATACTTCGGAGCGTTAGGATCTACCACTGACAGTCGCTGCTGAAGTTCAGACAAGGTGTCAAATGTCTGAAGATCATCAAATAGTATGTATGTATTTTTCATATAGTCTGCCCTCCTTCGGCAGATTTTAAAGGTTACACATTGAGTCCTACCGCAGAATCGAACTGCGGTTTACTCCAAGAGTTGTGCTAACCAATTGCACTAGTAGGACTATTTTTGCCAAAATGGGGTGTTTTCATCATCCTTGTAAAGGTCATCAAGGATGATTTGTTCAGCCAATTCAGCAATTGTTTTTGCAATACACTTTACGTTATGCCAGTGAGCGTCGTGTACTGCAGCAGTAAGAGATTCTAAATCCTTCTGCAAGGTTTCTTGTAGCGTCATATCTTTGTTTGAGCGATTTTGAGAAGATCATCCATTGTAAGACTGTAAACAGCGAGAAATTCCTCTACAAGAGCTTTCTTACGAGCAAGCTCCTCTGCTGCTTTACGTTCTTCTTTCCTGCGCTGAAGCTCTGCAAGGAGCTGTTCATCAGTGAAAGAACTGAGATCGTCAATCAAAGCTCCGGAACAATCGAACTGTTGGCCTTCAGGAGCAATTGGAGATTCCAACTGTTCTTTAGGAACGAAGTCACCAGTACGCTCATCATAGATAAGCTCTGACATGTTCGTGGTCTTACGAGTGTAATTGGTTCTCGGATGAAGGACTTTGCCGTCAACTCCGAGAGTTGGACCAAATACAGACTGAATACCATACTTCTTGAAGATGGTTTCACTCCAATCTCTAGTGAAATTGTCCTTGTTTGCGTGTTTGGACCAAGAGAGGTTTCTTCCGCCCGTAGACTGAAGGAGTTGGAGATCTCCAGAGAACAACTCATAGAGCCGCTTTACTTCAGCAGCGTTGAGAATGTCCTTGAATTCTTTCTTCCAGACTGACAAAGTGTTATCAGTCTTGTGCTGAGAGTAGATAAGCACCAGCTTATTGGCTACTCTACTGAAATCAATTCGTTTTGCCATAATTACTTATTGTTAAGAATGTTGTATTCCCATATTATTTAGAATTGTATTTAACAGCCATGTTATACAGATATTCAGGATCATCCCAGTTGCAACGAACGCGTTCCCATTGATTTGCCCATTTTTTGGCAAACTCAGGGTGATCCTCTACAGTCTTCTCAAGATAGAACTTCTGATAAGCTCTTTCCCAAGATTTGAGAGTTTCACTGGCAGTACACACTATTTCAAGTGCCTTTTCCAATGAATAAATGTCATCGCTTACAGACACTCTTCCACGGTTACTAAAACCGTTCTTATTGATCCACTCCCGAATATCATTCAGGCGGTCAATGATGGATTGTGGTGTTAAAAGTTTTGTTTTCATAACCAACCTAAAATATCAAGACATTTTACAAGACGTGAAAGCGTTTCGTCAGAGTCCTCAAGTTTGAATTTCTCAGCAGTGTCCACCATGAAGCGAACTTGAGTCATAGTGCAACCACAAATCTCATGCTGTTTTGCTTCAGAAACTTGTGTCCAGAGACAGTACAGGTTGTAGAGTTCATTTACTCCACCAGAGAGCTCAATGACCTGTTCCTTGGTCCTCCAATGCGGATTGGGATAATGTTCCATCTGCATGTAATGAACATAAAGTTCGACGAAGCAATCGAACTCTCCAATAAATTGATTAATCATCGCATTAAGATTTTCTAAAGTTGTCATTGTATTTATTGATTTAAAAGGGTTTGAATTTCATCTTCGGATAACAGACATCCAGCTGCCTTGATGTGGCCATTCCCACCGTATTGACGGCAGAAAGCGGATGCATCGAAGGAGCTTTCACGAGGAACACGAACGGAAATTTTGAATTTCTGTTTATCTTCAAGGAAGTCTCCGATGCAAATGAAGAAATCCGAGAATCCATCTAACAGATGAGTCTGAATACATGCGTTGGGTCTGCCGTCAATATTGACTATCTGTCCAAGATAATCGTTGATGCAAACCACAGAAGCCTTCTTGAAGAGCTCTTGTTCATGGTAATTGCGAGCTATTTCAAGTTCTTTCCCATGTTCAAGTTCTTCAAGAGCATCCTCGTTGAACTGGATTAGCAATCCTGCTCGTTTGACATGATTCTTGGACACGTCTTCTTGAGCAACAGATGCCCAACCTGGACCATACTCGTCCATTGCCAGCATGTAATCTAATGCCAATTGGATTGGAGCGAGTTTATTGGTATAATCCATCACGTCTGCAGTGGCAATGAGACGGACGTGGCTTGGTATATCGTTTCTTCTGCTGCATTCTCTAGGGAAGAAATGAGCCCAGGTAAGATAACATGCACCAATTCCATCCATACGGATGCCAGGAACGGCTGCAAGGATAGGATTACTCTGAAGAGATTCGATTACGTTCTTGTGATGATCAATCCAGATAAGTTTGGGCGCATTTGCAAGCATCCAATCCTCACTTAAAGAAAGATCAACCAAAACAATCTGATCGAACTCGGAAACCTCAGGCTCATTGTCTCCGTAGGTCCAGCCGATGAGCTCGGCATCAGGGAATGCCATCTTGGCAACCGCGGCGGAAGTGTATCCGTCCCAATCTACGCGGTGATAGATAATTGCTGTTTTCATAGTATAAACTATTTTTTTTGTTCCCAGAGACAGAATTGAACTGTCACTCTTTCATTGAGGTCATCCAGACCTGAGAAAATGAGGGCTCTTTACCATATACGTTACGATACCCACAAACGCAACAGGACAAAGACTAAAGGTAATGCATCTTGTTTCTGATCTCATTGATATAATAAGACCAGTTGATGTCCACCTCAATTATTGAAACCTCATCATTAATGAGTTCTGCCCATGCAAGTGGTGTGACAGAATCAATAGCGACAAGCATTCCAATTTCATGAGATGTTACTTCAACGTACTTTACTTGACAGTCCTGCCAATCATTCCAGCAGAAATAATCGCTGGGATGTTTGATAGAAACGCCAAAGTGACGTCCGTCTTCATCCTTCCATGTTGAGAAAAACAGTTGGCCTTGTGTCATCATATCTTTGATGGGCAGTAGGTGCATGTCCTTTACATGCTTTGCCAGCCATGATTAGACCAGGTAGGTACCATATTGGAAAATCACTGAGGATTTTATCATTTCCAAAACGATTTTCCAATTGAAAGGGTGGAGGGGTCAAATTGTATATGTGTCTTTTCCCCCACAACATCGATACTATTTCAATTTTAGGTACCATTCTTATAATTCACCTCAAAAATTCAATAATTCTAAATCATTTCCAATTCAAAACCTACCGGGGGTATAAAACAAAAAATCCCCAGCTATTGCTGAGGATTCTGACCTTTTAACACTCCACCTTGTTTATACCTTCTATCAAGATTATGAAAATTGTCTCTTTTTACTATCGGAATTATTTCTCCAGTTCCAGTTCTTGTGATTGGTTCTGCTGATTTAAATTGGGAAGGAGAAACAAATACTCCATATGAATCATAATATTGTGGTATATGCAAACCATCGTATCCGAGTTTCATTAACTCTGTTTTTGAGTCCCCTCTAAAATCTGCCCAATCAGAAACTTGTGGATAATGAAATCCTGATTTTTCTGGAATTCATTTATCAGAATCTTTAAATATTGGTAATCCATTCTTATCTCTTAATAAATTTCCATTAATATCTCGTATCGGCATTTTTCTAAAATAACCAGGTTCGTTAAATGGTATTTTTTCAGATTTATGTCCAGAGTTTAAAAGAATATTATGTAAGTTTTCCTCGTTTCAAGTAAATGGATTTTTTATATATAAATAATCATCATAAACGTTATCTGGATTCCCCCTTGCATATGGTGTTAATGCATGATTATAATCTGTAGTGTGATAAGATGTCATACGGTGTCTGTTTGGAACTGATAGTTTTCAATGGTTTATTTTACTTCCTTCTTCTACCGCATCTTCTACATCATAATTAACCGCTTTGAATTTTGTAAATACGCCGCGTCTAGAAGGTGAGAAACCATGATATGTGTGTAATGGCCTTCCATTTTTATCAACAACTTTAGTATCTGGAGCTTTTATCTTGAAATGTAAATCTCTTAATCTCTGAGCTTCTTCGATATTTCCAGATTCAACAGCCGCGTTATATCTATCATTTCATTGTTTATATCCTCAATATTGTGGATCTTCTAATGCTTTTGGACTAGAACGTTCACTTTTAGGAATACCAAGCTTTTCTGCTTCTGATATAGATTTTTTTACAGGAATTGTTTCAGGTTTAACTTTTGTTAAACTTTTAACAACGTTTCCTTCAGGAACTAACATTGAAAACATTGCCTGATCAGTATTTCCAGTTGCTATTCCTTCTACAAATCCCTTTGCCATACTTGGAGCAAAGAGTTTTGCAATTATATTTCCTGGTTGTGCATACATTAAGGCCAGATTTAATCCAGGGTGTTCATCTTTGAGTGGTTCTTCGTATCTCAATCCTGTAGCAGGACTAATTGATACACCTTTATTTTGATTTGCAATTCTGTTTGTAACTCTATCAAACATTTGTTGCGTTTTCTTATCAGCTTTTCTCATAAAGTATTCTATTTTTAATTTATAATTACACAAAATTAAAAATATTTTTTGAATTTTCCAAATAATTTATTATATTTGTAGAACCAAATACATGAGTCTATCTAAAGCCCATAAAATGTTAATATTTATGGACATTAAACAAATTCAAGAAGCATATGATCTTTGTAATTTTACAGAGGAACAGAAAAAATTATTTCCAAGACCTGAAACCGAAGAAGATGTAGAAAAATTTAATAAAACTATATTTGATTTAAATCCGAAAGGAAATTTTGATTGAAGTCATGGCTTACTATGTTTTCTTCTATCGATATTGTTTTGTCCTATGTATGGAGGTTGAGGATATCAAGATAGAATGCTTAAAGAAGATGAAAATAAAAAGATAGATGAATAATAGAAATCCCGAACCCATTGGTTTGGGATTTTTTATTTTATTTTAATTTATTTGGATTTTTCAAAATTTTTTTGTATAATTGCAAAAATTTTATAAACAAATGATATAAATTATGCCAAATATAAATTTTACAGCTTATGTTAGTCCGGAATTTAAACAGCAATTCAAACTTCCGGAATTTAAAATGCCAATAATTAAACAAAAAGATGATTCTTCAAAAGAAGAAGAAATTACGATAGCACCGTTGCCAGAACCAGAAGAAATAGTGGTTCCTATTAGAAGAGGCACAACCATATATAAAGATAATATAAATGTTGGAAATATGCAATCAGTTATTGATAAATTCAATGATGCTGGAATTTCCATTAGAGTAACATCTGGTTTAAGGCCTGGAGCTAAAACAGCTTCTGGTAATACTTCACATCATGCATCTGGAGATGCTATAGATATAACTCCTGGAGAAGGAGAAACTTGAGATACATTAAGAGTTAAAATTAGAAATTCTCCAGAATTAACAAATTGAATGCAGTTACATGGTTATGGTATTTTGGATGAAACTAATCCTTCTGTAATGGCTCGAACAAAAGCAACAGGTGCGCATTGGCATATTGGAAAAGATTCAAGTGCCGTAGCTGGATTAAAAGCATTGTTGGCTCAAAAAGGAGGTCGTATAGAAGGAATGCCTCCTGGTTACAAAAGACAATATAACTTAGATGAAAATATATTTAATAAAATTTAATTATGTTAGAAGCAATAAAAAATACTTTTAATGACATTCGTGATGCAATTAAAAGCAGAGGTGTAGATGTAGATGACTGTGAATCACCTACAACTTATGCTGGGAAAATAATGAAAATAGGAGGTTCTGGAGAAACACTATTATTTATTCCTGTATTTAAATCTTCTACTACAAAGCCAGCTAAACCTACTACAGAAATGAATGTCAACAGTCCAACAAATTATCCTAATGGATGATCAACACCAGACGGATTATCTGGTAATGTATGAATGTCATACACACTTGTTGGAAATTATAATACCTATATACCATGGACAACTCCTATTTTAGTTTCTGGAAAGACAGACGATGGTACGGGGGGTGGTTTTACAGATGGTACTACTAGGACATTCTTGATCTATGCAGAATTATCTTCGCTACAATTAAATCCTCAAACTCCAGTAGGAGGTACATGAGATGCAACTACAAATACTTTAATCGGTGCGGTTACATCTATATTATCTAATGGTGAAACTGTTCAATGGTCAACAAGTAACAATCACGTAGATGGAATGTATACATATCTCTCTATGGGTACATTTGAATATTCTACAGGTGAAAATATAAGTGGCTGATCTGATCCAATATGTATTAATTCTGCAAAAGATGGAAAACCTGGACGAAACGGAATCGATGGAAGGTCTATAGAATTTATATATACATTATGTAAAGATTCTGATGAATTTTCTGGATTAGAAACACCTTATTCAAATCCC
>Ga0256407_10014048_pt1 | contig 10610 bp, 6 predicted proteins | sample RumenRJG_04DNA_FD_193489 | JGI IMG/M metagenome (GOLD analysis project Ga0256407, IMG submission 193489) | Bovine rumen microbial communities from Lethbridge, Alberta, Canada - RJG_04 | ecosystem: Host-associated > Mammals > Digestive system > Stomach > Rumen | place: Canada: Alberta | collected... | reverse complement strand
CAAATTCCAAATTAAATAAATATAAATAAAATAAAAAAAAATATTAATATAATATATAATTTATGTAATATAATATAGCACTTATATAATATTTAAAATTAGATAAATATAAATAAATTATTGGAGAATTATAATAATTTTAATAATAATAATATCAATAATATATTATTATTTTTTAATTTATTTATTTTTAAGAATATAAGTTGTATATTATGTTTTTATTCTTCTTTAAAAAATTGATTTATATTTATTTAATTTTAATAAATTATGATATAAGAGTTTTTTTAAACTTATTTTTATTTATTTAATTTAAATAAAGCAATATGAATAGAATATTCTGTTTATTGTTTAAAATCTTTATCATTATTTTTTTATTATATATTTAAAATAATTTTCTAATATTTTTAATATAATTGATTTTAATATAAAAATAATATTTAAATATAAAATTTAAAATGAGTTCAGGTTTTGTATTTGCAACAATAGGGATTAATTCTGCTATTGGTATTGGAGAAAGAGTATTTCAAATTATATATTATTGCAAAAGAGGTTTTAAAGACAATTTAAAAGTAAAAAATTTAGATTTAACTTTTATTATTCTTCCAGCAGCCATTCATTTTTTTATTTTTTTAATGTATTTTCTATTACATAATGAACCAAATTTAACAATAGGAATTAAAATTAAAAATTTTATTGTTTATTTAATTTCAAGTCAATTTCTTTTTCCTATTGGTATTCAAAGTGCATTAAAAAATAAATTTTATGAAGGTACTGATTATAGTTTAATTATATTAAGAGTTCTTAATGGATTTCATGTTTTTTTAGTTTCTGTTCCACAAATGTTTATTGTTATTATAAATTCATTAGCTATTTATCCAAAATTAAAAACTTTAGAAATTATATGTATTTGTTTTTCATCTGCATTTATTGCTTGGTCAATTGTATTTTATTTTTTATGTAATATAAAAGAAGAAGATTATGATACTGTGATATATGAATTTGCACTTAAAATTTAAATAATTATTTTTTAAATAAATTTTATTTTATATTAGAATTCAAATATTAAAAAAAAATATTTTTATTTCAAAACTTATTATTTAATATATAAAAAATGTCAAATGGTCCAGATTACAGTTTAAATGAGCAAATATATCAAAATTCAGATAAAACAATAAGAATATATAAAGTAAAATATATATATAATTTAGACTCGTAAATTCGGAACAATAAGATACATAGCAGTAAAAGCATATTATAAAAAATATCATAAAGATAAATATAACTATGAATATAATTTAGTACACAATATAAACAATTCAAGTGTAGTTAATATAAAATCATTTAGTGAAGATCATAATTATTTCTTAATGGAAATGGAATTTTGTGCAACAGGTGACTTATCAAAATGTTTATGGCAAAATAAAAATAATTTTTATGGTGAACGTACAATAAAATTAATAAGTAACCAATTATTAACAGGATTACAAGCCCTTCACAAAAATGGTATTATACATTGTAATTTAAAGCCAAGTAACATATTAATAGATGAATATGGAAATGTTAAAATATGTGATTTTAAAAAATCATTAAAAGTAGCAACAATGACAATGAAAGATATAAAAAAAAATAAAACAGCAATGACACCATGTTACACTGCACCAGAATTATTTCAAGAAGATGGGAAATATTCATTTAAAAGTGATTTATGGGCTTTAGGTTGTATAATGTATGAATTAGCAGTTGGTCAAGTACCATTTTTTGATGAAAATATAGCAAAATTAATAAATAAAATAATAAATGATGATGTTGATTTTAATAAAAAAGAATTAACTAAATATTCAGATGAATTTGTTCAAATTTTAAAAAGATTATTAGTAAAAGAACCTAATAATAGAGCAACTTGGGGTGAAATTGAAAGATTTGATTGGTGGGAAGGTGCTTTATTTGATTCTGGTGTTAATAATCCTCAAAGTGGAAAAAGTGATAATTCAAATAAGGGAATTGATGCTATGAGATTAAGTAGAATTGTTCGTAATAATTTAAATAAAGATGATTATAATAGTGTTAAAAAAAATGAAATTGAAAATACTGATCAAGAATTTGATTTTCAAGATAAAGATACTGATGATGATGATGTTGTACAACCTGAAAAAATTAGTATTTCTATATCAAAATTTCCTATGAATGTTTCTGTTTTGAATATTAGTAAAGTTTTCAAAAAAGATAAAAGAACTTATAATGATATTAATCCTGAATTAATACAAAGTTCTGATGATTTACCTAAAATTGAAAACTTTTTTATTAATCCTGCTGATAGGATAATTAAACCTATTATTGGTAATAAATTAATTGAAGATACACCAATTACTACATTTAATAAAGCAAAATTACCTTTTGTTCCATGGAAAAAAGATGTTTTAAAAGATATGATGAATTCACCTAATGATGTTAAAACAGTTGAACAATATTTATATAGAATTTATACTGATTTAGATGCTCATGCTAGTAAACGTGATTTTGATAATTTATTAAATTTACTTAAATATTTTGAAACTATTGTTTTTGATAGAGAATTAGCAAATAATTTAATTAATACTAGTTTTATACAACAATTTATTCAATTTTTAAAAAATTTAGATAATGAAGAAGTTAAAACAAGATGTTGTTGTATAATTGGTTATCTTGTAAGATATGCTACAATAATTGAAGTTCCTTTAGATAATTATAATTTTGATGAAATTATTTGTAATACTATTAAGAATACAAGTAATAATTCAGATTTAATGAAAAAAGCAACTGCAACTTTAGGAGAATATTTATTTTATGTGGCAACACAAGAAGAAACTCCAGATAATAATGAATGGTCAATTAGTAATATTTATTTAGATACTCTTTTATTTTGTTTAAATGAAAAAAGAGGTGATATTGTTAATTTTTATACTATTAAAACAATTGAAAATATTGCAATTTTAACAAATGTTAGTAAAAAGTATTTTGCAAGTAATAAAGATTTTACTAATAAAATACTTGATGTATATAATAGTACTAGTAATGTTGAATTAAAATATTCTGCTGTTTCTACTGTTTCACATTTAATTAGACATCAACCTTCTTTAATTAATACTTTTTTGGAAAAATGTCAAATTTTAAATGATGAAAATATTATTTTGAAAGAAAATGAAAATATTCAATTGTGTCTTATTAATTGTTTATTATTTTCTTTTGTTAGAGATGTTAAAAATATTTTTCTTGCTGATAAATGTGATATTTTTATTGGGACTATATTGAAAGTTTTAGAAAAATGTAATAATATTATTAAAATTAAAATTATTTTACTATTTGGTTATTTGTTAAATTTTCCTAAAACTATTATTAAATATGGAGAAAATGTTTTTACAAAATTACAAAAATATCGTATTGAAAAAAATAATGAAATACATACATCAGTAAGATTTTTTGAAAGGATGTTTATAGATAATTCTAAAATATTTTCAAAAAATTTTATTAATCTATTAATAAAAGATAATAAACATGATGAGATAATAATGTATTGTAATTTATTTGAAATTATGGGAAATTATCATAAAATAAGTAGTCCATTATTTACAATTGATTTTTTAAAGCAAATAATTTCATATATTAAAAATAAAGCAGGAAATAAAGATTATGATAAAATAATAAGTAATTTATTAAATATTTTAATGAAATTTTCAGAAAATCCAATTAGTGTTATTGGAAGATGTGATTTTATTTTAGATAGTTTTTATAAAGATTTATTAAATTTATCTGAAATAATAAAAATAAATGATGTTTCTACTATTATTACAATATGTGCTAATATTTTATCTTTTATTGTTGATTATTCTGAAGGAAAAAAAAATGAAATTAGAAACTTAATAAAAACATGTTGTCCAATTTTATTAAAATTATTAAAAAAAAAAGAAATAATAGAAGAAACATTATCACTTATGTCATTAATAATAGAAAAAGATGAAACATTTATGGGAATTTACATATCAGAAAAGATAATAGATGAAATATTTAAATTAATGAAAAATAAAGATTTTTCAACTAATTTAAACATTATAAAAATATTAATAATATTTACAGAATATAAAGATATTGGATTCAATGAAATAATAAAATTAGGTTTAATAGATAAAGTAAATTATTTAATTTCAAAAGGATTAGAAAGTGATGATGAATCAATTTATATGGATTATGTATTTGAATTATTTAATGAATTAATAGAAAAAATTGCAGATTATAAAAGAAAAAATTATTCATCAAAAGTTGATTTAGATTCATATAATAAAAACTTTAAAAGTAAAATTGAAAATGTTGCTAAAAATTTCCAATTATGTATTGATTTATTAGGAAATGATAAAAATGTAAATGTTCAAGAAATGGCTTGTCAATGTTTAGTTTTTATTCTTCAATTTTTCCCTGGAAGTAATGTAGAATCTCTTAAAATGAAATTAAATTTTAAACCAGATGATATTCCTAAATTATTAAAAGGATTAGAATTATCTTGTCATAAAATTCATAAGAGAATGATACAACTTTTTATTTGGATTATTGAATATCAAAGTGATGGGAAAAAAATATTAAAACCTTATGTTTCATATATTACTACTTATTTAGAAAATATATGTAATACAACTGCTGAACCAGATATTATTAATACTGCACAGAAGTTTATGAATCAAGAGTTGGTTAAAATTAAATAAATTTGAGTTTTATTTATATTTTGAAAAAAATTAAATATATGATTGAAGATAATTTTTAAATAAATTAAATTTATTTATTTTAAAAAACAAAAATCATAATTAAATAAATTGATATGTAAAAGGAAAAATATAATCTAACATCATTGCATTTGTAAATACAAAAAATTTAGAAAATTTTTCAAAGTTTTGTAGAAAAAATACTGTTTCATTATATTGAATTTAAATAAAATAAATTTGAGTATGATTTATTAATTATGTTAATTAATACTAACAAAATAAAGAACTCAAGCAGGATATAATTAAATAATTAAAATAGAAATCATTATTTATTTAAAGATTATGAATCTTTGGAAAAAATCAAATATAAAAATGTTTAATCTATTATTAAATCAACATTACTTTTTCCATGTAATAAAAAATAAAATTGAAAATTTTCAATTTTTTTAAAAGTTTTTCCCATCTTTATATAATTAATATCATTAATTTAATATATAGTTTTTGTTTTTAATATATATATTAACTAATTAATTCAAAAAATAAAATATTTTATTTTAAATAATTTTTAGTTAAAAGATAAATACTTAAAATTTATAATATATATTAAAATTCTATTCATTTCATCATTTAAAAAGTATAATTAAGTATTTCATAATTCTTAATATCATTTTTATCAATTTTAATATCATTAATCATATCATAATATTTATTATATTCTAATATATCTTCAATACTATAATTACTTAATACATCATCATCTTTTTGACTATTATAATAATTTATTAAATTATCCAATTTCATTCTTTCATATTTTGATATATTATTTGAAAAAATTGTATTTGCTAATTCCAAAGACATTATTATTTTATTATAAATTGATTCATTTATTATTGAATTTAAACATTTATTTTGCATTATATTATGAAAATCAGCTTCAAGATAATTTATATTTATAATATCTGTTGATTCAATTTCATTTGGTAATTTTAATTTTAAAATTAAATTATTAAAAGGGAAAATGTAATCTTTTTTTTGTTGATTTATACTTTTATTATTATTTATTATATTTTTTTGAGGTATAAATGAAAAATTATTTAAAGGAATATTCTTATCACTATTAAATTTCCTAAAACCTAATTTTTTATTCATATTTTTTTTATAATGTGTTACTGGTTGATTTTGATTAATAAACAAACCATTATTAATTGTATTATTAAAATTTAAATTTGTATTATTATTATTATTAGGAATTAAATTTTTATTCCCTTGATTACTTCTATTTCCTTTATTTTTTCCTAAAATATTATTTTTCTTTTTACTTTCTTTAATATTATCATTATTATTAATAATCATATTATTATTTTGATTAATAGAATTCATAGTAAAAGGAGGATAATTAAACATACCATTTTGTTCCATATTAACATGATTCATTGGTAAATTAAAAATATTCATTGGAATTCTATTAAAATTATACATTTGTTCACTAATATATGAAGGAGGTATTGGTTTATTTATATTATTAATAAATATATCATTTCCATAATTTGAAATTGGAGCACATGATAAATTTGAATAATATGATTGATTTTTTGATGTTAAATTATCTGAATTTAATGACATTGATAAATTTGTATTTGTACTATTTTCAGTGTTTAAATTTGATATTTGTTCTATTTGATTATCTAATGAATTTCCACTTGGAATTTGAATCATTGATGTTGTCATACTTAAATTAGAGTTATTATTTTTATTTTTGTTATTGAATTGTTTTATATTATTAAATTTACGATATTGTTGTTGATTTAATATTTGATTATAATTCTTTATTAATCCATTTTTATTGTTGTTATTATTATTATTATTATTTATATAATTTAAATTATTTATTTGATTATCTTGATAATAATTAAATTGATTTATATTTTTTTGTTGGTTTTGTTCATTTGAATTATTTAAATTTGAATTAGTGTTATTGTTTATATTATTTATTTGATTATTGTTATTATGATTATAATAATTTTTTTTTGTATTATTTGACTGAAGTTGAGTATAATTTTTATGTTTTGTTCTTTCATCTTGTTGAATTTGATTATTAATATCAAATTCTTCTATATTTTCTGAATATCTATCATTAATATCATAATTTTCCCTTTTTTTCTTATGATTTTTTTTATAAACTGGGTTCTCATTATTTATTCTTCCTTTATCAACATATTCATTTTTTTTTATATGCTTTTTATATGGACCATATTCATAATTTCTTTCATTATCTTTATATTTATAATTATTTTTTTTATTTCCTTTATTTTGAGTTTCATCTTTTGAATTTGTTTCAATTGTACTTTTTCTAAATTCCCATCCTTCTCTTTCATTATTCATTTATCTTATATTTAATAAAATTTTTAATATATATTATTTTATTTTTCTCTAAATATTTTTAACTATTCTTTTTTAATAGTTAATATGAAAGATTCTAATAGATAATATTTTATTTAGAAATTGTAAATTATGATATTAAATAATATGAATTTACATAATAAAAGATTCTCATTCAAATTTTTTACTGAAAGTTTGTTATCAAGAATATTATCAATCAAAAAGGAAAAATATAAGATTTAAAAATGCTTATATTTTATTTTTATACCAATATATGTAGATGATTAAATTATATTAAAAAAAAATTGATTAATAATAAATTTAATTGAAATTTAATGTTATATAAAAATAGTAATTAAACATTTATTAAAGAAGTTAATTATTCTATAATAAGTAATCTTGATTTATATACTACAACAGATTTAATCTTAAATAAAACATATTAAAAATATCAAAAAAATAAATAAAAACCTAATTTTGTAAATTTATTCTAATTTTCATTTCATTTTTTTAATATTTAGAATTTTATAATATAATAATAGGATTTACTAAAATAGTAAAAATAAATAAAAACATTACATAAAAAAACTCAAATAATAAATGTATTAAATAAATTAAATAACATATAATTTATTAATTCAAATAATAATATGGAAAAAGAACAAAAATTAACAGAAAACGACTTAATATTTGATAAAAAAGACATAGTAGGTCAAGGAGCATTTGGAGAAGTTTTTTTAGCAAAAATAAAAAAAACTGGTGAAAAAGTAGCAGTAAAAAAAGTATTCCAAGATAGAAGATATAAAAATAGAGAATTATCAATAATGCAAAAATTAAATCATCCAAACATAGTAAAACTCCTATCATTTTATTACACAAAAGCAAATATTCCAAAAGCAAAAAACGATGATGTTTTTTTAAATTGTATAATGGATTACGTTCCAGAAACATTATCAATATTAATATCAAAAAATAAGCATCATGGAACAAAATTTCCATCATCTTTATTAAAAGTATATTCATATCAAATGTTAAAATCAATAGGATATTTACATTCAATAGGAATATGTCATAGAGATATTAAACCACAAAATATATTAATAGATCCATTAGATTATACATTAAAAATATGTGATTTTGGTTGTGCTAAACAATTAGTAAAAAATGAAGAAAATATATCATATATTTGTAGTAGATATTATAGACCTCCTGAATTAGTTTTAGGAGCTACTTTTTATACTTGTCAAGTTGATGTTTGGAGTATTGGTTGTGTCATTGCTGAATTAGTATTAAATCGTGCTATTTTTCCTGGGAAAAGTGCAAAGGAACAATTATATGAAATTATTAAAATATTAGGTACACCCAGTAAAGAAGAAATTAATGAAATGAATCCTAAAGTTCATATTACTAAATTACCTAATATTCCTCATAAATTATGGAAAGATGTTTTTAAAGATAAAACTGATGATCTTTTATTTATTGATTTAGTTGATAAATTATTAGTTTATGAACCTGAGAAAAGATTAACACCTTATCAAGCACTTAATCATCCTTTTTTTGAAGAAATGAAAAAAAAGGATTTTAAACTCCCAAATGGAAATAGTGTTCCTAAACATATTTTTCAATTTAAAGAATGTGAAATACAATATGATAAAGAAAATATTAATAAATTATTAAAAGAAGTTAAATAAAAAAATTTTATAAATAAAGTTATTTATTTATAATTTCTATTCAATAAATAATATATTATTTAATAAAAATGTTTAGTAATGCTAAAATTCTTTTTGAAAGTTTAAGTGAAAGTTTATCTTGGAGAAGATTAAATACAGAATCAAATAAAAATGCAAGATTATTAGAAAAAATTGATACAACAAGTAGTGCAGCAAATCAATTATTTAATTTAACTACAATTGATTATAGTGAACCTGGAATTAATGAAAAACATAAAATTACATATAATGAAATAATATATGATAGTTTAAATGATTTAGATTCTACAAATGCAGTTCCAATTGAGAAAAGAAGTACTAATATAGTTAAAAAAAAGAAAAAATATGAAAATTTATATTATATAACTAGTGAAGAACAAAGGTATGCTATTTTTACTAGGAAATTAAAACCTACACCTTTTCAAAAAAATCAAAGTAAGTATCTTTTAAGTAAAAGAAATATTTTAATTAAACAATTTTTAAATAGAACTTCTGATATTGATGGAACTATTTTAAAAAATATTTCTTTACCTAGTATAAATAAAAATAATAAATCTGTAAATGAGTATGCTAATGTAAATTTAACTTATAATAAAAAAAATAAAGTAAGAACAACGTTAAATAAAAAAATTCAAAATGCTCAAATGTATTATAATTCCAAAAATATTGAAAATACTGAAAATTTAATTAGAAGAAAGCATTTAGATGAAATATAATATTAAAATTCATTTTTTTTTATATTATAAATATGTATTTAAATAAATAAAAGATAAAATTTAAATAGATAAAAATAATTTGAAAAAAGTTAAAAAATTAAATAAAAAAAATGGTAGAAGAATTAGAAGAAGCAGGAATTAAAGAAGAAATTACTTGTTTAGTATGTGGTAAATTAAAAAAAGATATATTTGAATGCCTAAATTGTCATAAATTTTATTGTAAAGATTGTTCATTAGAATTTCAAAAAAAAAATAAAAAATGTATATCTTGTAATTCAGTTTTAAAAACTATAATAAATAAAGGATTAAATAGATTAATAGAATTAAATTCTATTAAACCAATATGTCAAAAGTGTAAAAAAATATTCGATAATCCAGAAGAATATAATATTCATATTGAAAAATGTAATCCTAAAGGTTATATTTGTAAAAAATGTGATATAATTTTTTTAACAACAGAGTCATTTATTGAACATATACATGATAATCATAAAAAAGATATATTTCAAGAATTTGGAAAAATTATTAAAAATAATAATTAAATAAAAAAATAAAAATACAAATTTCAAAAAAAAAGTAAAATAATATTGAAATATTTAAATTATTTAGAAATATTTTGTAATTGTTACAAATAATTTCATATGGATTTAATCCTAATAAAAGTTAGTAATTAAATTTTATTTTTATTTTCTAAATTTTTTTTATAAAAAATTGAAGTTAAATAAATTTTGTATTTTGAAATAATACATAAAGAATTGATATTGATTTTCTTTTCATTGTGTTTGAGTATTTGAAATATGAAATTGTTTTTAAAACAATAAAATAATTTATAAATTATATAAAAGATGAAATTTAATTCCAGAAAATTTATTTATTTTTTTCTTTTGATATCATTTGATTTTTGAATATTATCTTTTTCAATTTTCATATCTGTATTTTTCCAATGAATTTAAATTTTTATTTCTATAATTTTTATTTTATTTTTGATAATTTTGCATTTTTAATTTTTAGATTCACAAAAAAAAACAATTTTAATTCCCTAAAAAAATATATTTCTTAACATTTCTATAAACAAAAAA
>Ga0256407_10014045_pt1 | contig 10615 bp, 9 predicted proteins | sample RumenRJG_04DNA_FD_193489 | JGI IMG/M metagenome (GOLD analysis project Ga0256407, IMG submission 193489) | Bovine rumen microbial communities from Lethbridge, Alberta, Canada - RJG_04 | ecosystem: Host-associated > Mammals > Digestive system > Stomach > Rumen | place: Canada: Alberta | collected... | reverse complement strand
TTATCATGATTGCCTCTTATGAAGGCTATCCAATTATTCGATTTCGAAAGTTTATCACGACAACGATTATATATACTCTCATAGTAACCTGGGGCCTCAAAACCAAATCCACAATCCCCAGCAACGATAATAAGTGTATCTGTCATCTCGTACTGCACGCAGCACTTATAAACAAGTTGGGTAAAGTCGCCATGAATATCACCACTCACAACAACACTTTTAGCACGAGGAAATTCGAAAAAACTCACATTCTTCATAACGCTACAAAGATACGCATTTCCTGGCAAATTTCCAAATATTTTGTCAATTATTATTAAACAAATTACGAATTATTTATTCCAGTAAACTACGCTAAAATGAAAAAAAACAACAAAATCAGAGGAGCAAGAGTAATATCTATACCGATGGCGTTTCGAAGTTCATAATTCATCCAAACTATAAGATGAAGGTAAACAGAGACCAAATTAAGCTTGTAAACTTTATCACCGCCACACGCCGTACTGATAAAAAAGAATTCAATGGAAAGCGATATATAAAAATAGAAACGACCGCTACCCTTGAGGAGTAACGGTCGCTATGTTTATGAAACCAAGCGGCAAGGTCGAATTGCTCATCATCACACAGATGCCACCGTTCCGCACATCGTGGCTCTACTTGGTTCCACCTTTCACGCCGCAAAGATACGAACTCTTTTTGAAACTTCCAAGTTTTTTCGCAAAAAACTATCATTTTTCTAATCATCCATATCCAACGAAGCCACAAAATCATCATACGCAGCTAATTCTTCACGATACGCACGATACTCCGCTTCATCAAAGTCATCATCCTGCTTGCTATAGTTTCCAGCTCCTCCACCTCCTACTCCACCAAGCAAATATCCATACCCACCAGGCACACGATATGTTTTGTATTCGAACTTCGACTTCTTAGTCTTCTTGGCAGCAGGTTTCGCCTTTTGTGGTTCCTCTTTCTTTTTCTTCTGATTCTTCGGAACCACCTTTCCCTCCACAGCACTCTCCGTATTCAAAGCCTTGCTGTATGGCTTACCATAACTCATCAGTTCCTTGACCACCACAAATACGAATACTGTTACAAAAATAATTGCAAATATTGCCATACGCATCTTCCTCCTATATTATTACTAGTTAGCTATTCATCCACAAAAGATTTTATTATATCATCGTATTTCCTTATCCAATACGCCCCACGTTCTTCTTGCTGAGTTAGCAACTGTGACTTATCGAAGATTTTCCCACTCAGCTCTTCTATTGGTTTCTCCAAATGAATTAACCAATACGCGCTATCTCGTGTAGGCTTATAATCTGATGTGTGTGAAGCCATTTCTGTTACTTGAGCTTTAGTTTTTATCTGCGGTTTCAAATTCGATATTCTACACAATCTTGCGTGCTTAGATTTCTTACCATAGAATACCAAAACATATTCAGCGCCTAATAGTTTAGGCATTGATATAACCTTACTAATCGGCAATATGTATGTATGAGATTTCTCAAACCATTCCCATTGTTCTAAAGAGCCAACACGACCAACAAGTACCAGATGTGGCGTTTCCGCTTGGACGGCTCCATGACAATCTAACAACACCTTTTCTTTATACGCTATTCTTACCTCATCATCTTCCAACTCTTCTCTACGTTTGGCGCTCAATTCCAAGTAGGATTTATCTTTGTCTATACCCAAATACCTTCTACCCAAAAGTGATGAGGCGATACCCGTTGTTCCACTGCCATTAAATGGGTCTAGAATCCAATCACCTTCTTTTGTAGAAGCCATAATAATACGAGCTAATATACCTAATGGTTTTTGTGTGGGATGTTTGCCACACGACTTCTCCCATTTGGCAACAGCAGGCATGCGCCACACATCAGTCATTTGTTTGCCATCATTTAATTGCCGCATCAACTCATAGTTATAACGATGATAAGCTCGTTTCGACTTCTTTGCCCAAATTATGTATTCTGCCGAATGGGTGAACACTCTATGTGTTATATTATCTGGTGGATCCAACTTATTCCATGTAACAACATTAAGGATTTTAAATCCCAATTCTGATAATTGATTAGCTACTGAAAAAATATTATGATGCGTACCACTAATCCAAATGGTACCATTATCCTTTAACTTGTCTTTGCAAGCAGACAACCACCTTTGATTAAACTCATCGATGAACTCTAGCGAAGGTGCTTTATCCCATGCACCTTTATCAACACAAACCACCTTTCCACTATTCACACTAATGCCTCCATTACTCAGGAAGTATGGAGGATCAGCGAATATCATATCGAACTTAAAATCGAATGCTTCTAGAATCGACATGCAATCACCTTCAACTAAAGTAAAATCCCTATTTTCTGATTTAAAAAACGCAGACATTGAACTCATGACAAAAGCACTCTATATTTTTCCTGATTATCATGTAAGTTATCCAAACTTCCATTGTCATACTTGACTATCAGCCTCTTAGAACCTTTTTCGTTTCTTCGTTCTATTACAACACATTTCATTCCATCATATCTTATCATATCACCGACCCGTGCAGAACGTTTTATCGCCATCACCTTCGATCTCCCTCCTGCATTATTCGATGATTGTGTTTTGTCTACCCACCCATACCACTTTTTATTGTTAGGAATTACATCTAATACTCCACTTTCAAATTGAATAACCAATCTAGAGTTTCCATTTTCTACTAGAATCTTTTTAACCACACATTTCTGATTTCTCACCTCTAAATAGTCACCAACATTTACGCCGTCATAACTAGAGACCTCGCGTCGTTCTTCCTTTACAATATTATCTTCCTTGATTATTTGTTTATTTTCAATACTTTGATTATTCTTTTTCTTCCCATTTACAATAGTATAAGAAATTGTTTCTTCTACCACCTTTTCAATTGTGCCATCACTCATTTTTAAAACAAGGATGTCAGAAGCACCCTTTGATTTAATTATATTACGAACAACACCAAACATTTTTTTTGATTCTACATCAAGAATATCGCCAATTTTCACAGCCTCTTGAACTGCAGAGGAATCTCCTCGCATATTCTTAACAGATTTCCAGGCAATTTGTCTTACTCTCTCACGTGTCAATCCGTAACGATCTGCAATAGCGTTCATATCCATTTCTCCCGTTTCAGAACCAATACCAAAAAAAGCCTCAACAATCTTCCTATCTCTCGTTTTAAGCTTATATAGATATGCTTGCAGTTCTACAGTAAGAGACTCTTTGTCAAGAACATCATCAGCAGGAGCCATGTTGCCTTGATAACTATCCATATCATCAACAGCACACGTCATCTTCTCCAACCCGTCAGGCAATTTATACAACAAGGCAACATTATCGAAATCATCTTGAACACCAGATTCTATATCATACACAGGTGGGCGAAATTCATGTTCCTGTTCATACTTATCCGCGAATGAACTTATTTTTCTATACAAGGCAAGCTGATTCAATGGTAGTCTTATTGGATATGGTAGATAAGCAATAGATGATGAAATCGACTGCAATATCCAATTCTTAGCATATGCTATAAAATTCTTGTATTTTCGATAATCAAACTTTTCAATCGCTTTAATCAAGCCAATATTACCTTCTTGGATTAAGTCCTCCAAGGGAACTCCATCCCTTTTATACATGATTGCTATACCTGCCACAAGTTTTTGATGGCTTTTAACTAACAAATCATACGCCTTTTTATCTCCTTTTCGAGCCCGCTTTATGAGTTCTATTAAGTCGTTACCTGAGTAAACGCGATAATAAGATATTCTTTTTATTAACTCTTTCAAGGAATCACTAATATTACCCTCCAAAAATCTAGTCAGATTATATTTCCTAGGAACGAGAATAGGCGATACTAGTTTGTCATCCTTTGGTTTTGCAACATCATCAATCTGGATAGCCCCTTCCTTTGCAAACCACAAAGAGCCTTCATTACAGTACCAAAACGGAATATTTTGTTCAGAAAACATAATCTCAGCTACATAGTAATTATCCAAATCAAGTTCTTTTGCAATCTCCCTTACTTTTAGACCATTACTATGCAGTAATAATGTATATATTCTCTTTACATCATCCATTTACTTGTTATCGGAATTGCGAATATAAATCAATATTTCTTCACACCAGCCAATTAAGCACTTGGTACGTCGATCAATAACCGCTTCACCATATTCCGGATAAAGCGTCCTTACAAGTTCTTTACTATCTCTAACCGCTTTTCTTTTGGGGTATAAAGCTGTTTTGGCAAATAACTGACCTATGAGTTCATGTTTGATAATTAACTCGTATATTCTAACCTTTGCACTTTTGGGATCTGACATGATATCATCACCCAAAGGTGTTAGTTTCAGGTTCTCATCGATAAGGTCAAGAAAATAGCAAGCATTAGAATAATAAGAGGCCTGACGCAACTCAAAATTATTAAACGATGCGATATCTGTCAACGTACAATTCATTGTATTACCAATGAGTTTGAATGTCCTAATAACAGTTGCCAGCGTATTTGCCTGAGGAAGTAGCTTTTTCATTTTTAAATATCTATTAGATCGTTTTGAACCAACATCATATAATACTTTAGTAAGATCGTATTTCGATCATTTTTGCTTTTGTCAGCAAAATCAACACCAAGTTTCTTGCATAAAATGGGGAAACCGCCATTAGCATAATACTCAAATGCTTGATACATTTTGTTGCGGTCTGGATCGTCTTTCGCCCTTTCCTGCAAAATAGACTGATTACCCTCTTTTAGATAAGCCAGGAAATTAATAATTTCTTTTTCTCTGTCTTCAAAATTAATAATCTGGACAGGCTCTGCCTTATTTACAAATGGAACGTAAGCATTGTTTGCATAACCGATTAATGCCGATATTACTAAGATTTGATGATAGTCATTAAACACTCTTAAATCTCTCCAAAGATATCGCATCATTTCTTCTTGATCAAGATTGCGATTAATACGGTATGTAGTATCTATATTGATTGGCATGTCGTTTTTATTTTACATAAGTTATACTTTCTTTTTCATTTTTGAGTAGCTTTGTCTTAGAACAGACTTCTGGTGCAACAAAAGAAGCGACTCCACCATAACTCTTATCGTCAGCCATCAGAATTATCTGATTAGCAAAAGTGTGAATGTATTTTGCAACATTCTCCAAGTTCTGACCACTTAATTCTGTAAAGGGCGAGTCTATAAGGAAAGGGTAATCGTGCGATACTTTCAACTTATCTGTAGTTCTATCCTCATTTGAGTAATCCAATATAGCTTTGGCAAAAGCAAGTGAATTAACTTTGCTCTGTCCCGTGGATTTACCTTCAACAACTTTAAGAACAAGCTTTTCATGTATCTCACTTTCAGATAAACCTTCATCTTGAAGGGTTTTCAACTCGCCACTATTTGTCCATGTGGTAAGCATCGTATCGTATTTACTCTTTACGTAAGTTACAAGACGATATTTGTCTTTTTTCTCATGTTGACACAAGTATATTCTTCTTCCTGTATCTTCGCTCAATAAAGTATATGCTTTTGAAAGATAAGTATTGATGCTTAAGAGAGATAATTCACTATTACGTTCGCCTATTTTTTCAATTGCATTTTTGAACAGATCTAGTAACTCTTGCTGGGCATTTAAGGCCTTTAGCTGTTCCTGATTTCCAGATGCGGCTTTTAACTCTGCTTTAGCCTCCTTTAGTCTTTTCTCTGCCCTCTGTTTTTCTCTATTGCACCGTTCTTCGTCTTGTTTCAAGCGTCCCTGTAATTGAAGTTGCTCATCACGTTCTTTACCTAGCTCCCTTATCGTTTCAGAAACATTTGTTACTAATGACTGAGCAATTTCTGCTAACTGAGCTTTTATATTAGCGACTTCATCTTCATCATCTTTCATCGCTTTATATGCTTCTTTTAACAACTTGCCTGTACGCTTCTTCTCACCCTCAAACTGATTTGCCATATACAAGAGTGTACTACTAATATTATCAGGTGGAAGTGTTGATAACATATCCGTCAAATGTTTGATAACATCTGTAGTCATGTCACAACCACAGATACATTTTGGACGTTTTAAAATGCTTTTTACAGCCTCAACAGTTAGGCCAGCTGGAATATCAACGTTTTCTATAGATTGTTTAACGTCACCAACCAATTGATCTGTTACTAATGCATATCCGTCCGATAACCTTTTATAGAAGATATCTGTATTTTGGTCATAACTCTTTTTAACCCGTTCAAGATCTCTCTCAAGACCTTTACGTTTCTGTTCCAATTCTTCGGCGTCTTTCAGTTCAGACAACTTAGTAGAGATTTCTTCTAACTTATTCTCAACTTTTTCCTGGTTTATCCCAATCCCATGAAGACTTATTTCATTCTCTTCAATAGAATCTTCTAATTCTCCAATTTCTTTTTCAAGTTCTTCGGCAGAGACATTACCGGCTTGACGGTTAATTCTCATCTTTTCCTTACGTATGTCACCATTAACATCCTTAATTTCACCAGAACACAACTCGAAAAGTTTCTCATTGGTGACAAGCGAAATAACATTCTTGATCGTTTCAATCGATTGATCTCCAACAATATTTAGCTTTTTCATGCGCTCACCGTCGAATGTTATTCCCTCCAATATAGATTTTGGAATAATTCTTGATAACAATTCCTCAACAACATCCATATTTGTTTCTGGAATTGTTCGTTCACCGTTAGCTTCGGTATGGCTTAACTCCACTTTTTCGGTCGAAGTAACCTTATCATTCAATCGCATAAAAGTTTCAGTACGCTTCATGAAATACTCCGTACCTTTGTTGGTAAAAGATAGTTCTACCCAACAATCTACAGAGTTTGCATGACGATCAATTTCTAACTTATGATGCAAGGCAGAGTTTAACGAGTAAGGAGTTTCTTCCTTCTCGCGCATACTCTTAAAGTTAAAACCATAAAGCACCCATTGGAAAGAGAAAAGCATCTCTGTTTTTCCTGAGCCATTGACACCCATCACCAAAGATATATTCTTGTTTTTTGTTGTGTCAAACTTTATAGTCACATCTTTAAAACAACGATAGTTGTGGTATTTTATATAATTGATCTTCATAGGGCTAATCTTTATCAACAACACTTTTCACAACCTCCTCAAGTTGCGATTTCAATTGCTTATTATTGCCAGTTTCCTGACAAGTCTTAGCATAATTCAGGAACTTCCAAAAACCCTTTTTTTGAGCCTCTGTAAAATGAAGTTCTTCAAGTACGTCTTCAATTGGATTCTGATTCATATTCTTGGGATTCAGTTATTGTTATATGATAAGTATCTTCAATGTTGTTAAATGTTATCTCATTGGCCTCCCTATTCAATGCCAATCTATTATATTCTTTAGCTCTGGCCAACTCTATTTTAAGAAGTCCTTCGCTACCATAAGTACCAGCCTCAACTGCTGGTAGTACAACCATATCATAGATATAGGCTATCGTCTTACCACTCTCTTTACATTTACGAAGTACACGGCCCCGTCGCTGAACAGTTTGTCTTAAAGCACTATCGCTAGCCATGATGTAAATCTTGTCAAGTTTAGGAACATCGACACCTTCGTCAAAACACTTTATGGCTACCAAGGTATCAAAATACCCCTGTTCAAATTCATACAAGACTCTCTTGCGGTTTTGAGTTCTACTAGTAAATTGTGATACAACCATACCATTATCATACAATGTCTTTGTAACGGAGTCGATAATAAGCTCTCCCTCGTCATCTTTACCTTGTCCACAATAAACAACGGAATTTACGAAGTTGTACCCTTCTAACGCTAGCTCTCTTAGTTTCTCTATTTTCCCAGAAGCCTGCTTAAGAATAAGGCTCCTTTCTCTGCGAAGCTTATCAACAACTTCGGGATCGGGTTCTTTCTTATTCAATTCTTGGGCAAGCAGTTTGCTCTTGAATTGGAATTTGTCATTCTCATCTTCTGTGAGTCGAACGAAGATGGGGTGATACTCATATTTTGAAAGAAAATCGTTCTCTATAGCATCTTCTATTCCGTAATAGAATGTGTCGCCTGCAGTAAAGAACCTAACAATTGCTTCGGATTCACTTTCGCTAAAACGCTGAATGGTAGCACTAAGCCCCAGTTTGTATTGAGGATTCAGCTTTACTAATGCAGCCAGATTGCCCTTAGTCAGATTATGAGCTTCGTCAACGATAAGAAATATTGGCGTGATCTTGCGGATCTCAGAACACATCTTCGAGAAGAAAGTATCATACACCGCTACACATATAACATCATCGTCGTCTGTATAATAATCAATTGTTGCTTCAGCAAGAGTCTTTTCAAATGAAGAACCGCTTCCCCCAAAAAGGAATATCTTGCTATATCCTTCTTCCCGTAAAGCGGCCTCCCATTGAACTTGCAAATCAATCTGTGGCACACACACCACAACAAACATTTTATCATTTGTTTCTTTCTTAAGCCGTTTAATCGTTTTGACAGAAGTAAAAGTCTTACCTGTACCTGTTGCCATCTCATAGAAATGCTGATAGCCGTTTTCGCAGAATTCGTTAATAGCCCTCTCTTGATATGGATACAGTTTTTTCTTTTTTCCTCCATTTCGAGAGACAATATATGCATCAACGGCTTCTTCTAACGAATCACTCTTTTTATAGCATTTTAGCAACTGGTTCTTTGCTGCCTCAGGAAAATCAATAATTACAACCGATTCCTCTTTGTCTTCCCACAAATTATTAAAATACTGAAGTTCGTCTTTTATAAATTGATTTACTTCTTCGTTTTTCCACGAGCAACTGACAGTAATACTTTCTTGATTTAGTAAGAAAGCTGATGCAGTTTCATTTAATGACCCATTAAAATAGGTCATATTTTTATTTTCATCAACAAAGATTCCGAATTTCTCATGGAAAATGCCTAAGGGTTGATAAGCCACCTTGATTTCCAATTTCCCATCCGCAATCATATTGCAAATAACATCAAGTTTTCTTATCTCATTATCAGATATCTGACATCCAAGTATAGAACGTAATAATGACTCTATTACTGTATTCTCATCTATGTTGATGCATGCATCTATAATCTTGACGTCAGTTATTGACAGATCAGGATTGCAGATAAGTTTTATCTTGCCATGTTTTTCTACAAAGTGGATTACCCCATCGATAGACAACGTCAAAGAATGAAGAGAAAAGAAGCCGACAGCCCTGTATAACTCAACACTTTCCGTATAGCATGGGATATAAAAATCCCTCTCTATGGAATCTTTATGAGTTCTGTATATAGGTTTAAAATTCAATCTGTCTAGCATATACTTAAAAATTTCTTATGACTACTTCGGTTTGCTTCTCACGTTTCTCGCCATTGGCATTAATGAAGCGTGGAGCCATTATTCTATCAAAACGATAGCCAGGATACAACTCCTCAAAATACGAATTGCCGTTCTCTGTTTTGCTATCTGAATTGCTCTGCATAATCAGACAATTCTGAGCAGTCAGTCTGTCGCAGAAGCGTTTCAATTCTTCTTGCTCCCTGTCTTCAAATGGATTATTAGAATACTCTTTGAAAGAAGACGTTGCACTGAGCGGACGATAAGGAGGGTCGAAATACACAAAGTTGGGGGTATTCCTACTAAGGTTCTGTCTAACTTGCTTATAGTCGCCAGGTTGACGAATCACCAATTCAACTGAATTAAGAATACGGTGGTCTGCCATTATCACTTCTTCATTACAGATAACAGGTTTCTTATAACGTCCATATGGAACATTAAATTTTCCTGCAGCGTTTACTCTGTGTAACCCATTAAAGCATGTATGATTCAAGAAAATGAATAACGCAGCCCTTTCATCAGGATGTATCCCTACGCTATTATATTGGTCTCTATAGGCGTAAAACAGTTCCTTCCTGGCAGGGAAGTCCACGCTAAAATAGTTTTTCTCAATATTCTTCAATCTATTAATAAGAATCAGAGGTTCTTTAGCTATCAATTCATAACAGCGAATTAAGTCGGCGTTTATATCGTTGATAACAGCCCGTCGAATACACTTATGACGTTGAAGCATGTGAAACAGCATTGCACCACCTCCAACGAAGGGTTCAATATAGGTAACATTCTTAAGATCATCGAAATCAGTTGGTAGTAATGCTTCCAACTTTTGAAGGAGATTTCCCTTGCCACCAGCCCATTTAACAAACGGCCTAGCTGTAATTGGCTTTGAGGGGTTAACAATTAATATATCTTCTGCCTTACGCATTGGCATCGATCAGCAATCAAGCTATACTCTGACCGATACCCGATTGTCAGATGGTTTCCCTAGTTATTCGAGACAACATAAAGAAAGCGGGGTATCCTCATCTGCCGTCCCCATTTTGGCCGTCGGAAGCCATCTCTATGAACGAACAGAGTCGAATACCCACGCCTGTAAGTATACAATGCACCCAAAAGTGTGCTGAGGGTTGCACCCTCATAGCACACTCCGGGAGTATATACTACACCCGTAGCATTCATCTCCGCAGTTGTTTTTGAATAGAGATTTGAATTTCCGACGTTCAAATGGTCAAAAACAAAGCATCAATGACGCTTTTCTAATATGTCATCGCCCGCCCTTCATCCGTA
>Ga0256407_10014041_pt1 | contig 10618 bp, 4 predicted proteins | sample RumenRJG_04DNA_FD_193489 | JGI IMG/M metagenome (GOLD analysis project Ga0256407, IMG submission 193489) | Bovine rumen microbial communities from Lethbridge, Alberta, Canada - RJG_04 | ecosystem: Host-associated > Mammals > Digestive system > Stomach > Rumen | place: Canada: Alberta | collected... | reverse complement strand
AATATAAAAAAAATGTTACAAAATTCTATTTTACTTTTTATTACATTTTTTACAATAACAATATGTTATACTTTTAAAGAAGTTTCTCAATATGAAAATATAACTTTAATTTTAACAACCAAAAATCCATTTACAATTTATAAATTTAATAATCAACCATATCAATTAAATGAAGGTTATATTGATATTTTTTTTCAAAAAAATAATTATAGATATATTAATGTTTATATTTATGATGATTTTTCAAAAATTCAAGAAACAAATAAAGGTGAATTTATAAATTATAAAGATCATTCTAATGTTGAATCATATTCAAAATTAGCAAGTTTTTCAAAATTTGAAAATGGATATTATTATATAATTATATCTACTCCAGATTATAATTATGAAGATTTTATTATGATATTTAATTCTCAAAAATCTTTTCAATTTTTACCAAATACAATTTTTTCTAAAGAATTTTATTTAGGTGGAATATCAAGAACTTTTAATTTTTTAACACCATTATTTCAAAGTGAAAAATATTTACATTTTATGGCATATAAAAATCAAATAGGTTATTATAAATCTGAAATAATAATAAATGAAGGAATAGATGGGGAAAAAATATTTTATTTAGGAGAAATAACTGATTTTAATTTACATAAAGTATTTTTACTTAAATCTAATATTAATTATGAAATTAAATTTTTTTTAAATGTTCCTTATGCTCAAGAAACTTTTAAATTATCTATTTATTTTTCTGATTATAATATTATAGAACCAATTGATAATTATAATAATTATTTAGAAATTCCAATTATTCAAAATATGATGAGTTATTATATTCATTTTGAAGTTGATATTTATAATGAAAATGAAAATATTTATTTTAGGTTTAATAAATATTATTATAAAAATGGATTAAATTTCTATGGAAAATTTTATGAAAATATTTCTTTTATTGAAATAGAAAAAAATCTTCCTACTAAAGAAGATTCTAATAAAATTGTTCAAATTAATATTGATTCAAATAATCAACCATATGGTTATGTGAAAAAAACAAATAAAAAATATAATTCTCTTGTAATTGCACTTGATAATGCTTATATTAATAGAAATGAAAATTTTAAAATTTGGAAATATAGTAATCCAGAAAAAATAACATCAAATTTATCAAAAACTTTTAAACATAGTGCTTTAAAAGCATTTTATATTGATGAATCATCTTTTAATACAAATTTACAATATATTATTCTATTTTCATTAATAGAAAATATTATTCATATAACAACTGATTCTTCTATTTTTTATAATAAAAATAGTAAATTATATGTGATAAATAAAAATATAATTTCTTCTCTTCCAAATAAAAGATTAGAATTTGAAATATATAATCAAGATAAAAATGATTTTTATTTTGAAATTAAATATATTGATGATGTAGATATTTATTATTTTAATGAATATAATAGAGATAAAATGAATAATTTAGAAATAAATTATCAAAATTGTTCAAAAAAGACTTATTTTTTTTCAACATTTATTGAAAAAAATAAAAAAAATATTTTTAATTGGAATATTTTCTTAGGAGAAATAAAAATATATAATCAAGTGGATAAAATAATTTCTAAAATTGATAATTTATTTAATTTTAACAATAATCTTAATTCAATAAAATATCCTAAACAAATGGATTCAAATTATGATTTATTTCAATTTACTTGTGAAAATCCTTCAAAAATTCAAATTAATTATTATAAAGCTGAAGATAATTTAAATTTAATAAATTTGGAAAAAGGAAAATCATATCAATTTTTTATTAAAGAAAATAATACAGAAACTTATAATTTAAATATATCATCTTTTCAATCAAGTACTATTTATTATAATATTAAGATAATTAATAAAAATATCCCTTCTATTATTTACTTTTATTTCAATGATTATAAAATTGAATTAACAGAAAAAAAACCAAGTATTAAAGGAGAAATTGATATCATTAATTCAAAAAAAATTACAATATATTCAAATGTTGAACTTTTAATATTATTTTATATAGCTACTGATAGAAATATTTTTCAAACAATTTCTTTAAATCAAAAAAACAAAAAATTAGAAAATCAATATAATTTATTTTTATATTCTAACAATTATTTAAAACATGAATTTTTAAATTTTTACATTATAAATAATGGAACAATAAATACTGAAATTTGTATTCAAAAACAAAATGATTTAATATCAAATATTGAAAAATGGATTTTTTTAGAATCTAATTGTTTTATTTTATCAAAACTTTCAAAATATTATTTATATTTAGATAATCCTTTTTTAAATGATAATGATAATAAAACAAATAATTATATATCTTTATATATAAAAAATTATAATAATATTTTATATGATTATGAATATAGAGAAGTTACAGAATTAAAATCTTATGAAAATTATAATATTAATCTATCTGAAAATGTATTTTATCAAATTTTCAAATATTATAATAATCAAACTTTAAAACAAGGAGAAATAAGACTTTTATTTAATGAAAATATTACAAATAAATTTCCTAATTTATATGTTTATTATGATAAAAAACTTATTCATGAGTCATTTAATATTTTTGAAAATTTTATTTATGAAAAGCAATTAGATAAAATCATAACTTATAAATCAAATGATAATTCATATCTTCCAATAGGTTATTGGTATTTTGTAATTGCTAAAAATTTAGAAAATAAATATGAAGACAATTTTATAATATATAATCAAGATGAATATTATATATTATCAGAAAAAATATTTTCTTTTGATTATTATATGAATTATTATAATGATTATGCATATTTTAAAATTCCTCCTATTACAAAATATTTAACATTACATTATGAATGGTATAATAATTTAAATGAATCTTTAAATTCAATTATTATTAATAATAAACAAATAAGTGATTTTAAAGACTCAATTTCAGATAATTATGAAATTATGGATAAAACAAAAGATAATATTATAAAAATAAATTTTAAAACTTCAAAAATAGGAGTTTATTCAAGAATTTTATTATATTTAACAGAAAATAAAAAAATATTATATTTAAATAACGATTTTAAACCAATTAAAATTAAAATTTTAACTCCTCAAATTATTTATATTTTTAATGATATATCAAATGATAATTTAAATGAAAATATTTATTATAAATTAAATGGATATCAAATATTATCAAATCCAAAAATTAAATTTTATAACACTAATAATTTAGATTCAATTTTAAATTTATTACCTACTTCTATAGAAAAATTTGATTTTGAATTACAATTTTATGAAAATGATACTTATTATTATAGTAAAATTGATAAAAATAATAAATATGCAATTTTAGGAATTCAAGTACCATATTCTGATTTAAAAGAATATACTTTTCAAAAAATTAATTTCCCAAAATTAATAAAAAAGAATTTACAAAAAATTTTTTTAAAAAATGAAATAAAATATTATTTTATTAATGAGAAATCATTTCCAAATGAAGATTGTAAAATATTATTATTTGCAGAAAGAATTGATATAATTTCATTTAAAGGAATTTTTGAACATAAATTTCATAATAAAAAAAAATTATATTTAATAACATATGATATGTTAAAAGAAAGTCCACAAATAGAATTTTCAATTTCAGATCCAAGTAAATCTAAAGATTATTTATTTGAAATTAGATATTTAGATAATTCAAATATATATTATTATAATACAAAATCAAGATTTCAAATAAATAATATGAAATATGAAATTAATGATTGTTCAAAAAATAATTATATAATAGGTTTATATGAAATAATTGATTTAAATACAATTTTTTATATTAATATAAAACAAGGTGATGTTAAAATATTATATAATACTAAAATAGATAATATTGATGATTTTTTACAATTATCACCTAAATATTTATATAAATATCCTTTTTTAATAAATTCTTTTGATGATTATATTCAAATATATTGTACTATTTCATCTAAAATAGAAATCAATTTTTATAATATATATACTGATAATATAATTAGTTTAGAAAAAGATAAATTTATTCCATTCTATATTGAGAAAGATAAAAATTTAGATTTTTCAATTGAACATAAAACATTTTTTTTTTTTAAGAATTTTTTTTCAAAAATCATATTAATTCCAAATGATTATGAAAAAGAAATAAATATTGATATATTATTTGATAATACTAATTCAAATTTAAATAACACAAATTCATACATTGAAACATATCATGAAGAAATAAAAATGAAACAATATTATTTAATTGTAAAAATTCAAACTGTTTAATTTTATTATATATATCATTAGATAAAAATTCAATTAATTATATTAAAAATGAAACAACAAATTCAATATTTACTAAATCATATAATATTTTTATATTTCCATTAAATTTAATTTCAAATAAAAATTCAATGGCAAATATTTATATAATAAATAAAGAAAATGAATTTTCTTCAGAAATTTGTTTAAATAAAAATTATGGCAATTTAGAAATAATTTATTTAGAAAACATTAATTGTATTATTTTAAAAAAAGGAGAAAATATTACTATTTCTTTATTACATGAAAATTTATCAAATATTATAAATGAAGAAATGAATTATTATTTAATGGTATATACTAAAAATATAAATGATTTTGAATATACATTTAATTTTTATAAATATTCAATTTTACTTTCTTATCAATCTTTTGATTTTAAAATTGAAAACAACAATTATATCATATTATCTTTTGAAAATAAGAAATTTAATGAAGAATTAATTGGAGAAATAGTATTTAAATTTGAAAAAGGTAATGTAAATGGAAGTAATTTATATATTTATGAAGATAAAAAAGAAATACATAATGAAGATAATATTTTTGATAATTATATTTCAAAAATTGATTTAAGTAATGATTATTTATTTACATATAATGATTCTAAAATTTTAAAATATTATTTTGTTATTACATCAAAAGAAAATAATTTTAAAGATAAATTAATAATTTATAATCCAATTATTCCATTAGAATTAAATATAATGAATATTTTTAATAAAATCTATGAAACAGATTTAATTTCAGATTCATTTTTATTTTATTTTAATAATATTAATAATTCAAAATCAATTAATTTACATTATCAATGGTCTAATCAACAATTAAATTCAAAAACTAAAATCATAATTTTTAATTCAACTTTTAAATATGAAGAAAAACAATCTTATATTCAAAAATCAGATTATTTTGAATTTTATAATAATTCTGAATATTATATTTTAATTAAAGAAAATAATTCAATAAATAAAAAAAGAATATCTTTAAATTTATTATTCTATTTTTCACAAGAAAAAAATATATTTTTATTAACAGAAAAAAATATATTTAAAACTTTTCCAATTATTTCAAATCAATTTTTACATTTTTATATTAATATAGAAAAACTTTTTAAAGGAGAAGATGAATATATTAAAGTTAAAAAAATAAATGAAATAAATATAAATTATTATGTTAAATTTTATGAACATAATAATTTAGATAAAATGAATTCAAATGATTATGAAAAAGAATTAATATTAGAAGAATGTGATGATAATTATTGTAAATATTCTTTTGAAAAAATGAATGATAATCATAAATCAGCATTAATTATTGTTGAAATAAATTCTAACCAATATATAAATTATACTAATTTTGAAATTTTATTAATTGATGATTATAAATTATTATATAAATCATTTATTAAAAAATTTTCTAAAGATGATTTTGGTAAATATTTAATTAATGAAAAATCATTTAAAAATAATCAAACTATTATTATTAAATCAGATATAGAAGGAGTTATTTATTTAAATAATTCACATGAAATATTTTTACCAAATGAAAAAAAAATTTATGTATTTACAATGAATAATTTAAAAAATATTTCAGAAATTTATATTACATTCTATGATAAAAAAAAAGAAAAAAATTTTAATATAGAGATTTTAACTCTTAATAATAATTATGATATACAATATTTTAATTTTAATACAAAAAAAGATAATTTCAAAACAATAAAAATTGAAAAATGTAATCAATTTAATGGATTTATTTTCTTATATAACATTTCAGAAAAAGTTATATTTTACCTCAATATTACAAAAGGAGATCCCAAAATATATTATAAAAATTCAATAAATAATTTAAATGAATTTTTAACTTTAAATAAATCATCAAATAATTTATATATTTATCCTTCAATATATGAATCAAGTTATGATTTTATTCAAATTGAATGTTTGAAATATTCTGAAATTAAATTTATTTTTTATGAAAATCCTCCAAATGAATTTGAATTAAAATTTGGAATGAGTATTCCTTTATTTATTGAGAATAAAAAAACAATTAATTATATAATTAAGGATGAATCTGAAATTTTAAATAAAAAAGTAAAATATAGAATTGAATTAATATCTTCAGAATATTATTCAAAAAGAGCAAAATTAATTTTTGAAAACAATAATTATGAAATAAACAATAAAAATAATTATATTCAAAATATAAATGAAAATTTTAAAGAAAAAAATCTAAATATAATTTCTATTGAAGGAGATATTTTATTATATTTATCAATTGGAATAAACAATGAAGATATTAAATATTTTTCAAATATTCAATATAATATACAATTAGAAAGAAAATATAATGTATTTACTTATTCAAATACACAATTAAATTCTAGTAATTTTTCAAATATTTATATAATAAATAAAGGAAAAAGTAAAAAAAAACTTTGTTATTCATATTTATTTACTAATTTTGAATATATTTTCCCTAAAAATGAAAATAATTGTTATGAATTAAATGAAAATGAGTATATTTTAATTATATTTGATAATCCAAAAATGGAAAAAAATAATAATAATGAACAATTTTTTATATTTTTTATGTTGAAGATACATTAAATTTAATTTGTGATTATACATATATTACTTATAATGAAATATATAATAATCAATTAAATAATATTTCATTTTCTTCTGATAAAAAATATCAAATGTTTTATTTCAATTATGAAAATATAGGAGATATTTTAATAAAATTTGATGAAAAATTTGATGAAGGAACTAAATTTTATTTATATTATGAAAAAAAAGATATTCATTTTAATTCTAATAATTTTGATGGTAATATCATATTAAATAAAAATATAAATAATCTAAATCAAATTTTATTTTCTGTCAATCAAACTAATTTTTATTTTATTATTTTTAATGAAAAAGGAATTAATAATAAAAAATTATTATTAATAGGAACTGAAATAATTTATGAAATATCAAATTATAAAACTTATTTAAATTATTATACTTCAACTGAAAAGCAATATTCACTTAATTATAAAATAAATAAATTACCAAAAAATATATATTTAAATATTCAATGGAAAATTGAAGATTTAAAATCAAATTGTTCTATCATAATTTATACTAATAATATTGAAAAACCAATTTTTCAATCTGAACAAAAATCAAATTTTTATGATTTTATTATAATAGAACCAAGTATAGAATATAAATTATTATTTAATATCTTTTCTTATATTAATGATGCTAAAATTGACTTATTATTTAATTTTAATGAGAAATCAAATGTAATTTCATTTATTAAAGATGAAATTATTTCTTTTCCTATTATTTCTAATCAAATTATTTATTTAATTCAACCAATTAAATCTTATTTAAAAAATGAAAATATTAATTATGCTATTTCAGATATTAATATAAATATTCAAATTATGATAAAATATTTTGATAAATCAACAGAAAAAGAAATAATAAATGAAATTAATTCTATTAAAGAATATGATAAAACACTTGAAAAAGATTATTGTAAAGAAAAATTATGTTATTATTTAAATAAAAAAACAAATGATAATCAAAATTATTTATTAATTAAAATTGATTTACAAATATTATCAAATTTAAATGAAAATAATAATCTATTTACAATACAAAAAAATTATATTCCTTTAGAAATTAAATCATCAATATCATTTGAAATGGAAAAATATTCAAAAAAATTATTTAAATTTAATTATGATTCTATTTTAATTAATCAAGCAATAATAATTTATTCAAATTATAAAAATTCAATTTCAATTATTAATAATGATAAATATAATTTAACTTCAGGAAAAAAATTATATGTAATTAATAAAGAAATGGTATTTAATAATATAATATTTGAATTATATAATAATAATGATGATTATAAAATTAATATTGAATATATTTCAACAGATAAAATTATATATTATAAAAGTAGTGATAATAGAAATGAAATATCAAATTATAGAATAAAAATAAATGATTGTAAAAAAGAAAATTATTATTATGGTGTTTTTAATAAAAAAATAGATGAAATTATTTATGTTGAAGTAGTATATGGTGATTCAAAAATATATACAATTGATGATTTGAAAATTTCATCAATTAATGATTTATATAATTTTAATAAAACTGAAAATGAATTATCTTATCCTAAATTAATAAATAATGAATATGATATATTACAATTTGTTTGTACAGAACAATCATTAATTAATATTCATTATTATAATTATCAAATTGAAGAAATAATTTTAAATTATGGTGATTCATATGGAATTTATATTAAAAATGGAATAAAGAATATTAAAATAAAACAAGAATCTGAAATTTATAATAAAATATTTTCATTTGAAATTAAATTAATTCATTTAAACAAAATAAAAAATGCAAGAATAAAATTTAATAATAAAAATTATTATTTAGAAAATAATAATGATTTAATTAGAGATATAAATACAAAAATATATTATGATAAGATTGAATTAGAATCATATAATGAAGATACATTAATTTTAATAAAAATAGGATTAAATGAATCATTATATACATATATTAAAGAAGAGAAAAAAGATATAATTCCAGATAAAAATTATACAATTATTTTATATCCTAAAAATAATGAAAAAAATAAATATATTTCTTCAACAATAATAATAGAAAATATTAAAAATTTTAATTCAGGTAAAATATGTTTAAGTGAAGGATTTAACGGAGAAAAATATATTGAAATTCCTCAAAATAAAGATTGTATATCTTTAAATAAAGGTGAAAAAATATCATTTAATACACCATATCCTTATAAGGATAAAGTTAATTTTAGAAGATTAAATGAAGATTATGATAATTATTTTTATAGTAAATTATTTTTTGAAAATCCTCAAAATTTAAAATTATCTTATTCTTTAGAAAAATTTCAAGAAGAAAGTAAAAAAGAAAATAATAATAATAAAAGTTTTAAAATTTGGATTATTATAATTTTTATTATTTTGATTATTATTATAATTGGAGTGATATTATTTTTCTTAGATAAAAAAAAAATAATTTCTATTAATGATATTAAATTGATTTTTAATAAAAGAAATATTATTGATGAAAATAAAAAAGAAATGGAATTCATAGATAATTTAAAAATTAATGATTTATGATTGATAATTATCTTTTATAATAAATGTTAATAAAATATTTAATATTATTTAATATTTTAAAATTAATTTAAATTATTTTTAAAATATAAAAAATTAAGATAAATTAAAATTATAAAATTGATTAATAATAATTTAAATCAAAAAAATAATAAATTAAATATTATTATCATTATAATTATAATTATAATTATTAAATGCAAAATTTGTTATTTCAGCTAAAATATAATAAAAAATTTCATTAACATTTTTTCCTGTTTTTGCTGATGTTTCAAAGAAATGAATATTTAATTCTTTTGCTAAATTTTTCCCTTCATCATAACTAATTATTCTTTTATCTTTTTCATCAATTTTATTACCAACTAAAATACAACAATCATTATTATCATCTTTTTTAATAATATTATAATAAGAATTAATTTTTTCAAATGATTTTTTATTTGTTATATCATATACTAAAATAAATCCATTACTTTTCTTATAAAAATCCATTAAAAATGTTTGAAAGTGATCTGAAACATCAATTATTGATAATTTAAATAGTTTATTATTATATAAAAAAGGTTTAATATGAAGTTCATATCCTATAATTATTTATTTAATTTTTACCTATTGTTACATTATATGTTGGGTTAAAATTTGTACCTACTAAATTTAAACTTAAACATGATTTTCCAACTTTTTCATCTCCTAAAATAGAAATACTAAAAATTATAAATCCATTAATTATTTTTATTTCATTATCATTTGATTCTATTTCCTTTTTTTTTGATAATTTTTTCCCCATATTTTTTTTTTAAATTATTTAATTTAAATTAAAAAGATAATCAATTTTAATATTCTTTTTCTTTCAAAATAATCAATATAAAATCTTTTTAAATATATTTATTAAAAATTATTTATGAATGTTAAAATTATTATAAATGTTAGTTAAAATAATTATTTATTTCTTTATTTTTTCATATGAAAATAATTATAATTTAATTAAAAGAAATTATTAAATATTTATAAATAGAAAATAAATATTTGATGAAATGGTATTTCCTAATAAAATATTTAATAGATTATAATGAATAATAAAAATATCATTAAAAA
>Ga0256407_10014040_pt1 | contig 10619 bp, 4 predicted proteins | sample RumenRJG_04DNA_FD_193489 | JGI IMG/M metagenome (GOLD analysis project Ga0256407, IMG submission 193489) | Bovine rumen microbial communities from Lethbridge, Alberta, Canada - RJG_04 | ecosystem: Host-associated > Mammals > Digestive system > Stomach > Rumen | place: Canada: Alberta | collected... | reverse complement strand
GATTTATTGGAATTATTTTTTTTTTTAATTCTTTTTTCTTTTTTTTTTTTTTTTTTAGTTTAAAAAATAGAAAAAAAATAATTAAAAATTTTTAATTACTCTTTTAATAATTATTATAATGTAATTTATAATATAATATTATACAATTTAAATATTAAAAATTATTTTATGACAAAAATTTAAATTTTAATTTTTAATTCCTAATTCAGAAGAAATAATTCTAAATATTTCCTTAACAATAATTTTAACTTCATTTTCTTTAGTAGTAATAAACTCAGATAAAAGTGGAAGTAAACTAATTAAATGTGATTTTTTTTTCATTAAAATAAAATCCATCATATCTTTTTCTTTATTTTTTTTTTCTTCTAATTCTTTCTCATCAATATAAATATAATCAGGATAAATTTCTAATAATTTTAATTTTTCAAGAACAAATTTAATATCTTCTAATCTACTTCTAGAAAGAGGCATTGAGCCACTTTTTATTTCATCATCTAAAAATTTTTTTAAAGTTTCTTTACATCTTTTTATTAAAATTGGAGTACACATTTTTGCAATTTTAACTTTAATTTTAACATAATCTGAAGGATCAAAATTTTTTTCATTTATTTCTCTTTTTAAATTATCTTCAGTTTTATATTTACATAATTCAAATAAATTTGATATACAAACTTTTGAAATTGAACTTTGTAATGAACTTGTTGAAGAAGAAGTGTTTTGATTTGAATAATCAAAATTTGAACCCATATCTAATAAATTTAATAATTGAATTTGCATAGTTTTTTTTATATATAAGGAATTAGGTAATAATGTATTTACTATAAAATTTATTATTGAAATTTCCATTTCTTGACATGATTTAATTAATTCATCTAAAATATTTTTTGGTATTGTTTTATAACCATTTTCACTTTGTTTAAATATTATTTCATATGATTCTATTAAACATTCCCAAATATTTTCTATATTGTTTTTATTTAAATTTTTATTTTTATTATTATTTGATAATACAAATGTTAATATTTTTATTAATATTTCACTACAATAATGCCAAAGTTGAATTGTTGTTATTTCTGGATATATATTTATTTGGTTTTGATTATTTATATCTTGAGTATTATTTCCTATTATTGAACTGAAATTATTATTAAATGAATTTCCATAATTTGCTGAATTTTTCTTTTTTAATTTTGAATATGTTTCTCTTATATCTAATAAACTTGTCACATAATCTATTTTATTTCTTAAACTTATTATATCTTTACAATTTTGAATAAATATTGGAAGATAGTTTTTATATATGTTAAATGGTAAAAATTGATCTATGAATAAATAATGAAACATATCTAAACTTTTTCTACAAAGAGCTTCTGAGTGTAAATTATTAAGATCTATTTTTAAATATGAACTTAAAAATTTTGCATAACTCATTAAATTATTTTCATTATTAATAATTATTTTTTGTATTTCTTTCATAAATTCAAAAACATTTTTTTCATCTAATAATAAATTAAATGGGGCATCATTAATTATATTTTTTTCACAATAATAAACAGAAGTTATTAAAGATTTAATAACAAATAATAAATTATTAAAATTTTCTATACTGAAAGTAACTTCAATATATTCTTTATTAATATATAACTTTCTTAAATTATCTAAAATTTTAGAAGTCATTTTACTTTCATAAGCCAAATCACTAAAATTTTCATAAAAAACATTATTTGAAATAAAATTAGACATTTCATAATAAACACACCAAAATAAATTAAAATATTTATAAAATAATTCAGAATAAGATTCTTCAATTGTTAAAATACAATTTAACATTTCAATAATAATATCAGGAGAAATAAATTTCATTGCTTCAGAAAATTTTTGAGATAAAGGTGAAAAAATTTGATTTTCAAAAAATTGAAATCCTAAATTTGGATTTGTTTTAAGAAAACTAGAAATAATAAAAGATATTGATTTAATTGAAAATTGAAGTGTATCTTCCCATTCACTTTCTTCACTTTTTTCTTTATTTTTTTTTTCATCTTCTTCTTTATTTTCTGTTAATTTTTGAGGAAGAATTAATTGACCAATTTGATATTCTCCAAAAGTAATTGTTTTTTCTTCATTTAATTTCTTTTCTTCTTTTTCTTTTTTTTCTATTCTTAATTGCTTTATTTTTCTTTTATATTTCATTTTGTCATTGTAAATTTCATAAGTTTTATTAAAAACTTCAAAAAAATAAGAATTTAAAATAAATAATGAAGTCTCTGGTGAAATTAATGAACATCTTTTTATAAAAATATTTTGATATGTTTCTATTACTAATTGTCTTATTGTTGTTCTTTCATCACATGCTAAATTTATTATTTTAAAAAATATATCTTTCCATAAATCATCAAAGAATTTTTTTCTTTTTTCTATTGTATCATATTTAATTTTAAAAAAGTCTTTTTGAAATTGTGTTAATTTAATTTCAGATTTATCAAAATTATTATTTGAAATATAAATAAAATGAGAAAATTTTTCACATAAATTACATAAATATTCAATCATTTTTAAAGCCATTTTTGATATATTTTCATTTTTTTTATAAATAATAAATCCTTCTAATAAATCATTAATATATTTTATATTATCAGGTGTTAATTCCTCAAAATTATTTTTAAATATTTGTTCTAATAACATAAAACTATTTTCAGTTTGTGCTTCATCTGCATAAATTATTTGTTTTTTAAATATTTCAAATATTGAATTCCAACCTTCATTATTTAGTAATTTTGAAGAATTTAATAAAAGTTCATTTATATCATAAATTATATTTAAACTTATATCTTGTGATATATTCTTAGAAGTTATTGATACAAGAGATGAAAATAATTGTTTTTGGGAGAAAAAATTGTCATCTTTTATTAAATTTAATAATATCATTATTGATATTGTTAATACATCAATTGAATAATGTGATACATTTTTTATTTGTTTTGTTGATATTAATTCTATAATTTCAATAAATTTTGGATTGACTAAAGTAATTCTTCTAAAATTTACAATGACAATTTCTAAAAATCTTGATAAATTAAAATGTAAAAAATACATTTGATTATCACTTGGAACATCACATAATTTTTTAGTATTTTCAATTAAACCATCCATTATATTAGTTAATACTATATCACTATATTCATTTGATTTTTCAATAAATAAACAATTAATTTTTTCACTTAATTTTTTAAATATTTCTTTTTGTTGAAGTAAAGTCGCTTGATTAATTTCAATATCATTATTTACTTTCTTTTTAGAAAAACCAAAAACATATTTTAAAGTTGAAAATAAACCATAACCAGTATTATTATTTTCTTCTTTTGAAATTTCTTTTTTTTCTTCTTCATTATCTTCTTTTTCTTCTTCAATTTTATTTTCAAAATTAATTCCTAAATTATCTTTAATTATACTTTTACCATCTTCAGTAATAGAAAAATTTGTATATTTTTTTAAATTTTGTTCAATATATCTTATATAAACTTCAAGTTCGAATTCTTCATTTGGTTTAATTAATAAATTATTTTCACTTTTTATTATTTTAACATTTATTTTTTGTATTGAATTTAATAATAAACTAAATCCATCTCCATCTAATTTTTCTATATTATCATTGAATATATCAAATATTGTTATCATTACTTTTTCTTCTAAAAAAATATTATCTGCCATTTTATTAATATCATCATCATTTGGAATATGAATTAAATTATCTAATTCTTTTAAATATAAATCTCTTAAATCTAAAAAATTTAAATTACCAAAAATAATTATTGCATTTTTAAATATATCCATAAATTTATTTAAAACATCTTCATTTGTTGAAATTTGACTTAATGCTAAAATTGAATTTAAAAGATCATTTTGTTTATAATGTATTATATCAAAAATATTTAAAGGATTAATATTTTTTTCTCCTATTTCTATTATATCTTGTTTTTCATGTTCTGAAAATTTTTTAAATGTTGTAAATAAATTATAATAACAAAATAATATTTCAATAAAAATTATTTCATTTGTTACAATTGGATTAGGATAAACTTCTCCTTCATAAAATAAAACTTTATCATCAAAATATCTTTCTTCAATAATTTTTTTTAATTCAATTTCTGAATTTTTTGTATTTTTCGTTGTTAAATTTAAAATATTAACATAAGTAATTTTATTTAAAGTAGAAAAAATTGATTCATATAATTTATGTTCATTATAAATATATAAATTAAAAAGTAAATCTGGAGAAGATAAAATTTGACTTATTGATTCAATTCCTAAATTTTTTTGCCAAGTTAATGAGCTTAATTCAGCATATTTAATATAATTTTGAATTAAATCATAACCAAATTCGAAATTTAAATTTATTTGATATGTTAATCTACATAATTTAACACAAGTAATATAATCATATGCTGAATTAAAATTTTTTGTAAGTGATTGAATTATATTATCTTTTATTCTTGATATAAAATTTGGAAGATAAATAAATAAATCTTGTGTTATTGTTAACATTAAAGTTAATAATTCCATTCCCACACTTTTACTATATAAAGTTACATATATTATTGGATTTTTTTTTCCTTCTATTAAATCACAAACTGAATTAAATAAATAATAACTACATGAATAAATATCTGTATCTTCATATTCAGTTAAGTCTATTTCTTCTGGTAAAACTGTTATTATTTCATTTATTTTTGTATTATTTTCTTCATCATTTTTTTCTTCTATTTCTTTATTTGATTCATTATTTTTATTTTCATTTTCATTATTATTATTTTCAATATTTTCAATATTTTCATTTAATTCTTTATTATTATTTTTTTCTTCTTCATTTTCATCAGAAAATAAATTCCTTGGTATATTATTTTCTTTGACTTCAATTATTTCATTATTATTTATATCATTATTACTCTCACCTTTTTTCAATTTTTTTTCTTCTAAAATTTTATTCTTTTTTCTTATAATAGAAGGTCTTAATGTCGCATTTAAAAATCCAAAAACTGTTTTAATTAATTGAGTTAAAACAGAATTTAATGGATTTTTAAAACTTTGATTTTTCATAGCATAAAATTTTAAACACATATTAAAAACAATATTAGCTAAATCTTCACTAATAGAAAAAATTTTTTCATCAACTAAAGGAATTAAAGTTTCAATTACTTTAATTTGAACAAATTCATCTGATGAATTATTTAAAAAATTATTTAAAATATTTATAATATCTTTAGAATGTCTTTGAGTGAATAAATTATAAGAAAGTAATTTTTTAATAACATCTAAACAAGAAACAAAAATTCTTTTTATTTTTTGATTTGAAGCAATTTGAATAGGAAATAAAAGTTTATCAATAGATTTTTTTAATTCAATTTCAATTTGATTTGGATTATTTCTTAAATTTAATAATAAATTTAATCCATCTTCAATACCTTTTTTTGCTTCAGTATGTTTTGCTTTACAATCATTATTTAATTTTTTATAATCAATTTCAATATCATCAATAATAGAAATTTTATCAACATTTTCATTTTGCATTAAATATAAATTAAATAAATAAAAAAATAAAGATTTAATATAATATATATTTTTATTTTTTTAAAAATAAAAAAATGTCAGATGAAACTTTCGAAACTGAAATTAGAATATATTTAATAGGACATAATTCAGTTGGTAAAAAATCAATAGTAAAAAGATTTAAAACTTTAACTTCTTCAAAAACAAATGAACATTTTGATGAAGAAGAAGAAAAAAAAGAAAAGAAAAAATTAAAAAAAGAAAAAAAAAAAGAAAATGAAAATGAAGAAGAAAATAATGAAAATCAATTAAATACAATAAAAAAAAAAGAAGAAGAACCAAAAATTTTATCATATGAAGAAAAAGTAATATTAAAAAATGAACAAAAAAGACATTCATTAATGAAATTTAGTAAAGAATATATTTTTGGAAAAAATACAATTTCATTACATTTTTATCCTTGTTTAGAAGCAACTTCAGTTTCATATGATTTTGAACCAAAAGAAGATGATGAAGAATATGATTTAATTAAAACTTATAAAATTACTTTAAAAACTTTAAAACAAGAAATTCAATATTATTTTAATTTACCTCCTATAAAAAAAAATAATAATATTGATCATTTATTTTTTTTTGTTTTTGATTTAAAAGATTTTTCTTCTTTTGAAAAACTTTGTGTTTATTTTGAAGAATTAAATAAAAAATTTTTAATAACTTCAAATTTTAAAAATGTTTTAATTGGAAATAAAGTTGATCAAAAAAAAAATTTTTCTGATGAAGAAAAAGAAATTTTTGAATCATTTGTTTCAAAATATAATTTAAAATATTATGAAATAAGTACATTATCTTTTTTTCATTTTGAAAAATTTTTCATAAATTTATTTAAAGAAGATTTTAATCAAATAACAAATTCAAATATTGAAAATAAATTACAAGATTTATTATCAAAAAAAAGTAATTTTTCAAAAGCTGAAAAAGGTTTAACAAGAGTTGATTCAAATCCAGGTCCAGATAAATATAATTCAAATGTTTATGATTTACCAAAAAATAGAGAAGAAATGAAAAAAACTTTTTCTGGAGAAAAAAGATTTAATAAACATATTTTTATAAATAAAATTGGTCCTTTATTTCCTTTAATTAAAAAAGATTATGATAAAGATTTTTCTCATTCTTTAAAAAAACAAAATAAAACTTCATATAATCAAATTAATACTTGGAATTCAAATATAAGAAAAGAAATAAAAGATTCTTTAGAATTAAATTGTGATATCCCTGGTTTTACTTTAGGAGCAAAGGCAAGTAATTTAGATTTAAGACAAACTAGAAAAGATTTAAAATTTCAAATGAATAAATTATTAGATGATGCTTTCAGTGAAAATAATATTAGATTTCTTAATAAAAGTCCTCCTAAATTTAAAGATAATAAATTATTTGAAAAATATGCTTTAATTAGAAAAGAAAATTTTCAAAATCGAATTGATGAAATGAAAAAACAAGAAGAATATTATAAAGAATTACATGATGATGTTATTAAAAAAAATGAAAATAATAGAAAAAATTTATTAGATAAAATAAAAGAAAAAGAACAAAAATATAATACAATATATCAACAAAAAGAATTTGAAAAAGAAAAAAATAGAACTTTCTATCAAAATAAAACTTCTGGTTCAAGATTAATAAAAGAAAAAATAACTCCAACAATGTATGATATAAGAGGAAAATTTGATACTAAAAAAGGTTTTACTTTCGGAGGTAAATTTAAATTTAATGAAAATAAAAATAAATCTGATCCTCCTTTTAATACAATTTATTCTGATTTTGAAAAAATAATTTTAAAATCAAAAAAAATAAAATATCCAAATCAAACTTATGCTGAAAGATTTTATACACCTAAAATTGATCAACCAGGTGATCCTTCAAAAATATTTGAAAAATTAAATAAATATCAATTAAACAAAATTAAATATTTAAAAGATAATGAAAGTAAATTTTTCAAACAGAGAAAAATGAAAAAAAATGCAGTTTTAATGAATAAAAAAAGAATAGAAGAAGAAAGAGAAAAAGATTTAGAAATGGAAATTGAAAGACAAATTGCATTAACAGGAGAAAATTTCTTATTAAGAGATATAAATTATACTTTAGTAGAAGATTCTGCTCCTTCATATACAATGAAAGGAAAATATGATGATAATAAATTTAAATTTAGAGAATATGAAAATGAAGATAATATTAATTATTTAAATAATTTAATTCATCCTAATATTGCAGTTGTAAGACCAAGTTTACCAAAATATTCTTTTGGTAAATCTGAAAGATTTGAAGATTTAAAAATGAAAGATAAAGATAAAAATAATAAAAATAAAAATAATAATATTGATTATATTGAAAATAATTATTTTGATTATGATAATGGATTTAATAGTAAAACTATTGATACTTCATTACAAAATTATATGGGAACTGCTAGGAAAGATACTATTTTAAAAGATAATGGAGTTCCTGGTCCTGGATATTATTGGATTAAAGGTTTTGCTGATATTGTTAAAGAAAAAGGAGAAAAAATTAATGAAGTTAGAACTAGAATTAGAGAAAAGGAAATGAGGAGTAATGATTTAGGGAATAATAATAATATTGAAATTAAAAAGAAAAATGTTATTGATGATGAAGATAATTATTATAATGAAAATAATGTTGAAAAGGAAAATAATAATAATAATGAGAATATTGATGAGAATAAAAATGAAGAAAGTAAAAAGGATAATAATGTTAATATTGAAAGTGAAAATAAAATTGAAGATAATAATAATGATAATATTGAAAAGTTTAATTCTGATAATGAAAATGTTCAAAATGAAAATTTAAATAATGAAAATATCATTAAAAGTGAAAATGATGGAAATAATAATTTAAATAATGAACAACATATTGATGATAATAATATTGATAATAAAAATGATGAAAAAAATATTGTTGAAAATACTAATGTTGATACTAATCAAGAAGAAAATAAAAATGTTGAAACAACTCATGTTGAAAATACTAATGTTGAAAGTAATCAAAATATTGAAAATAATAATGTTGAAAGTAATCAAGGAGATAATCAAAATATTGAAAATAATAATGTTGAAAGTAATCAAGTAAATGTTAATAATAATGAAAATAATGAAGGAGATAATAATCAAAATAAAGAAGGTGAAAATGGAAAAAAAGAATAATATTTTTTTAATTTTTTTACTATACAATTTTTAATAGAAAAAAATATTAAATTATGTTTTTTATTTTTTTTATTTAATTTTATAAGGTTATTTTTTTGTAGATGGGAAAATAAATTCATTTATTTGTTTTTTTTGTAATTCTTTTTCTTGAATATCATTATCTAATTGATTCATATAAAAATATGATTTTTTAGAATATAATTCATCAACTTTTTTATGTAAACTTTCTTTTGTTGTTGTAATTAAATTTAAAATATTTTCAAACTCAAAATTATTAGTATTATTATCAATATCATTATTTTCAAGAGTTTTTTCAATTGTATTAAATAAATTTCCAATCTCTTTCCCAATTTTTAAAACATTTTCTTCTAAAGAATGAAGACTTTCAAGTTGTAAATTATTAATTTTATTTTCAATTTTAATATTATCCATAGGAACATTCATTCTCTAAAAAACAATTTAAAAAAAAAAATAAAAAATAAATAAAAAAAAAAATTTAAAAAACCTTCTTTAAAAATAAATTTTTAACCTAACAAATAAAAAAAAAGTCAAAAAATATACAAAAAAACCCAATAAAAAAACAGCAAATTTTAAGGAGTAAGTCTCTTTGGATCTCTAGGAAACATAACACATTTCTTAACATTTTTAACACCACAAAACAATTTAACAACTCTTTCCAATCCAATCCCAACACCACCATGTGGAGGAGCACCTAATTTAAAAGCATTAATATAATCTTTCAAAGTATCAGGATTAATACCTTTTTCAACAACTTTCTTCATTAATAATTCATAATCATGAACTCTTTGAGCTCCACTTAAAACTTCTTCACCTCTAATAAAAGCATCATATGAATTAGTAAAATTATCATCATTAGGATCTGGCATAGTATAAAATGGTCTTGCACTTTTGGGATAACCATATAAAATATAAAAGTCAGTATTATATTTATCTTTAACTAATTTTCCTAAAGCTTTCTCATTTTCAGTATCTAAATCATCATATAAACCTTGTTTAAAACCATGTTCTTCTAATAATTTAACACCATCTTTAAAATGTAATTTTAAAGTATCTTTTTTATATACAATTGGTTCGAATGGATATTGATTATTAATTGTGTTTATTTCATCTTTGAATTTTTCATTTAAATTATCAAAAATGTAATTAAATAATTCACCAACAACATCTAAAACTTCAAAGAAATGTTCTTTAATTTCCATTTCTAAATCAAGACCAGTAAATTCACATAAATGTCTACTTGTTAATGAATTTTCAGCACGAAAAACTGCACCAACTTCAAAGACTCCTTTCATATCACCAATTATACACATTTGTTTATAAAGTTGAGGTGATTGTGCTAAACATGCATCACGATCAAAGTATTTTAATTTGAAAACATTAGCTCCTCCTTCTGATGCTCCTGCTATTAATTTTGGAGTATGGATTTCTATGAAATTTCTTTTTAAGAGAAATTCACGGAAGAGGGTACATATTCCTGATTGAATACGGAAAAGAGCTTGAGTTGTTGGAACACGGAGGTCCATTACTCTGTTATCTAAACGAGTTTTCATTTTTACTACTATGTCTTTTTTCTCACCTTTTTCTTGATGTTCTTTTTTTTCCTTTTTTTCCTTTTTTTTATCTTTTTTATGATGTTCACCTTCTTTTTTTTCTTCTTCTTTCTTTTCATCTTCTTTTTTTTCTTCTTCTTTTTTTTCTTCTTCTTTTTTTTCTTCTTCTTTCTTTTCTTCTTCTTTCTTTTCTTCTTCTTTCTTTTCTTCACCAGGAGCAACATAATCATCTTCTTCTAACTCAGGATTAACTTTCCTACAAGCATCTTCCATTTGAAAAGGTAAAACA
>Ga0256407_10014038_pt1 | contig 10622 bp, 6 predicted proteins | sample RumenRJG_04DNA_FD_193489 | JGI IMG/M metagenome (GOLD analysis project Ga0256407, IMG submission 193489) | Bovine rumen microbial communities from Lethbridge, Alberta, Canada - RJG_04 | ecosystem: Host-associated > Mammals > Digestive system > Stomach > Rumen | place: Canada: Alberta | collected... | reverse complement strand
ATTAATTTATTTATTATATTTTTTTTTTTTTCATATAATAAAAATTCAAAATATCTTCTTTTATATTATTTTTTTTTATATAATAATAATAATATTTTGTTTAATGAAAATCAATTTAAAACAACAAAATATTTATAAATTTTATATTTATTAATTCAAATATTTTCATTATTAAAATTCTCATATGAATAATCTAATAATTTTTCATTATAAATCTGAAAAGAAATAAACTCTTCATAAGAATAAGTTTTATCATCTTCATGTTCAAGTTGATAAAACAAAGGTAATTCATAAGTAAATAAATTATTTTGAATGAAATTACTACATATTTTAAAAACATATTTTATAGTAGAATTAAAATTATTATCATCTAAAATATCATCACCAAAACTTCCTTTAATAAAATCTTCATAAATAACTAAATAAGTATTATTTTTATTTTTCTTATAATGAAATTTTAAAACAATATAAATTGCACCAATAACTAAATATTGTTTTTCATATGATAAACTATTAAAATCTAAAATAATTAAATCAATAATTTGAGTAATTATTCTATAATTATAATAAGATTGATTATTTTTTTTATTAAAAAAAACAATATTTTCACCATAAGCTAAATTTAATTTATTATAATTTTCTTCTATTGTTTCTATAAAAACATCCCATTGATAAATATGCCAATTTAACCATAAATTTAAAGTATTTGGATTATTTTTCCATTTAAATTTTATCATCATTTCTTTTTCTAAAGAAATAATTTGTTTTAAATTTAATTTTTTAACTTCTATTTTTTCATTATAATCATTTATTAATTTAATATATTCTTCTAATTTTACTATTTTAATTTCTTCAATTTTAGCAGAAATTTCAAGAGAAGTAATTGCAATTAAAGTAAATTTTTCTTTTGATAAATTTACTTCATTTATTATTTTAGAGCAATATCTATCTATATTATATAAAGCTAAATAATAAGTATCTCTTTTGTAACCAAAATTTTCACAAATTGAACAAATTAAACAAAAAATTTGTGTTCTAATTTTTGGATTTATATAATTAAAATTATTTATGTAATTATATTTTATTTCATTTTGATATTCAATTTCTTTTTGATATAAATTATTTAAAAAAGTATGATCAAAAACTAAATGATTCTCTTTTTGAAAATTTGATGATATGTCTAAATTATTGGATTTATCATTAATTAATTCAAATAAATTATTTGTTTTATGAATTGTTGGTGAAGAATAAAAATAAAAATGTTGAGCACTTCTATTTTTTTCTCTAAAAACAAATGATTTCATTGATAAATGATTATAAAATTTATCATTATAAATATCATTATCTTCTTCATTTTGATTTAATATTAATAAAAAAGACTTTTTATTATTTGAAGTTAATGGAGTATAATAATTAAATAAATCTTTTTTTATTATTGAAAATTCTTTTAATGATAAACTACTTTGATTATTATGTTCTTTTGGTGTTTCGAATAAACTATTATTATTATTTATTTGATATAATATATAATCTTTTTTTGTTTTTATTGAATCAATTTTTATTTTTGAAAATAATAAATTTGGTGTTTTTATTATATTTTCTTTCTTATATTTTAAATTTATATTTATTATATCTTCTAAATTTTTTTTCTTTTCATTTTGAATATTCTTTTTATTAATTTGAATAACTTTTTTTATTTCTAAAGGAATATTTATTATATTATTATTATTTTTTTTTAAAATATTTTTTTTTAAATTTACTTTCTTTGAAAAATTACTTTTTAAAGTCTCATTAATAAATTTCATTTGTTCTTCTTTATTAGTAGTTTTTGAATATTCAGAAGTATTTTTTGTCGTATATAAATTATTATATTTTATTGAGTTAATAGCCATTAAAAAATTATTTCTTTCCCTATTATTATTTTCAATATTTAATTCTTTTGATAATGTTGAGCTATTTTTATGCTTTTTATTTTTTGTTCTTTTTGAATCTGTATTTATTTCATTGTGTTCTTCTTTTTTTAATTGATTATTATTATTAATCATTCTTATTTTAATTTTTTAGAAAATATTTAAAATAAAAATAAATAAATAAAAAATAGAATATATTAAAAATATTAACAATTTTTTATATTAAAAATTATCTAATATTAACATACATCAATATGAATAAAAAATCGTTAAAAATTATTTTTTCTTTTTATTTATATCTAATATACATAAATTATATTTAATGATATATATAATTCTAATTTACCAAATTTATTTATCAAAATTTAAGTGATAAAAATGAATTTTTTAACTCTTTATTTAAAAATAAATATATCATACGTAATTGATTATTTATAAAAAACTTTTTATCCATGTAAATTTTTAGCTAATTCGAAAATATAATCAGTTATATAATTTATATCATCATTTTTATTATAATCACTTTTACATTCTCTTTCATTTTCTACTGTATCTTCTTCATCTTCTTCATTATCATCAATATTTTGATTTATTTCTTTTTTCTTTTCAAGTAAAAATTTAATTATTTGAAACATATATTTTTTTTTCTTTTCTACTTTTTTTATTTGAGAGAAATTTACATTTTCATTAAAATTATGAGTAATTGAGAAAAAAGTTTTTTCTTCTGATAAAGAAATTATTGTAAAAATTATTTCTTGACTTGATAGATCATCATTTAAAGGAAAAATATGTATTTCATTTTTTTTTTTTGATTTATCAATTTTTGATTTTCCAAATTTAATTAAAATTGTTTTTTGTAAATCATTTATTTTTAATTCAAGTATTTTTCCTTCAACAATTTCTTCTTTTTTAATATTTGGAATAGAGGTATTATGTAATTGTTTCATTAGTTCAAAATTAAAAAGAAATTCATATAATTTGTCTTTTGAACAATTAATAATAATAGAATCATAATGATATAAAAATAGATTTGATTTTTTAAGTAATAATTCAAGAAATTCAATATATTCTACACATAAATTTTTACATCCTTTAATTATTTTTTTTATATCATTATTTTGTTTTAGTCTTAAATTTTCTAAAAATAAAGTAATTGTAAATAAAGTTGTATTGTCAATTGTATTTGTTTTAAATAATAAATTTATTTTTAAATCAAAGGGTAATTCAAAATTTTTTATTGTAAAAGTAAATGCTTTTAAATAATCTAAAGATGTATATTCATCAAATTGAAAAAATAAAGGAGATAAAATTGGTTTATTTGTAAATGCTATTTTGAGAGATGTTTGATTTGTTATTTGCTCAAAATTTTTAAATGTCATAATAAAATCTATTCTATCTATACTATCAGATATTAAATATGATGCTTCATATTTTTTGGGAAATTTTATTTCCTCCATTTTTTGTTTTGTATCTTCTGCCATTTTTTTAATTTTTTTTTATATTCTATTTTATTCATAAAAATTTTTTATTAAAAAATATAAAAAAAAAGAAAGAAAAATAGTTAAAAATTATAAGATATTGTTAAAAATATTTAATGGCAATGTTTTTATTTCAATAAATATATTTATATATTAACTACCTATTTGTTATTAAAATATAATTTTTATTTTTATTTTCAATATTTCAATAATTTTTATTAAATAAAAAGTGTCATTATTAATAAATACTTGATAATCTTATTTAATAATAATCCAAATTAATACAATATTAAAAAATATAATTAAAAATTTATTCTTTAGAAAAAAATAATTAAATATAGAAAATATTAATTAAAAACTATTTAAAAAATTAAAAAATAAACAAAAAATATCTTTATATTTTTCCATATCTACTGACTTTTAAATAAACCTTATTAACACTTTTATCATTTTTAAAATTTCTAATATATCTATTACTTTGAGGAGAAAAAGTTTGTGTATGTGAAAACGCATGATTAGAAATTGTATTTCTAGAACTACTATTAAAACTTCCTTTAATTTTTAAATTTTTTCCATTATTTAATAATTGTTGTTGATATTCAAAATTATTAAAAGAAGAAATAAAATTATTTGATTTTTTAGAAGAATTTAAATTCCTTGAAGAAGGTTTATTTAATTTATTTATATTTCTATTTTTTAAATTAATAATTCCTGTTTTATAAGGTTCAAAATTATTTTTTTTATTATATGAATTGAAATTATTATTATTTAAATAAATATTATTATTATTATTATTAAAATTATAATTATAATTATCTGTTGTTCTTGAATAATGAGTTTGATAAAAATTATTATTTGATAAATCTGAACTTCTTCCTTGATTTCTTTTATGAATATTATTTACCTCTGTTAAAATAATTTTTGGTGATAATTGAGTTGATAAAATATTTTTAAAATGAGTTGGATTTGATTTTAATTTTAATTTTAATTTTCCATTATTTTGAAATTTATTTTTATCTGATGAAAAATTTTTGTTTATTATATTAAATTTATTTTTAATATCTTTTTCTTTATGTAAAGTATCAATTACTAATTTATTTTTTTCTTCTACAATTAATTGAATATGTTCTTTATTAAAATAATTCTTATTCCTTTTTTCATTTCCTTGAGAATGAAAAATTTTTATATCTTTATTTTTAATATTAATATCTTTTTCAGGTGAATTGTAACGAATAAGGTTTTTAATTTTATTATTAATTATTTTTTTATTATTTCTTTGATTTGAAATAGCAAAATTTGGTTTTCCATTTATATCATTTATTAAATTAATTAATGATTCATTTTCAAAATCATCTCCATAATTATTTTTATATAATAAACGAAAACTACTTTGATTTAATTGAATTGTTTTATTTGATGAATTATCATTTAAAATTGAACTAGAAATACTATTTATACTATTTTTAACAGTATCACTAAAAATAATTTTAAATTGATTTGGAACTTTTTTTTTATTATCTTTTTTATTATTATTATTATTATTATTTTTAGAATTTTTCCCATAATTATTATTATAATATATTTCTGCTAATTTTTCTCCATTATGTTGAATTATATTATTTAAAGAATAATTTCTAAAAGTTGGTTTACAAAAAAATCTTAAATAATTTTTATAATAATTTACTAATTTTGGAATTTGAATTTTACTATCTTTTTTTTTATAATAACGCTTTAAAAATTCATCTATGAAATCATATATCATACTTTCTTTTAATAATGCCACTGCTCGACAATTTTTTGATAAAATTAAATTTGTTATAATTAAATTTTGATATTGTTGTTTTGTTTTTTTTCCGTATTTATTATATAATGATTTATATATTATTTTTATTCTGTCCATTACTTTTTTTAATTAATATTAAAATAATTAAAAAATTAAATTTAGATTAATTTTATTTATATTACTTTTATTGTTTTTATAATTATTCGACATTACATTAATAAATTCATTTAAATGTAATAAAAATTATTTTTATAATATTGAAATTTTTTATAATAAAAAATGTCAGATTCTTTAAAAGAAGATTTATCAATTGAAGAAAATGAAAAAAATATAAATATCAAAAATGAAATTTCAGAACTATTAAAACAAAAAAAAAAAAATCACTTAATAGGAAAAGAAAATGTAAATCAATTAGATACTAAAATAAGAAAAGAACGTTTAATACTTCAATTATTAAGAGATTGTAGATATTATGAAAAAGATGAAAAAGAAAAAGAAGATAATTTAGCAGAAATAACTACAAAAAGAGAAAAATTTAAAGATAATTTAAATAGTACAATTAAATATCATAATGAAATAAAAGAACAATTATGTGATTATTTAGAAGAAATTGAAATGTATGAAAATAAATTGAATGAATTAAATAAAGAAAGAGAAAATATTGTATCTTCATCTTTTTCTTTAATGCAAAAAAAATCAGAAGAAAAAATAAATTATCAAAAAGAAATTTCAGAAACTACTTTTAAAATAGAAGAACAAGATAAACTTATTAAAGATTTAAATGAAAGAATTGAAAATTTAGAAAATCAAAAAGAAAATGAAAAAAAAAAATTAATGCAAAGAGAAATACAAGATATAGAAAGATATAATAAATTATATAAAAGATATTCTGATTTATTAAATAAATATAATATGTATGAAAATGAAGAAGATAATAAATTTAATCATGAAATGGCTTTAACTAAAAAAGCTTATGAAGATTATTTATATAAAGAAGATTTGAAAATTAAATTAACTGAAGAAAAAATTAAAAATGAATTTTTACAAAAGAATATTGATGATATTAGTAATAAAGTTAATTTAATTTCAAATAATGAAAATTTGAATAATTTAATTAAAATGAATGGGTTTAAAAAATATGAACCTAAAACAAATGTTTCGACAATTTATTCTACAACAATAGGTAATTATTCTAAATATTAAAAAAAATTTTTTTTTTTTTTATTTTTTAGATTTTAAAATTCATTTAAAAATAAATAAAATATGAAATAAATATATGAATAAATTTATTAAAATATAATTTATTTTTTATTTGATTTTTTTTTAAATTTATATTAGAAAAATAAATATAACTAAATTAAAGATGCTAAATTCATACTATTCAAATAAATCATCTTCTGAACATTTTAAAAAGAAAAATCTTTCAAATTCAAATTCAAAAACTCAAATTGTAAAAAGAAATAAAACAACTGGAAATAATAGAGAAAGGTTTTTAAAAAATAATAAAATATCTTCTCCAATTAAAAATATTAATGAAAGACAAAGACATTTATCAAATGAAAATAAAATAAATCAATTATCCAGTATTAATAAACAAATTCATTATAAAAAACAAGCATCTTCAAATTATAATGTTAATCGAACAATGGGAAATATAAATTTGGTGAAAAATAATAATTCTTCATTTATTAAAAATAATGATATGAATAATAAATCAGTTTTAATTAATAGAGAAAAAGAAAGAATATTAAATAATTCTCAAAGTAATAAAAATTATTTTAATAAGAAAAAAGTTTTAACTGTTAATACAGATTATAATACAAATGAATCTTTAGGAATAAGTACAATAAATGATATAAATAATATCAATTATCATAATACTCATGATTTTGATATTAAAGAAAAATTTAAAAATACTTTATTAAATAGTGGAAGTATGTTTAATATAAATCAAAATACTATTAAAGAACAACCATTAAAATTATATAAAGAAAATATTATATCTCCTAATTCAAATTTTCAAAATGAAAATAATTATTCTTCAAAATTTACAAAAGTAAATACAAATACAAATAGTTTATCAAATTCAATTAATTTAAGTAATAATAATAAAAATACATTTAATATTTTAGCAAGAGAACAATTCTCAAAACAAATAAATGAAATAACATTAAAATTAGAAAAAACATTAAACGAAAATAAAACAAATTCTAAAAGTCAAAAATATAATACAATAAAACATGCATTTGAAGATTTATTAAGATTATTACAAAATAATAATCAAAAAGTAAATAATACAAATATGATAAATTTACTTCAAAAATTACTTTTTGGTTATCATGAAGTTGTAAATGCATTTTCAATTGAAAATAAAAAATTAAAACAAATAAATTTTAATTTAAATGATAAAAATGAAAAAATAGATAAATTACTTGTTGAATCAATGAATATGATGAATGAAAAAAATAGAGAACTTCAATTTTTAAAAAAGAAAATATCAACAATGTCACTTGAGACTGATTCAAATACAAATCATAATATAACTTCAAATGAATATGAAAATTTAAATATTAAAATTTTTACTAAAGGAAGTGTTAATGAAAAAATTTATAATTTAAATAAGAATAATTTAGGTGATTTAGATGCTTTATATTTTTTTGATAAAATTGAAATTAAACATAAAAGAAGTTTTAGTCAAAATGTTCCTGAATTAAAATTAAAAAAAGATGATGATATTATGAAAAATATAACAAATAATAAAGTTAATAATAAAAATATACATCATATTTCTAATAAAAGTGAAAATATTATTATTGAGAATAATAATAATTATAGTAAAAAGAATTTTTCTAATTTTAAAATGATTAAAGATCAATTTAAAATTTAATTTTTTTAAAATGGGAAGAATATTTTTTTTTATTTATGAAACAATTATAAATTGATCTGAGATTTTATTTGTATTTCAATTATATATAAATAAAGTTTTAATAAATAAATAAAAAATCAAAATTTTTTTTTGCATAATATTTTTTAATAAAAATAAAATAATAACATAAAAAATATTATAAATTGTCTTTATTAATTTAATTAATTGATAATTGACTTTGAAAATTATGGATTATTTTATTTTTTTTTATTCTTTAAAATTATAAATTTAATTTTAAAATTTTCTTTATTTTATTTTTAAATATGCTCTTTTATTTAAAATTATTATTTTATTCATTTTTGTATATTTTAGTAAAAACTAATGAAGTAGAAATTTCAAGAAAGAAAGCAATTACAAAACTAAAAGAAAATATAAAAGAAATTGAAAAATCAAATTGGAAATTTGAGAATATATCAAATCTAAATATAGAAAACATAAATGAAATATATTCAGAATTTATGAAAGAAAAATCAAACCCTAATTTTAATATAGAAAATAGAATAATATTAAGATGTTCATATGAATTTAATAAAGAAATAAATCTTTTTGATTTTTTTTATTCTAAATCAATGGCAAAAAATGATAATGGAATATTTGTAAATATATTATTAATAACTATTCAAAATAATAATATTTCTTTTTTTGATATGGATTGTAATTTAATGAAATATTTTATAATGCCTTATGAAATATATGATTTTATAACTATGAAAATTCAAGATGAAGTAGAAATATTTATTATAAGTAAAAATAAAACAAATTTATTTAAATATAGATTAAAAATTAGGAAAGATATTGGAGAAATTTATAATAAAACAAAAAATATTTTAGTTAAATCATATATTGATGAATTAAGTCAAGTTCCTCATAATGTTTATAATTTAAGTTATAATTATCTTAATTCAATTGAAAAATTACGTTTTAATTTAACATTAAAAAAAAAATATTTTCAATTTAATAATTCAAATGAAGAGATTGTTTCTACTCAAACTGTAATGATGAAAGGATTAAAATATATTATTATTTATTCAAATTTGGGTAATATTTATAAATTAAAAACTTGGGATATGTTAATTGAAAAAAAACAAAATATTAAATTTGAAAATAATACTATTCCATTTTTATTTTATACTTTTGCATTTTTTTTAAATAAAGAAAAAGACTCTTTATCAATTTATCATATTCATAATACATCAAATTTAATTTCAAAATGTTTTTTTAAAGATGAAAAAGAAAAAATAATAAATCTATTTTATGATGGTTTATTAAGAATTTTAATTGTAGCAACAAATAATTCAAAATTATATTTTGCATTCCCATCACTTTATATAAATATGAAACAAGATTGTTTTTATGAATATTTTACTGATATTTCAATTAATGTAAAAAATGGAATTTATATTGAAATTACTAGAAGAATTTTATTTATTTCCAATAAAGAAAAAGAAATGGAAATTATTGATTTAAATGATTTAGATTTTCATAAAATTAGTTTTTTAAGTAATAAAATAAGGAAAAAAAAAATTGAAATTGGAGAAGATAAAAATGAACTTTTAATTAAAGAACCTAAATTTATTAAAACTGGAAATGAACAATATATGATTATGAAAGATAAAAAAAATAAATTATTATTATATTATATTCCTAATGTTAATTCTAAAATTAAAGGTAATGAAGAAATTAGTTTTAATTTTAAAATACCTATTATCATTGTTGCTTTGGTTATTATATTTTTTGTAAATTATATTAAAAAAAAAAATGAAAAAGATGAATTTGAAAAAAGAAAATTAAAAAATCAAGTTATTGAAGAAATAAGAAAATATGGAGGAAGTGGAAAAAAATTTAAAGAAGATTAAAATATTATAATTTTATAAATCAAATTACCTATTATATAATAAATGATTATATTATAATTTTAATGAAAAAAAAAATTGAAAAAATTCTATTTAAATTATATCCATTAAACAAATAATAAAACATTATTTTTTACAATAATAAAAAAATATTATATTTTTAAATTTCAATGAACATCTTTTATATCTTCTCATTTTTCTGATTGTAAATACATATAATCTCCTAAAAATAAATAATTAATTTCATAATAATCACATAATTCAAATAAATTTAAAAGCTCATTTAATTGTTCATGAATTTCTCCATATATATTTAAATTTTGTTCAAGTTTTAATAATATTGACTAAACCAAAAATATTTGCTTTGATTATTACATAAATATTTTAACTCATTCTCTAATAAATTTATATTTCATCAACTTGGATATTATTTCTTTTGATTTTTGGAATTGTCAATTTTTTTCTATCAGTTGAAAAATTGTTAATTTTTATTTTTTGTTTTAATAAATAAAAATAATTGAATATAAGAAGTTTATTTTTAGTCTAATTTTAAATACTAATAAAAGATTAAAATATAATATTTCAACTTATATAATAAAACTTATAATATTTATTAAAAAAAATAAATAAATTTCTATATTTAAAAAAAATCCATTTTACTATAATAATGGG
>Ga0256407_10014037_pt1 | contig 10623 bp, 11 predicted proteins | sample RumenRJG_04DNA_FD_193489 | JGI IMG/M metagenome (GOLD analysis project Ga0256407, IMG submission 193489) | Bovine rumen microbial communities from Lethbridge, Alberta, Canada - RJG_04 | ecosystem: Host-associated > Mammals > Digestive system > Stomach > Rumen | place: Canada: Alberta... | reverse complement strand
AGGCCCGCAAGGCTGCTGAGGACAGTGCTGAAGACATCAAGGCGATGCTCAACGATGGTACGAAGATGGTGTTCATCACGGCTGGCATGGGGGGCGGTACCGGCACAGGTGCAGCTCCGGTCATTGCCCGTATCAGCAAAGAGATGGGCATCCTGACCGTAGGCATCGTCACGATACCCTTCAAATGGGAAGGGGCAAAGAAGATCGACCAGGCACTTGATGGAGTGGAGGAGATGGCCAAGCACGTCGATGCCCTTCTTGTCATCAACAACGAGCGCCTGCGCGACGTTTACTCCGACCTCAATGTGTTGGCCGCGTTTGGCAAGGCCGACGATACCCTCTCTGTAGCCGCAAAGAGTATTGCCGAGATCATCACGGTTCGTGGTGTCATCAACCTCGATTTCCAGGATGTGAAGACCGTGCTCAAGGATGGTGGTATCGCTATCATGTCCACAGGATATGGTGAAGGCGAGGGCCGCGTGAAGAAGGCTATTCAAGATGCCCTCCACTCACCGCTGCTCAACAACAACGATGTCTACAATTCCAAGCGCATCCTGCTGTCTATCGCATTCAATAATGAGGGTGAGGGCAATCAGGGCCTCCGCATGGAGGAAATGAATGACGTCAACGATTTCATGTCGCAGTTCAATGAGGGTTTTGAGATCAAATGGGGACTTTCTGTCGACCCCGACCTTGGCGACAAAGTCAAGGTGACGCTTCTCGCCACTGGATTCGGACTGAAGGATATCGATGGGATGAACGATCACATCAGTACCCGCGACAAAATCAATATCGACCAGAAGGCTGCAGAAGACGAAGAACGAAGGATCAAGCGCCGCAATGGTTACTACGGCGAGGATGTGGCCAGCCCGCACTATCATCGTCCGCGTCACATATTTATCTTCAAGCCTGAAGAACTCGACAACGAGGATGTCATCCTCAAAGTTGACGACCAGCCCACCTATCGCCGTACAAGCCAGCAACTGCAGGAAATCAGCAGGCAGTCAAGTGTGGCGGTCGACAACGACGGAGAAGAAAAGAAGACTCCCGTGCAGGGAACCATCCGCTTCGATGAGAACAACTAATTTCTAATTTTTTATTATTATGGCTTTATTTGAACAGATAAGCGAAGATATCCAAAAGGCAATGAAGGCCCGCGACAAAGTTCGCCTGGAGACGCTCCGCAACATAAAGAAGGTATTTCTTGAAGCCGCTACGGCACCCGGCGCCGACGGTAAATTAGCCGACGACAAGGCATTGAAGATCATCCAGAAGCTTGTCAAGCAGGGGGAGGAGAGTGCCGCTACCTATCGGCAGGCCAATCGGCCTGAGCTCGCCGAGGAGGAACTCGCTCAGGTAGCTGTGATGAAGGAATATCTCCCCAAGCCGTTGTCGGCTGAGGAAATAGAGAGCGTCGTGGCCGGTATCATCACCCAGACAGGTGCCCAAGGCATGAAGGATATGGGGCGTGTCATGGGGATGGCCAATAAGCAAATGGCCGGTAAGGCAGATGGAAAGCAGATTGCTGACATCGTAAGAAAATTGCTCAATCACTAACAGATCATTTATCCAACATTCATAACAGATCTATTTTATCTCAAGAGGCAGACACTGTGAAGTGGCTGCCTTTTTTGGATCACTGGATATTTTCCGTGGGTTAACGGCAAAGAGATCCAAGATTGCCACCATGCAACTTACCTGACTTCGATAATGTGCCACAATAAATCACTCTAAAAGATTTAGTGTCACCCATTCACCAAAAGGTGTAGTGTCACACTTCCAGCCCAAAAGACAAGGAAAATACTCACGGAAGGGCTTTAGCATAAAATTGCACTAAGGTGCATAAAATATATCACATCCCCCCTAAATCTTCCCACAAGCAGTTTAGGAAGCCCTGATTATACCTTCGTGAATAAATCGGTTTTATGTTTTTCTTACAAACGAACTCTTGTGCTGCTCTATTTTGTGCCATAAGGCAATTTTACGCGATAGCGATTTTCTTCATGGCAGGCTTGACACCTATGGTGTGTGACAGAAGCAATAGGGGGGCTGCGAGCTTGCTCGCCAAGGCCACCCCCTATTGCTTCTGTCACATTGCTCCAAGGAGCAAAAGCCTGACCATGATTTTCCTACTATCTTAAGGTAGTAAACGTCTATGCCCGTTCTCATTCAACTTGAGGAAACAAACCCTCAATTTCAGATTCAACCACCCACGGAAAATATCCGCTGCGCCTTTTTTTGGTAACAAAACAGGTGTTGTCAAGAATATAGGAAAAGCCCGTAAGTGACAACTATGGGCCATGCGCCCCAATAGGGTTATATATAGCCCTGATTCTCAAGATCATCAAAGGCGGTCAACACGGCTTGATTTGAAGGGTTACTGTTTCTTTGTTCTCTGCTTATCGGTGTCGGCTTCCATGTGCCGCCCCGCTGGCCGGTATATGCCGCCCCATGGGTTGGCATTTGGAAGCTGGTGGGGAGGCATATGGCGGCCGGCATGTACAAGCCCTGCAATTGCTGTCGCTGCATCTGCTGTTGCTTCTGTCGCTGCAATTACAGCGTTTTCTTTTCACGGGCTTCTGCCAATCTTGTTTCTTCATCCAAGGCTGTAGAGACATAAGCCTCACCCGTGGGGAAAACATTTATTTCTCTCTTTCTTTGGAAGAATCTTGGGCTGTGAGACTTTTTTCTCATGAATTATTCGTATTTTTGCCGTCGGATTAAGCAATTCCGCTGCTCTCCTTACTGGGAGGGCAAAGAAATTTATACTGCAAGGCTACCGCTTAGAAAAGAACGTTATGACGATCAAGAAACCTTTAGCGAAGGATGGTGATTCGTTCTCGGGCTTCGTGCCTGAGGACATCGATGCTGTTTCTTCCTGTTTTTCCGATTTTGAAGAAATAGCTGAGGGCACCTATTGCGTCGTTCTTAAGGCCAAAAAGCTGGGCCGGTGGTACGCCGTCAAGGCACTCAAACCACAATTTCGAGAGAGCATGCAGCATAAGGCGCTCCTGCGGAAAGAATACACCCTCCTCGCCACGCTTCATAGCCCCTATGTGGTAAAGGTCTATGATTTTCAAGATATCTCCGGGTATGGAACATGCATCGTGATGGAATGGATCGACGGCGTCACGCTGAAAACTTATATTACCCCCCCCAGTCAGCCAATGCCCGATCGGGCTACGCCAAAAGTCCTAAGCTAAAAGAACGGAGACGCCTGGCGTGGCAGTTGCTCAATGCTGTTGACGATATTCACAGGGCACAGGTGGTTCACCGTGATTTGAAGCCGTCCAACATCATGATCACACGCAATGGCCATCAGTTGAAAATCATCGATTTTGGATTGGCTGACTCCGACAGCTATTGTTGGCTGAAGCAGGCAGCGGGTACGGCGGGCTATTCCTCCCCGGAGCAGTTGGCAACGGGTGGGGCCGACGACCGCAACGATATCTATAGCCTGGGTGTGCTGCTCCGCTATCTGCGGATTGGCACTTGCTATCGGTCTGTGATCAGTCGGTGCCTCGGGCCGATAGGCAACCGCTATGGGCAGGTCGATGCGTTGCGGAGTTGGCCATGGCTGATTCTGCACAACCATGCAGAGCCAAGATGGCCACGGGCTGTCTTGGCTCTGTTTTCTTGTGTACGGCATCGCAAATCTTACGGATTCCTCCATAAACCTATACCGCCAGGCGTGGCGAGGGCGAACGCTGAGGGGACTGCTCTATTCAACAAATTAAACATAACTTTTTATAAATCTTTACTAAACTCTTTTTTTTATCAAAAAGGATTGATAAATTTGCAGTATCAACCAAAAAGCCCTATAAAATGGAAAAACGTATATCCAATGCCAAGCGCTATGTTGAGGATGTAGCAGATACCATCGCACGCTACATCGACAACAAGGACAATTATCCTCACAATGCCTGTCTGATAGTACAGCCTGCGCTCTGCGAGACCGTGATCGACGATCCGCAGTATACGAAAGATTGCGATATTTACGATCTTCGCCATTTCATCAGAAAGAAGACAAATGGGGAGGAGCTTCCCGATCGAGCCAGTATCGAACGGTTGGCCCGCAGATATTACGCTTGATTTTAAGCATGAGCCTCGGGCGGCGGACAGGAACAGAGGTTTGTACCCTCTTTTTTCTTTCTGCTGCCCGATATTGTCTCGCCTTTAGGAGAATGGGCGGGAATGCTGCCGGCCTTGGTTTTTACAAAGTGCGGCCATGCCATAGCCAAAATGTGGGTTTGACGTAGCTGCTTACCCCTTAGACAGCTCCACGATAGCACTTTCCAATCTGTTAATCATTTGTAAAAGATTTGCAACGTTGGTGGGCAACTCAGGAAAAAAACTTATTTTTGTGAAAAGAAACTTTCTACCGGTTTAAGTAGACATAGGCAAACTGTTTGCGTCCAATAACAAGAATAGATCATGACAAAAGAAGAGAGGTATAAATTAATAATGGACCAGCTCCTCAAGCGTGGTTCCGTACTTGTGTCGGAACTTTCAGAGATGCTGGATGTGTCGTCGGTCACGATACGCAAGGATCTTACTGAAATGGAAAAGTCGGGCAAGCTCTACCGTAGTCATGGCAAGGCCATCATTGTGAATCCCTTCACCAACAACCGCACTGTCAACGAGAAGGAAAAGCTCGCTCCCGAAGAGAAATATGCCATTGGCATGGAGGCTGCCAAGCTCATCACCTATAACGACTCCATCATCATCGCTTCAGGCACCACCATCCACTCCTTTGCCCAGTGTGTGAAGCCTATCCAGAAGCTCACTGTTGTGTCGGCGTCGCTCAAGGCATCGATGTATCTCTCTCAGGACAGTAACATTGACATCATCCAGCTCGGTGGAATGCTCCGTCACAGTTCGCTCTCCGTCGTGGGCTCCTATGGCGAAACCTTCCTTCAGGGCTGTTCCTTCAGTAAGCTCTTTCTCGGCGTAGACGGTATCGATCCCGAATATGGCATCTCCACCACCGACCTTCGCGAGGCGCATCTCAACCAGATTATGATGGGTGCTGCGCAGAAGACAATCGTCTTGGCCGACTCGTCAAAGTTTGGACGCCGCGGCTTTGCCAAGATTGCCAACCTGAGCGACGTGGATATGATCATCACCGATTCCAACGTCAGCAAACAGACTATGGCCAAGATGGAGGAGTTGGGCATTGAAGTAGTTGTTGCCCAGATCGCCGCCACCACAAAAACTGAGTGAGACAGATGGTTCTGCCCTTCCTCGCGAAGAGAGAACAATAAAGATATGAGATTATGAATACACCAAACGAATTTGACGACATTCGTCCGTTTAACAGCGACGAATTGCCCGAGGTCTATGAACGGCTGCTGGCCAATCCGCAGTTTCAGGCTGTGCTGAAGTTCCTTTATCCCAAGATTCCGCTTGAGACCATTGCGACGCGTATGCGCAAGTGCAAGACCAACATGGAGTTTCAGCTCACATTCTGCTACGGCTTCCTCAAAGACCTTCTCAAACACGCCAGTCGTGGCTGCGACATGGATATCAGCGGCATCTCCAATCGCCGTTGCTATACCTTCATGAGCAACCACCGCGACATTGTACTCGACTCGGCCCTCCTCGACATGCTGCTCGTGGATGCCAAGTTTGACACCACCTGCGAGATCGCCATTGGCGACAATCTCCTCTCCTTGCCATGGGTACTCGACATCGTAAGGGTGAACAAAAGCTTTATTGTTCGCCGTGGCCTGATGGCCAAGGACAGGCTGAAATCGAGTATCGAACTTTCGCGCTATATGCACTTCGCCATCAAGGAGAAGCATGAGAACCTGTGGATCGCACAGCGTGAGGGGCGCGCCAAGGATTCCGACGACCGCACTCAGAAAGGCATCATCAAGATGCTCACCCTGGGCGGGGAAGGAACGTTCATCGAGCGTTTGCAGCAGCTGCATATCGTGCCGCTGTCCATCAGCTATGAGTTCGATCCCTGCGACTACCTCAAGGCGGCTGAGTTCCAGTTGCGCCGCGACAACCCCAACTGGCACAAGGGGCCAATGGACGATGTGATCAGTATGCGGACGGGTATTGCCGGCTTCAAGGGACACATCCACTTCCATTGTGCTACCTGCATAGACGACTATCTGGAGGCGCTGAAAAGTTCGAAGAACAACAATAATGAGGTGATGGACGAGATCTGCAACTACATCGACCACCAGATCCATCTTTACTACCGCCTCTATCCGGGCAATTATATCGCCCTTGATGAGCTGCGTGGCACTCACGACTTCACCGACCAGTATTCTGATCATCAGAAGGAAGTGTTTGATGCCTATCTTCATCGCCGCCTGAGCAAGATCGACATCCCCAACAAGGACGAAGCCTTCCTGCGTGAACGCCTCCTGACGATGTACGCCAATCCAGCCATCAACTACCGCAAGGCCCACGGGCTGGAATGAGGTGCGTTGCGTTCAATTGATCATTTATAATTCACAATTCATAATCGGCTGACGCGAAGAGAAAGCATGGTGCTAAACTATCGTCATGCAGAAGATCGTGAGGTAAAAATTATGAATTGTGAATTATGAATTGTGAATTACAGTGGCCGAACCTTATTAAAGGGTCAGATCCTTAAGATCTCTACGCGAAGCGTTAGATTGAAAAACACCTTAGATTTATACGTGAAGCGAAAAGGAAATCCCTGATTATTAAATTTTTCCCACTTTTCCTTTCAGATAAGTGATTCCAAAGATCTTCTTGCTATGTCCCTACGGGCAAGAAATTTTTCGATTCCTGTGCGGAAACGTTATACAAGAAGTGTTGGATTACATATGATAGGCCGTGTCATGCTCCGGCTCACAAAGATGCCACGACAAAGACTTTGATAAAAACAAAAAAAGAAGCAAAGTCAACCTTTACTTCTTTCTGTCCTTTGATCTACTCCAAGGGCTGCGGATTACTTTCCGTGATTCTCGTCAGATACGGTCAGCTTCTTGCGGCCGTGTGCACGACGGGAAGCCAGAACTCTGCGGCCGTTCTTGGTGGCCATGCGCTCGCGGAAACCATGCTTGTTCACGCGGCGACGATTGTGAGGCTGAAATGTTCTTTTCATCTTCTTATCTTATTTTTATTTATTGTATGTCAAAATTGTGAAGAAGCTGGGTGTGGAGTCGTCATCCCACGTTTCGAGGTGCAAAATTACTCATATTTTTTGGAATAACAAAGAATTAAGTGATTTTTCGCCCTCTCTTTTCCGTTTTTTTATAAAATTGTGCTAACTTTGCAGCTGAAAACAAATTGTCCGCCAACAAGCGGCTTCCAACTTGCATCTGAAATAAAATTAGATTCGTTATAACAGTATGATCAATTCACAGGAAATCAAAATCGGAACTTGTATCCGTATGGACGGCGGCATCTGGAGATGCATCGACTTCCAGCATCGTAAGCCCGGAAAGGGCAACACCGTCATGAACACCAAACTCAAGAACGTGGCCGACGGACGTGTGTTGGAGCGCACTTTCCAGATTGGATTCAAGCTCGACGACGTACGCGTGGAGCGTCGTCCCTATCAGTACCTCTATGAGGACGCAACGGGCTACATCTTCATGAACCAGGAAACTTACGAGCAGATTCCTATCGCTAAGGATCAAATCACCGGTGTTGAGTTTATGAAGGAGAACGACGTTGTGGAGGTTGTCACCGACGCTTCCGACGGAACGATTCTCTCTGCCGAGATGCCCGTGAAGACCCAGCTCAAGGTTACACACAGCGAGCCGGGCGTGAAGGGTAACACTGCCACCAACGCTACCAAGCCTGCCACACTGGAGTCGGGAGCTGAGATCCGCGTGCCTCTCTTCATCAATGAGGGTGACACCATCCTCGTCGATACACGTGATGGCAGCTACATCAGCCGCGTAGCTGACAAGTAAGTCTGACTTGGCAAATGCTCCTCTCCTTTTCGGGGTGGGCCATAGTCCTTTCAAAGTCGGGATGATAGCATAAAAATTGACAGGACAGCCATATCAGACCTTTCTGGTGTGGCTGTCCTTGTTTTTCTATCCCCTCAACGGAGTTCTGTTTGGGCTTGCGTGGCAAGGGTTTACACAACTTGCCTGCAACATCCATTTCCCCACTTCAAACTCCCAACTCCTAACTCTCAACTCCTAACTCCTTATGAAGTACTCCTTCATCATTCCCGTCTTCAACCGTCCTGATGAGGTGGACGAGCTTTTAGACAGCCTCACACGTCAGACCGTCACCGACTTTGAGGTCGTAGTCGTGGAGGACGGCTCGCAGGTTCCCTGCGAGGACATCTGCCGTAAGTATGCCGCCCGGCTCGACATACATTATTATATGAAGCCCAACAGCGGTCCCGGTCAGAGCCGCAATTATGGCGTGGAGCGTGCCAAGGGTGAATATGTCCTCATACTCGACTCCGATGTCGTCGTTCCCGAGAACTACCTGCGTGCTGTCGACGCCGAGCTGCAGCGCGAGCCGGCCGATGCCTTCGGCGGTCCCGACCGTGCCGCCGACTCCTTCACTCCCGTGCAGAAGGCCATTTCCTACAGCATGACCTCCTTTTTTACCACTGGTGGCATCCGTGGCGGCAAGAAGAAGCTCGACAAGTTCTATCCCCGCTCGTTCAACATGGGCGTGCGCCGCGACGTATACCAGAGGCTCGGCGGGTTCTCCAAGATGCGTTTCGGCGAGGACATCGACTTCTCCATCCGTATCTTCAAGGCCGGATGCAAGTGTCGCCTCTTTCCCGAGGCATGGGTGTGGCACAAGCGGCGCACCGACTTCCGCAAGTTCTGGCGGCAGGTCTACAACAGTGGTATCGCGCGTATTAACCTCTACAAGAAATACCCCGAGAGCCTCAAACTCGTACATCTGCTGCCGATGGTGTTCACCGTGGGCGTGATGCTGCTGCTCTTGGGCTTCCTCGCGGGTATCGTGCTCTTCTTTGCCTTGCCGGCCGGGATGCAGCAGGCCTTGGGTATCGCCGTGAGCGTGTTTTCGCTGTTGCCCCTTCTCCTTTATGCAGGCATCATCTTCCTCGATGCCGCCATGCAGACCGACAGCGCGTGGATAGGGCTTCTCGCCGTGCGAGCTGCCTTCACCCAGCTTATGGGCTATGGCTGTGGCTTCCTTCAGGCCTGGTGGCGACGCTGCGTGAGAGGAGAGGATGAATTTAGCGCTTATCAGAAAAACTTCTATAAATGACAGAGCCATCGGGCTGATGGGAATCAAGCCCCCCTCACGGGCTTGTGCCTCATTAGTCCCATGGTTTCACCGGCTGATCAAACCCTATGAAAAAAGTAAGCATCAAAGATCTGCCCGAGGATGAACGGCCCCGTGAACGCCTGTTGAAGTATGGGGCGGAGAACCTCTCCGATGCTGAGCTGTTGGCCATCCTCATCGGTTCCGGCACACCGAAAATGTCGGCCGTGGAGGTGATGAAGAATGTATTGGCGGCCTGCAAGGGCAATCTCAACACCTTAGGGCGAATGAGTGTGGACGAGCTGACGGCTTTCGACGGCATCGGTCCGGCCAAGGCCGTCACTATCATCGCCGCCTGCGAGTTGGGAAAACGCCGCCAGCGTGCGGACATGGCCGAGAAAAAGGACATGAGTTCGGCGGCTAATATCTATGAGTATATGCGTACACTGATTGCCGAGCAACAGGTGGAGGAGGCCTGGGCGCTGCTGCTCAACCAGAACTTTAAGCTCATCAAGGCTGTGCGCGTCAGTCACGGCGGACTTACCGAGACAGCCGTCGACATCAGAGTGGTGATGAAGCAGGCCTTGCTCTGCAATGCCACGATGCTTGCCCTGTGCCACAATCATCCGAGCAACAATCCGCACCCCAGCACTGTCGATGACCGGCTGACGCAGAATGTCAAGAAAGCCTGCGACTATCTTCGCTTTTATTTTCTCGACCACGTCATCATTTGCGATGGTGCCTATTACAGCTATCGGGAGAAGGGGCGGCTGTAGCGGTGTCGGTAAGAGTCGCCGACAAGCGCAAAGGCTTTGGCCGCACCCTCTTGAACGTCTATAGAACATTTCTCATGATCCGCTTGCTTACTCCGTCTTTTTTCTCTATCTTTGTCCATGAAGAATAATTGTAGAATAAAAACCGTGTCGTATTGTGATCATTCGTGTAGCAAATCCCATCTATGACTCCGTCTCAGCAACTCTCCGAGCAGAGTCAGCAACTGGCCCGTATTCGAGCAAAGTTGCGGCAGCAAGGATTGTCGGAAATCGAGATTGAAGAGTGGATGAGGAAATAGTAATGCTCTTCAAACGCACTGAGGTGCCCGAGGTGTAGGGGCGTTCGCTCACAAGAACGTCCCAACGCTGTCGATGACCGGCAGACGAAGAATGTTAAGAAGACCTGCGACTATCTTCGCTTTATTTTTCTCGGCCATAACGCCATTTACAATGGTAACTATTTCTGTTTTTTCCTTTTTTACAGTCTTCGCTGATTACATACCACTTTCTCTTTGTTTAGGTAATTTGGGCCCAAGGGGGATTGTCCGTGGCGGGCAGATGCCGCTGCCTAACCAAAGACAGTAACACATCTATAGAAAAAGAAGGGTATATCCCTTATTCCCTTCAGGCATGACCTGAAGGCTTTCATCTT
>Ga0256407_10014035_pt1 | contig 10623 bp, 6 predicted proteins | sample RumenRJG_04DNA_FD_193489 | JGI IMG/M metagenome (GOLD analysis project Ga0256407, IMG submission 193489) | Bovine rumen microbial communities from Lethbridge, Alberta, Canada - RJG_04 | ecosystem: Host-associated > Mammals > Digestive system > Stomach > Rumen | place: Canada: Alberta | collected... | reverse complement strand
CACAAAAAAAAAAAAAAAAAAAAAAAAAAAAAAAAAAAAAATAAAAAAAAAAATAAAAAAAAAAAAAAAAAAAACTAAAAAAAAAACAATAATTATTTTAAAAAAATGGAAAAATTTAAAATCATAGCAAAAATAGGAGAAGGAGCCTATAGTACAGTATACACAGTTCGTAGACTAGAAGACAACCAACTTTATGCATTAAAAAAAGTAAAAATAAAGCAATTAAGTAAAAAAGAAAAACAAAATGCCTTAAACGAAATAAGAATCTTAGCAAGTATAAAAAGTCCAAATATAATAAGTTATAAAGAATCATTTGTAGACGAAACAGATTCAACATTATGTATAGTAATGGAATATGCAGATGAAGGTGATTTATTTCAAAAAATAACATTATATCAAAAAATAAAAACTTCCTTTAACGAAGAAGATATTTGGAGAATATTTGTTCAAATTACAAAAGGATTAAATGACTTACATGAATATAAAATTTTACATAGAGATTTAAAAAGTGCAAATGTATTTTTATTTCGTGATGGTTCTGCTAAACTTGGTGATTTAAACGTATCAAAAATTACTTATCGTGGTTTAGGTTGTACTCAAACTGGAACTCCTTATTATGCAAGTCCTGAAGTATGGAAAGATAATCCTTATGATTTAAAAAGTGATATTTGGAGTCTTGGTTGTATTACTTATGAAATGTGTATGCTAAAAACTCCTTTTAGAGCTAATAATATGGAAGGGTTGTTTAAAAAAATTATTAAAGGAGATTATCCTAGGTTAATTAGGAAATATAGTGATGATTTAAATTATGTTATTAGTACTATGTTAAAGGTTCATCCTATAGATAGACCTACTACTAATGAAATTTTGAAGTTTGATGAAGTACAGAAAAAAATCATGGAATATGATATTTTTAAAAAAATTTTTTCTGAGTCTTTTATGAAAAATACTATGTCTAAATTAGGGAATAGTAAAATAGATGAGAATGAAGAAGAAATGAAAGTTGTTATTGATACTATTCAAATTCCTAATAAGTTAAAATTACTTAATAATAATTTACCTAAAGCAAGATATGATTCTGAAAATAATGAAAAAAATGATTTGGTAAATAATAACAGTAATAATAATAATAATGATAATAATATTAATAATAATAATAATAACATTAATAATAATAATATTAATCGAAGTATTGATTCTACTTTAGAAAATGAAAAAGAAATGTCAAATAAAAAAAAGAATAATGATAGTAAGAAAAGTTTAAAATATATTAAAGCAAAATCAAAAGATTTAGATAAATTAATAAAAAATAAATCAAAAGATATAAAAAATAAAAAAGAAAATGATAAAGTTATAGAACCTTTTCATTATAAACAAATGGATAAATTTATTAAGGAGTAAAATATTTTATTAATCTTATTTTAGAGAACAACAAAATGATTTTCATATGACAAAAAGTTTAAATAAAATGAAAGATGTAAGATTATTATATAAAGGATGTATTCCTGAAATTTTAAAAAATAATAAAAAAGCAAATAAAACAATAAATGAAGATTCAATTTTTGGAAATTTAAATTATTCAATAGATAGACAATTATTAATAAGATCATTTAAAAATAGAAATTATTCAACACAACAAATAAAAGTAAAAAGAAAAAGAAAAATATCTCAATAAAAATTTTCATTTTAATAAATGAAATTTGATATTTTTTTCTTTAAGTTTAAAATGTAATTAATTCACAAATTTTATTTTATTTTTTATATATAAATATAATAAAAAAAGTTTTAAAATTAATATATAAAGCAATAATATTTTTCTTTCTTTTACAAAAATAAAAACAAATTATATTTTTTTAATATAAAACAAAACATTAAATTATTTTTTCAGATTGAATTAATTTCCCATTTTGAAAAATAACTTTATATTTAATATTCTCTTTATCAAAAAAAACTTTTCCATTACCAGAAGGTCTTCCTTTTCTAAATTGACCATCATAAATTTTCCCATTTAAATATTTATAAATTCCATTTCCTTCTTTAATCCCATTAACATATTCTCCATAATATTCTTCTCCACTTTTCCATTTAAAAACACCTTTTCCATTCATTTTTCCATTTTTAAATTGTCCTTGATAAATATCTCCATTTTTAAAAGTATAAATACCAATTCCATTAATTTTTCCTTCATCAAATTCACCTTCATAAATTTCTTTATTTTTTTTAAAAAAAATTTCTCCTTTACCTTTTCTAATATTTTGAATAAATTCACCTTTATATATAAAATCTTCATTTTCTTCTATTCCAAAACCATCTTTCATTCCATTTAAAAAATAACCTTTATAAAAATAACAATTTAATTTTTTTTTTATTCCATAACCATAAATTTTTCCTTTTATAAAATTACCTTCATATAAATCACCATTTGATTTTATAATTCTACCATATCCAGTAAAATCATTTTTTTCCCATTCACCTTCAAATTTTGTTCCATCATTAAATAATCTTATTCCATATCCATTTCTATTATTTTCTATGTCTACTTCTCCTGAATAAAAATTTTTTATTAAATCATTTGGGTTTATTAATATTAAAGTATTTAAATTTTTTTCATTTTCTTTTTTTTTTATTTTTGATTTATCAAATTTATATCCTATTAAACTTTCTGCTAATTTTGTATTAAATTTCATATAATTTTGATATAAATCATTAAATAATTCTAATTGATTTTTTAAAAATAATGATTTTAAATTTTTATTAAAATTTTTTCTTGATATATAACTACGATATATACTTTGAATTTTTATTATTTTTAACATTCCATTTTCTGTTATTGAAATATCTTCATTTATATTAATTGTTGATTCATATGATTCGTTTATTTTTATTTCTTGATTTAAATGTTCTTTTCTTGAAGTAAATGTTGTTTTTTTTGAATCATTTACTTTATTTCTTGTTAGTTTTATATTATTTTTCGTATTTATTTTATTATATCTTATATTTGTTTCTGGTGTACTAAAGTTTTCATCTTTTAATTCTTCGTTATATGAAAATGTACAACATTTTGTTGTTTCGATTCCCATTTTTTTAATTTGTCTTTTTAATGAAGAGAAATTTCATTTTATGAAAAAATTAAATAATACAAAAAAAAATTGTTTACTATTTACTTTGGGATAAATTTTTATTTTGTAATGGAATTATTTTTAAATATTATTATTATTTTTGAATATATTTTATAAAAGATAGATTAATATATTTGATAATTGAAATTTATAAATGATAAATTATTTTTTTAATATTAAATTTCTTATAAATTTATAAAATATTACAAATATATATTATTACTTTATTTTTTTGAATATAATAAATTATTTTACTAATTAATTATCTATTAATTATATTATAATTTTATTATACAAAGATATTTGGTTTTTATTGATAATAATTTATTCATTAAAAAAATAAATATGGATTATAAAAAAACAATAAAGATTTTATTACCTTCAAATAATTTGATAAATGTCCAAATAAATGGAAATGAAGAACAAGTAAAAGAAATAGTATCAAAAATATCAAATATATCACCAGAACAAATTAAGGGAATTAAAGATTCAAAAGGAAATTATTATACATTATCATCATTTCTCAAAAATAATAATTATAATATAAATACGGAAATATATTATGAATTAATTTTAAGTAAAAATATAAATGAAAATAACATAAATAATAAAACAAAGGATTTTCAAATTAATAAAGACAATGAAAATATTAATAATAATTTTTTTGGAAAAATTGCTTTTCATAAAAAAGCAATTTCAATGGATGAAATAAGTTTAAATGATATTAAAAAATTTTCTTCTCATTTATTAAATTTACTTAATTCAAAAGAAATAAATGAATCACAATATTTTCTATTGAATAAAATGATAAATAATAAAAATCAAGAATTAATAACACAATTTAAATTTTTTCAAAATGGAAAAATAACTCATGAAAATTTTATTTTTTTATTAAAAATAATTTATGATAATAAATCAAAAAATGAAAATGAATTAAAAAATCCAAATGAAAAAATAAATGATTCTTATATAAAAGAAATTAAAGAAAAAATGAAAGATTTTTTCTCTCCATATGATAATAAGATATTAAATACAATTATAAATCAAGAAAAATCATTAATAGAAATACAAAAAGTTAAATTAGGAGGTAATTTAAGTACATTAATTAAATATTTTCAAAAGGAAATAAATAAAAATAAAAAAATAAAAAATCCAGAAAGTTCAACTGTTTTATATCAAAAATTTAATTTAAATCAAGAAGAAAATAAAAATAAATTAAAAAGAATGTATTCTTCTCCTGAAAATAATACTGCAGATGATATTATGGATATTAGTAAAAATGACAAAAAATTCAATAAAATTAAAAAATTATTAAATGAATGCTATCAAAATTTAATTCAGTTTTTTTTTGATAATGAAAAAAATGAATATAATAATATGAAAAAAATTTATTCTGAGGAAAAAAAAAATAAAAAAAAATTAAAAAAATCATTAAATAATTTTTGTAATGATTTTATACATAAGAAAATTAAAATTTATTTAAATAAAAAAAATATTGATTTTTCTGAATCCAAATTTAGGTTATTAAATGAATGTATAGAATTAAATAATAATTCAATTATAAATGCATTTCAAAATTTATTAAAGAGTAAATCAATTAAATCATTAATTAAAGAATTAATATCTGTAATAAATTATTTAAGTTTAAATGAAAAAAAAGATAATAAAGAGAATAAAAATAAATTAATTGAAATATTCATTAATGATTTAAATCAATTAAATTTAGAAACTTCAGAAATAGAACAAATTAAGGAAATGATAAAAATTAAAAATGAAGAAATTTTAAGTATAATTGATAATTATGAAAATAAAAATATTAATGAAGTAAGTGAAGATATAATAGAATTATTAAAACAAAAATCCTTAAAAATATATAAATTAAAAGTAAAAGACTCAAAAATGAATATAAATTGTCCAAAAATAACAGAAAGAAAAAAATTTATAGATATAGATTACAACGAATCAAAATTATTAGAAGAATTTAAAAAAATAACAACTAAAAATTTCACAAAAGAAGAAAGTTCCTTTTTATTAGAAAAATATAAAGAAAAAAATCCAATTTTAATATCAACATTTGATATATATTTAAAAGAATGGAATACAAATAAATTAATAAATTCCTTAAATTTATTTATAAAAAATGAATTAATTTCATATGAATCACCAATAAATAGAAAAAATAATAAACAATATAATTCAACATCATTTTCAATAATTACAAAAAATATGAAAACACCAGAAGCAGTAAAAGCAACAAAAGATAAATTATCATTATTTATTAATCCAACAAGTAATAGAACTCAAAATATTATTATTAAACAAAAAGAAATTATTTCTATTTTATTTCAAGAAGAATGTATTGATAAAATTACTTATGATATTATTTCTAGTAAAATTGAAGGAGATACTGAATGTTTAATTTCTGCTTTTGAAGTTTATGCTGTTACTAAAGATCATAATGAATTTATTGAAACTTTAAATATTATTGCTCAGTCTTTTCAAAATTATAAAATATCATTTTATCATTTAATTAATTCTTCAAAATTTAGTAATTCTCAAAAAGATGAATTAATAATTCTTTATAAAAAAAAAGATCAAAAATTATTTACAATTTTAAATGATTATGAAAATAATGGAAATGAAAATTATTATTTGGATTTAATGAAAGATTTAATTGAATAAGTAAACTTATAAAAAAAGATATAAATATATATATTTTAAATTTATTATAATTTATATTATAAACTAGTAAATAATAATTTATAATAAAATAATAATTAAATGAACAGTGAGGAAAATGAAAATGATATGAATAAAAAAGAATTAACATATCATTTTAGTCATAATATTGAAAGAGTATGGTTAATTGTAAGAGACTTTCAATATATATTATTTTTAAATAAATGGGAAAATTATGTTCCAATTAATATTAAAGGATTAAATACTTTTCATGAAGGAAATGAATTCTATGGAATTATATTTGGAAAACTACTATTTTATGCAAAAGTAAAAAAATATTTCTCAATACCTCAAATTAAAAAAATTAAATGGGAAATAAATTTTAAAATAGAAAATAAAAATTATTCATCAAAATTAAGTGAAAAATTATATAAAGTAACTGAAAATGATTCATGTGTTTATTTATTTAAATTTAAAGGAAATAATAAAATATTTAATATTTTAGAAAAGATAAAACCATTTAATTTAAATATGAATGATATATTTGATAAAATAAATGAAATACTTTGTAATTCTACTGATATATCTCAATATGAAGGAGGAATAATTTCTGGTAAAATGGATGATATATGGGAATTTATTTTAAATACTATTAAATTAAAAAAAATTGCTCCTTTAATTCATTTAGATGGTGAAATTGATTTAAATAAAATAAATGAAGGAGATGAAATTCAAATGTTTTATGATAATCATAATAAGAATTTTATGATTAAATGTAAATTAAAAGAAAAAAAAGATAATTGGAATAAATGGTTTATTATTTTTCATTTGTTTTCTGGTAATCCAAAAATTCCTGAACAAGAATTAATTATTGAATTAACTAAAATAAATAATAATGATTGTCAGTTGATTTTATTTACAAAATATTTTGAACCTGAAATAAATGAAAATATTCAAAAAATTTCTCAAAATAAAAAATATATAATTAATTCAATAAAAGATTATTTAGAAAATTATAAATGTTATTAAAATTAAATTTAAAAATATTTATTTTATTATTTATTATATTATTTAAAAAAACTATATGAATGATAATTTTTCTAATAATTCAATTAATTTAAAAGGAAATAATATAAAAGAGACAAATAACAATACTATAATAAAAGGAAATTATAATTTAAATGGAAATAGTATAAATAATCAAAAAGATGTTAATAAAATTGAAAATAAAAAAAAAAAAAAAAAAATATATAATTTCAATTTTTCAAAAATAATTAATATAGGGAAATCTTTAAGTGATGACAAAAAAAATTATTCAGAAATTCAATTCAATTGTAATATTTGTCTTAATTTTTTAAATATTGATATTGCAAATAAAATAAATGCTTTTAGTTTATTGACATATATTAATTTAATAAAAGATCCAAATTATGTTTATTATCTAAATAATAGAATGTTTAAATATATAGGTAAATATAAAGGAATTGATAATTTTCTTTTAATTAAAACTTTATATAGAGCTTCTCAAAGTTTATTGGATAATCAAAAAAATTATTTTTATGCTTTATATTATTGTGAATCAGCAAAAAATATTTCAAAAAAATCACAAATTGATAAAGCTTCAACCAATCTTTTAAATCAATTATTTTCAAAAATAAACGAAGAAATAAATGAATATATAAATAGAAAAAAAAATTTATTTAATAATATTACAAATTATCCAATGGAAAATGTTAATTATATAAAAAATATAATAGATACAATTGGAAAAGAAAATAATTTAAATGATGAAGAAAATTATTTAATTAATAAAAAATGGGTAGAAAAAGCAAAAAATTTTTTTGATGAATATGAAAAAATAAGAAAATCAACAAATAAACAAGATTTTTTTTTTTTTATTAATAATACATTTAACTCAGAAAAAATATATAAATATATAATTGATAATTTCAATAATAATGAAATAAATCATGAAGATTTATTAATTCCTATTTTCCCAGGTCCAATTGATAATTATTCAATTACTTTATTTAAAGATTTTTGGAAAGATTCTTCAAATACAAATAAACAAGAAAATTATTTTATTAAAGAAGGTTTAGAAATTAATAAAGATTATTATTTAATTAAAGAAGATTGTTGGAAAAATTTAAATGATTTATTTCAATCTACAAATGAAATAATTAGAAAAGGAAATGATTATAATTTAAAAATAATTAAATGTATAATATTTGATAAAAGTTTAAAAGATAAAAATAGAAAATTTGATTTAAGAAGAAAATATATTCAAATATCAAATAAAAAAAATGTCTATGATTTAAAAAAAAAAATTTTAAGTTTTTTTGATAATAACAATAATGAAATAAATGAATATAATCAAAACACATTTACATCAAATAACAATTTAAATAAAATAATAAAATTTTATAAATTAGATTATAATAAAAAAGGAACTTTATCAGAAATTATAATAGCTTATGTAAATTCAATCCCTTCTATTAAATATGATATACAAGAAATTAATATAAATGATTCATTATTAATGGAAAATTTTCCATATGATGGTTTAAAAAAAAAAAATATTCTTTTAATAGAAATATCAAATGAAGATGAAAAACAATTTTTAAACGAAATTGACAATAGATGTTATCAATGTAATAATTTAATAAATAAAGAAACTGAATATAAATGTGAAATATGTAACATTTTTCAATTTTGTTCAGAAAATTGTTATAATAATAATATAATTCATTCATCATTTCATTTTATATTCAAAAATTATTTAACAGAAGAATTTTCCCTAAAACAATTATTCGAAACAAACTTATCAGATATAGTAAAAACATATAGTAATCATGGTTTATCAGGTTTACAAAATTTAGGAAATACATGTTTTATGAATAGTGTACTTCAATGTTTATCAAATAATCAAGATTTAACAAAATATTTTTTATTAAATTATTATGAACAACAAATGAATATGGGAAATAAATTAGGAGCATTTGGTCAATTTGCACAAGAATATTCAGAATTAATAAAATTACTATGGAATGAAGAAGGTTACCCACCAAAGCCAATTTATCCTATAAAATTTATAATGAAAGTAAGAAAAAAATTCCCTAATTTTCGACCAAATATACAATATGATGCACATGAATTTTTATCATTATTTTTAGATACTTTACATGAAGATATTAATCGAATTAGTAATAAACCCTATATTGAATTAAAAGAAAGACAAATTGGAGAAGATGATAAAAAAGCTGCTGATAGATGGTGGAAATGTCATAAATTAAGAGAAGATTCTATTGTTTCTGATTTATTTTATGGACAATTAAAATCTGATATTAAATGCCTTTGTTGTGGTAAAAATTCTATTACTTATGATCCTTTTATGTTTTTACCTTTACCTCTTCCTTTGGAAAGTAGTATTAAAACTACTATTAAGTTGTTTTATAGGAAAAAATGTTTTTTTTTTGATTTTTCTATTTTGAATGATAGTAAAATTATAGATATGAAAAATAGATGTTTTGAATTAGATGGTTTAAATGAATTAGGAGATAAAAATATTCATTTATTAGAAGGTGTTGTCTTAAATCAAGAAAAAATCATTATTAAAATTATTAAAAATGATAATGAATTAATTAATACTTATTTAAATAATAATAATGAAATATGCTTTTTTAGAAAAGAATCTTTAGATTGTTTTAATATATATTGTTATCCTATTAAAATTATTGAAGAAAATGGTTTTTTTACATCTAAAAAAAAAATAAATTTTTTAAGTTATCCTTATGGAATTTCTGTTAATTACAATACATCATTAGAAAATTTAAATTTAATAATTCAAAGTGAATTTGGTCATATGATTAAACAAGATTTAAGTGGTAAATCCTTTAATTTATTAATTTATCATAATTATGAAAAAAAAGGATTAAATTTGTTTTCATCAAAACCAACATGTGAATTTTGTAATCAAACTTTTAATATATCATCTCCTTTTTGTGCTTTAAATTCCCATTTTTCAAATAATGATACATTAGGAAAAATAATAAATAAAATTCATGATGAAAGACCTTTGATTTTATTATTTTTAAGCAATTTTTATTTACCAAATTCATTTCTATATTCAAATATGCAATTAGATTTATCATATTATATTCAGGAACCTATTTATAAAAAAAATAATTCAATTAATATTTATGATTGTTTAGAATTATTTAAAAAAGAAGAAAAATTAAATGATAATGAATATTATTGTAATCAATGTAAAAAATATAAATCTGCTATAAAAAAAGTTTTAATATATAGAGCACCTAATTATTTAGTTATTCATTTAAAAAGATTTAGTGTTAAAGATATTACATCTCAAGGTAGTCAATCATGTAAAAAAAATGAATTATTTATTAATTTCCCAATTACTAATTTTTCCTTATCTAATTATGTAATTGGGACTAATAAAAATATTGCTATTTATGATTTATATGGTGTTGTTGAACATTTTGGTGGATTACAATATGGACATTATATTGCTAAATGTAAAAATTTTGAAAAATGGTATAAGTATAATGATAAAAACGTTAATGAAATTAGTGAAAGTGATATTGTAACACAAAATGCTTATTTATTATTTTATAAAAAATTAATTTTAGAAGATAAAATTTAATTAATATTAAAGGATTTATTTTATTTATTTTTTCTAAATTATAAATGATTGTAAATAATATTTTTAAATTAAAAATGGAATATAAATATTTAAATAAAAAAAGTAAAAAAAAAGAAGAAATTATAATAGATGATAAATTATATTTAAAATTATTGGGGATTG